>Ga0325411_1007999_pt1 | contig 11486 bp, 8 predicted proteins | sample PopdelMetagenome_13_FD_206181 | JGI IMG/M metagenome (GOLD analysis project Ga0325411, IMG submission 206181) | Populus deltoides microbial communities from Bellville, Georgia, United States - Xylem-PdIQD-R4 | ecosystem: Host-associated > Plants > Phyllosphere > Stem > Wood/Secondary xylem...
GTATCCAACATTAAGGTCCATGTTAAGTTTATATTATACTTATTCTTACACCATTAGTGTACCCTTTTCACCTTGACATAATTAACTTAGCTAAACATAATGAAAGAGAGAAACATAAATAAACAAGGAAAGGAAATGAAAAGCATAAGCAAGAAATTAATATAAGCAAAACTTAAGCATTACAAAATATAAAGAGAGAGCAAGAGCATGATCTTGATCTGAAAACCAAGATGCCTAAATACATGGCAAATGCCTCCTTTTATAGGCCAAAATTCGGAACTATTGTGTTGTTGACTAATTGATGAATGGGTGGCCACATCTTGACTTGGTGGCAATTATTATATTCTTATCTGCCAAAAATGTCATTGATAACATCATAATTTGAACAGACTTCAATCATGAAAGTTCTAGGAAATTGTCTCATCTTTCCAAGGTAAAATTTGAGATCATATGGACTTCTAGAACTCGAGATATGGGCTGAACACTGAACAGTATCTGAGCTGCAGGATAGATTCGGACTTCTTCGTTGTTGCTACAATTTGGACTTGCAAAATGGCCTTGTTAAATCTTGGGCTCCCATGAAAGTTGTAGACCTATGTCTTACCTTTCCATCCATATAAAGTAGACCTAAATCTAAGATCTGCAGCTCCAGATATGACCCGATTACTGAACAATGTTCCAGTTTGGACTGCATCAACATCTCTTTTCTAAGTTTGGCCATCTCTTTGTCCTTTCAATTTCAGTACTTCAACTGATCAATCAATCTTTCATTTATATGATAGGCCTACGTTTAAGATGAACATTTACCATAAATTAAAGGTATCTTATATTATTAGATATGTTATTATAAAACATGCTTTATTTAAGGAGTTATTGATACTTTATGTGCAAAATGATGATATAAAACCTTGATAAAAATGCACTTTTAAGTACTAATCACTATTAACACCACCACTCAAGTCAGAATCACACATCTTTATCATCAAAATCTATATCTTTTAACTAAAGTACCAATAAACCTTATTATTCTTTCTACCTTTATCATCATTCGAAGAAAAATATTTAGTACCATTTGGCCAACCAAGATATTAGTTGTAATAGCATTTAGGCATTCTTAATGCTAGAGGAGTAGCTTTAGTATCCTCTTTAACATACAAATGAATCTTTTCTTCTCTTTCTTCTTCATGCATGCTAATTACTTTAAACATCGAGACATCGTCCATAATCATGTTACCTTTGTCATTTCTTATTTTTAATCCATGCAAGTCTACATCAAACAGTTGCTTACTTATGAACAAGATATTAATGTATGAAATGTACTCCAAAGACCAATTTTTTAGACAAATGCCGAACCTCCATGATGAGCAATTATATCAATTATCTTGTGGTAGATATTGTTTTTTAAAGTGATTTTTGCTTGGATATACATTAAAATAATATTTTTTTCATTTAAAAAAAAATTATTTTTGACATTAACACATCAAAACAATCCAAAAACACTAACAAAAATTAATTTAAAGAAAAACAATAATCAAATTTTGATGAAAAGCAATTTCAACCTTAATGACAAACACCTATTTCTCTCACTTTTCTTTGTTCCTTTCAGGATTTTTATGTTTTAAATCACTTAAAGCCCTTTAATTTCATGAATTCTCTCTAAGATTCTCACCTTCTCAAGCTCTTTCTTTTTTTCTCTTTTCACCATGGCTGGTCGGATTTTCGACAAGGAAAGAAGGGGGAATATTCAATTTCTTTACAAGTTTGTCACTCAATTATGCCTCTTTAGATTTTTTTCATGTAAACTACATGATTTTCTATTTAAATTGTGAGTCCAAAACCTTGATTGACTTGAAATTTAAAATCAAGGTAGAGTAGTATGTCAAGAGAAGCCTTGCAAACGTTTAGCCCGATCTAATGATTAGATTGAAATTTATGCACATTACTTTAAATCTTGTTGGTTTGCGATTTTTCATTAAAAATCCAAATGTTCTTTTTCAATCGTTACATAAATCGTATCGATTATTCTTATAAACCTTCAGGAGTTTTTTTTCTTTTTAAAATATATTTATTTTATATTTTCCACCTTTATTTATTTATCGGACTTATTAGCATTTTCACAGTAACATTACTGATTTTTTACCGATGCTTCCACCATCACCTTTTCTTTTTGCACTATCATTTCTTATGTTTTGTTCTTTATTACCATACTAAGTACCTAGAATTACTTTTTTATTTTTATTATTCTTTTATTCATTGAAACTCGTTACCGGTTTCACTAACGTGTACATTCCCTATACTTTATAACGACCTTGCAACAAGAAACTACCTTAGTCATTTTCAGAAGTAATAAATTGAAAGAAATGTGTGCTACAAAAGTTAAGCATAAATGATTGTAAAGACACATTGTTTTTTAATAATCTTCTCAAAAAAATTAAAATTAATATATAATATCTTTACCATTTTCATAGAAAGGATAAATGCAAAATGAAGAGGATGAGTAGATGCTTTTGTCCTAGAAACTTCTTTTATATTTAGCAGAAGATGCAAGTAAAGATGAAAAGATTTAAAAACAGAGAGAGAGATATATAAAGATGATTACGTGTTTTGATGACACGTTAATGATATGGACAAGATCGACTCCTTAGACTAACCATTTCTCCCTTTGTTTTAGAAATCAGTTAGGCCACATCATTTTCTCATGTTTTTCTCACAAGAGTATCTAAAATAGTTTTAGAGAAAAACCATGTTATTAAACTTTATGAAGTAACAAAAATTAAAGAATGCGGAGGAAACCACTGTTCACCAAACACCCATAGCATTATGGATTACAATGGTAGTCCACAACGTTTTGCTTTCTTTTTTTTTTTGAATTTTTATTATGATTTTTTTTGTTGATTTCATCTTTTAAAATTGAGATTGTTGAGAATTTAGCTTTGTAATTTAGTTTTTTTTTTGTCTTTATATGAGATTAACGTGATTTACTAGTTTGTTAAGGTAACCCAAGTTGCCATGGTTTATGAGTTTGATAGGTCGTCCTTTTTTTTTTAATTGAACTTGACTTTTTTTATAGTTTGTTTTTTTCTCATATAATTAAAAAAAATAGTTTTAGAGAAAAGTCATGTTATTAGACTTTATAAAGTAACAAAAATTAAAGGGTGTGAGGAAATCATTATTCACCCACACACATTGCACTGTGAATGACAATAGTAATCCATAATGTTATGCTTTCTTTGTTTTTTTTATGTTTTCAAATTTTTGTTATGATTTTTTTTTCAAATTTGTTTTTGTCGATTTCATCTTTTAATGTTGGAATGGTTGAGAATTTGACTTTATAATTTATTTCCTTTTATTTTACATTTCTATAAGGTTAGCATGGTTTGTGGGTTTGCCAGGGTAACCCGGGTTGCCCTGGTTCATGAGTTCAATGGGGTGTCTTTTTTTATATTTAAACTCGAATTTTTTTTATCATCTATTTTGTTCTTATATAGTTAAAAAAAATAGTTTTTTTTTAAAAAAAAAGTTATGTTATTAAACTATATAAAGTCCATGGACCTATTCATAGATTTGACTGGTTGACTTGGTTCATGAGTCTGACAAGTTTAACTTTTTAAAATTAGTTTTCTTTTATCCTTAAATATTGAGTTAATTGAGAATTTAGTTTCATAATTGATTTCGTTTCACCTTTTATGAGGTTATTGTGATCTAAACAAATCTCTATATTGAGTTGTTGTTTGATTTCGCAATCATCTATTTTAGTTATCAAATAGTTGAATAAAAAATAGATTGAAAAAAAATCATAATCTCCATGGAGTCTATAACTCAGTTCACAGGTTTGACATAATAGCCTAACTTACCCGATTCACAAGTTTGACGAGTTTATCCACCGATAAGATATGCTTCTTTTTTTTTTGTCTTTTAAATTTTCTTAATTGTTTTTTCAATTTCATCATTTAATATTGGATTATTGGGAATTGAACTGCATTATTGATTTTTGTTTGCTTTCTAGGAATAATTGTCTCAAATAAGTGTCTATTTTTAGGTTGGTGCTGAATTTTGTGAGTATCTATTTTTATCATATAATTAAATAAAAAAATTATACAAAAATTTATTAAACCCAATAAAGTCCATGACCCAGGTCGCAAGGGGGAGGGGGCGAGGTCGATCCAATTTGTCATTATCTTAATATATTTTTTTTAAAAATTATCATCTTGAAGTTTTTTAAAAAGCTAAGTCATGTTTTTATCGATTATCAAGGTTGCATTTGAAGCTATGAAATTGATCGATTTAAGTCGAGCTAGCTTTCACACGGTTTAATTAAAAACTTGAGTTAGACAAAGAGTTGAGTCAGAAGGTTTCAAAATTAACCCACTTGTTCAGGTTTAATAATACTATTAAAAATATTATTTGAGCTCTTAATTTTTTTATATATTTTTTGAAAAAAATGATCCAACTCGTAGTGGAGCACGAGCTAATATACTAGTATTTACTGAGTTGTGTAGTATATTTTTAACATGTCACAATGTGTGTGTGTGTGTGTGTGTGTGTGTGTGTACACTAGTTAGATTGCCCACACTACATTGCGAACATTTGCAAAAAAACATTAATAAACATTAGCGAAAAAAAATCTTCTAAGATTGAAGAAACTAATAGTATCGAAACCAAAGTTAATGAAAGGTAACTATAACATGCCAGTCACTTCAATTTGTACAAAACATTAGTCATTAGCAAGTAAATGTATGTAAACATGGAAAGCAGTAGGACATGACTAATTACCAAGTCCATGTACTTTGAATTTGGCTATTTTCCAAGTCTTGGCATATTGGGTCTAGTAAACATGCCACACCCATGTTATTTGGACTTGGCCGACTGTCAAGTCCACAGACTTTGGACTTCGCTGTCTGCCAAGTCCAGATATCTTAGGTCTGGCAAACATGCCAGACCTATGTTACTGTGGACTTGGCTAACCACCAATTCCACGTGCTTTGGACTTGGCTGACGCCAAATCCAGACACCTTGGGTCTAGTAAATATGTCAAACATATGTTACTTGGATCTGACAAAATTGTATGACCCATGTTATATGGGTATGACAAATGTGTTAGACCCACGTTACTTGGGTTTGACAAATATGTCAGGCTCATATTACTGTAGACTTAGTTGACCGCCTAAGTCCACGTACTTTGGACTTGATTGTCTGCTAAGTCTAGGTGTTTTGGGTTTGGTAAACATACTAGAACCACGTTATATGGACTTGGCTGCTTGCCAAGTCCATACATCTCAGGTCTGACATGTTTACTCTAAACTTGGTTGACTGCCAAGTCCACATACTTTGGACTTGGGCGGCACTAAGTGCAAGCATCTTAGGTATGACAAACATGTCAAACTCATGTTACTTTGAACTTGGCAGGCACCAAGTTCAGACGCCTTGGGTCTGGCAAACATGACAGACCCACGTTACTTGGGTCTGACAAACATTCCACTGGTAAACATGCCAGGCCCATATTAGCAGACGATGTGTTGCCTATGTAACCTAGAATTCGGCCATTGCGGTGGCTGGAAAAACAAAGCCTTTTGTTTTTTCACCGAAAACCCATTTTCAACCTATTTTTGACCTAAAACACCTAGAGACCTTGTTAAACCAATCCATGGCCACCAAAAACCAAATAAATCACAAAAAACCTTAAATCCAACCGAAACAAAAATTCTTCCTAAGGTCAAATATGTTTTTTTAGGTGTTTTTAAGGACTTGGTTGTCCTGCCAAGTCCACGCACTTTAGACTTATATGTGCACCAAGTCCAAGTGCCTTGGGTTTGGTAAATATGTCAGACCCATGTCATGTAGACTTGGCTAATTACCAAGTTCATGCATTTTGGACTTAACAGACGTCTTAGGTCTAGCAAGCATGCTTGACTCATATTTACTTGGGTCTGACAAACATGTCAGATCCACATTACTATGGACTTCGCTGAACATCAAGTCCATGTATTTTGTACTTGACAGTTCGCCAAGCCAAGATATCTTGGGTCTAGTGAACATGCTAAACTCACGTGATACGGACTTGGCTAATTGCCAAGTCTACGAACTTTATATGGGTATGACAAATGTGTTAGACCCACGTTACTTGGGTTTGACAAATATGTCAGGCTCATATTACTGTAGACTTAGTTGACCGCCTAAGTCCACGTACTTTGGACTTGATTGTCTGCTAAGTCTAGGTGTTTTGGGTTTGGTAAACATACTAGAACCACGTTATATGGACTTGGCTGCTTGCCAAGTCCATACATCTCAGGTCTGACATGTTTACTCTAAACTTGGTTGACTGCCAAGTCCACATACTTTGGACTTGGGCGGCACTAAGTGCAAGCATCTTAGGTATGACAAACATGTCAAACTCATGTTACTTTGAACTTGGCAGGCACCAAGTTCAGACGCCTTGGGTCTGGCAAACATGACAGACCCACGTTACTTGGGTCTGACAAACATTCCACTGGTAAACATGCCAGGCCCATATTAGCAGACGATGTGTTGCCTATGTAACCTAGAATTCGGCCATTGCGGTGGCTGGAAAAACAAAGCCTTTTGTTTTTTCACCGAAAACCCATTTTCAACCTATTTTTGACCTAAAACACCTAGAGACCTTGTTAAACCAATCCATGGCCACCAAAAACCAAATAAATCACAAAAAACCTTAAATCCAACCGAAACAAAAATTCTTCCTAAGGTCAAATATGTTTTTTTAGGTGTTTTTAAGGACTTGGTTGTCCTGCCAAGTCCACGCACTTTAGACTTATATGTGCACCAAGTCCAAGTGCCTTGGGTTTGGTAAATATGTCAGACCCATGTCATGTAGACTTGGCTAATTACCAAGTTCATGCATTTTGGACTTAACAGACGTCTTAGGTCTAGCAAGCATGCTTGACTCATATTTACTTGGGTCTGACAAACATGTCAGATCCACATTACTATGGACTTCGCTGAACATCAAGTCCATGTATTTTGTACTTGACAGTTCGCCAAGCCAAGATATCTTGGGTCTAGTGAACATGCTAAACTCACGTGATACGGACTTGGCTAATTGCCAAGTCTACGAACTTTAGACTTGGCTGACCGCCAAGTCCAGACATCTTGGGTCTGGTGAACATGCTTGACCAACATTACTTTGGATTTGACAATCTGCTAAGTCCAGACATACGTTATTTTTCATGAAGTCCAAACACTCTGAGTGTGGTAAACATATTAGACCCACGTTACTTTGAACTTTATTGACTGCCAAGTCTAGAAATCTTGAGTTTGGCAAGCATGCTAGGCCCATGTTACTTTAAACTTGATTGACTGTCAAATCCATGCACTTTGAACTTGGATTACCGCCAAGTCTAGACATCTTAGGTCTGTCAAACATGCCAGACCCATACTACTTGAACTTAGTTGACTACCAAGTCCGTACACTCTAGACTTGGCTGTCTATCGAGTCCACAGGCCTTGAGTCTAGCAAACATGCCAGACCCACGTCATGTGGACTTGGCTGACTGCAAGTCCATGTATTTTGGACTTGGTTGTCCTGCCAAGTCCACGCACTGTGGACTTGTTTGTGCACCAAGTCCAGGAGCTTTGGGTCTGGCAACCATGCCAGACCCACGTCATATGGACTTGGTTGACTGCCAAGTTTACATACTTTGGACTTGGCTAGTTATTTGGGTCTGGCAAACATGCCTAATCCACATATACTTGGGTTTGACAAACATGTTAGACTCACATTACTATAGACTTGGCTGATTACCTAATTCCATGCACTTTGGACTTGGCTAGCACCAAGTTTAGGTGTTTTGGGTATAAAAAAAAAATCCTAAACCCATGTTATGTGGACTTGGTTGCCCACCAAGTCCATGTAATTTGGACTTGGCTAGTGCCAAGTCTAGGCATCTTAGGTTTGGAAAACATGCCACACTCATGTTACTTTGGACTTGGTGTTAGTGTCTTGGGTCTGGCATGTTGTATTTGGGTTTGGCAAACATGTTAGACCTAATAAACCAATCCACGTTATTTGGTTCTAGCAAATATACTAGATTCACGTTATTTGGGTATGACAAACATGACTAACCCGTATTAGCAGACGACAAGTCACTTGCACAACCTAGAATTCAGTCACTATGTTGGCTGGAAAAACAAAGTCCTTTGTTTTTTCATCCAAAAACCTATTTTGACCAAAAACACCTAGAAAACACCATAGAGACATTGTTAAACCAATCTATGGCCATCAAAAACCCAAAAAACCACCTCAAAACCCGAAATCCACCTGAAACAAAAATTCTTCCCAAGCTCAGATCTATATTTTTAGGTGTTTTTAAGGTAAAAAAAACACATAAACGTAACCCCCTATCATATGGAACCTTTTAACACAAAAAACAATTATTTTGGTGGTCATAATCTTCCCCAATGATCATTTTTTCTCTCTAAGTCGGAATCCGATGACTCCCTTTCTCTCTTTTAAAAAAGGACTGAAAAAAATGAAGTTAGATACCAAAATATATTTTCTTAAAATTCAAGAAACCTAGGCCAACCGGATAAACAAAGATCCTTTTTTAAAATGAACAACTGTGAAGGATGTAATTGGGAAAGAAAATGATATTAACTTGTGTAAACTTTTGAAACCCATGGCCCTAAGGATTGACTAAACTAGAAGCATCACATCTGGAAAACAACTATTTTAAAACTTGGCTCGACCTGACAATTTGACCCATGACCAGGCCGAGCTTCAAAAGAAATCAGGGGAGAATTGACCAAGTGTAAGACTATCAAAAACTTGGGTTGACCCATTATTCAGTTAGCCCGAGGAAAATCTAGTCAAAACATGGTAAAAAACCATTGACTATTTTCTTTTTTTTTCTTTATAATTTTTATTTTTTTAATAAAACAAAAGGGTTTGGTTGACTTAGGTTAACTTGAGTCAACTCGTTTGACTCGTGACCCAATCATTGTCTCAGATTGACTTCTGGGTAGGGCTTATAAACAATAGAAAAAACCTAAAAGACCAAATCCTAATAATTAAAAATGTTGAATGGTGAAATAAAAAAAATGAAGGATAAAAAATAAGCAACTAAAAAATAAGGACCTCATTTGCAAAGATAAAAATTGAGAGGACAAATAAAAATCTTGAATTGAAGGCCAAAATTGAAAAAAAAAATTCAAATTAACAAATGAATCCAAAACAAAAAAACAAAGAATACCAATTTCCAACAAACTCAATGATGATGAATGAAAATTTTTTTAAATAATGAAAAATAACTGACACTAACCTGATCCACCCATTAGAATTTTGTAATATGGATCGTGATATCGGATCACAACATAAAAGTTAAACCTCAAAAAAATAACAATATAATACTCATAACCAACCAAACTAATTAGAGATGAACTTGAAAAAATAATTATAAAAAGAAAGTGATTTAAAGAATGTAGATTTAAAAAATATAGATTTAAAAAGAAAGAGAACTAAATTTGATACAAAAATAAAATAAAACTAAATCATAAGAAATGAAATTGAAAAAAAAATTCAATGTAGAAAAGGATAATAACAACTAAAAATAACAATAACAAGAATGAGGACGATATTTGATATAAAAATAAAATGTCAATGGATGAAATTCAAAAACAAATTAATTCAATAAAGGATTTAAGACAAAATACATTACAATTAAAAGAATTAGGACCAAATCTAATATAAAAACCACATGCAAATGGATAAAATTGAAAAACAAAACTTGATAAATTATTCAAAACTAGATACACTACAATTAAAAGAATGACGACCAAATCTTATACAAAAATCAATTGTGAAGAGATTAAATTGAAAAAAAAATTAACTCAACAAACAAATGATAGCCAAATACATTACAATCAAAAGAATGAGAACCAAAGTTAACTTAACAGACAAATATCCAGACCTTCCTGTTTTTTTTTTTTTTGCAATGGGCAACACGATTTTCTAAGAGGGGAGAGAGGAAAGGAGGGAAAAACCCTTGGACGAAGCTCCTCCGTAGGCCGCCTCGGCACACGTGTCTCACCACTATGCCTGGGGCGGTGAGGCGCATCGAACGCTGCCCTGGAAGGCAGCGTTTGATTATGTTTTGGGGCCGCATGCGCCACCCAAAGGGCATGAGCAACACCCACTTGCTGGCGTGTGCTCAACACGCATCAACCATTTTTGAATATAAATAATAAGTTAAATACATACAAATACCCAATTACCCTTGAGCCCCCCTAATATTTACAATAAAACCATATGAAAACGACAAAAGCACTTATACATGCAGCTTTGTTTTTTGTTGAAACCTAAGGGTAATTTTATATTTGCACTATTTTAATAAAAGGAAAAGACGTAGAAGTTCCTCAACACATGCATATTTTCCCTCCAGGAGCATGATTGCATCTTCACTATTTATTTATTTTTGAAAAGATAAAAAAAAAACCCCTAACTCAAATGTTAAAATTTTATGCTCTGAAGGGCAAATCAATATTTATATTGTAGCTCGAAATCATTTTATTCCAAATTATTCTTTCAATACTAAATGTATTTCATGACTGCATGCTTGAATTTTTTTTAATAAGAATAATTATGTTTTTACACTGCTTAAATTCAGTAATCTAAAGTCCTATTTGGGAATGTGGTTGCAGTTGTTTTTCAAAGTGTTTTTCATGCCGAAATGCATCAAAATTATATATTTTTTTATTTTTTAAAAATTATTTTTAAGATCAGTGCTTCAAAATGATCCAAAACATATAAAAAAATAATTTTTAGCAAAAAAAATTTTAATTTTGATGCGCTACGATTGCAGTGTCTAAGTGTCCGTTTGGCACTGCGACTGCGGCAGCGGCAGAAAGCAAACACTGAATTAAAGTGTTTGGTTAATACAAACCACGTTTTTTTTTCACATGGGTCCCACTCAAAAACTGAGGTCGAACCTCAATTTATGAAAAGTAATTTTTATCTGCTTCTCCTTCTCTTCTACATGGAGAGTGACTCCATTATTCAATTGAACAGTGGAGAATGTCTCCACTGTTCACGTGAACAGTGAAGATTGTCTCTACTGTTCCGGCCGGACTGGGTCCAACCTAGTAAAATAAAAAAAAATTATTTTTTATTTTAAATTGTGTTTTGTTCGAAAAACTAGTGTTTCACATTATTCAATGACACTACATAAATTAGAAGGAGATCGCTTGATGACGTAACATTTATAGAATTTAATCGTAATTCTAATTTTATTCTTGTTGATATTTTACATGATGTTATTGCGCGCTTACGAAACCAATGAAATTGTAGTCCTTGTAGGATGTATTTCATACGTGATGAAATTGTAGATAGTTTAATGAAACAATAAAAAATATTTTATATTAAGTATTATTCATTTCATGATGTAATAGCAGTAGTTAAATTTATAATATTTAAATTAAAAACTATCAATATTAATATATATTTTTTAAAATTATTT
>Ga0325411_1008002_pt1 | contig 11481 bp, 6 predicted proteins | sample PopdelMetagenome_13_FD_206181 | JGI IMG/M metagenome (GOLD analysis project Ga0325411, IMG submission 206181) | Populus deltoides microbial communities from Bellville, Georgia, United States - Xylem-PdIQD-R4 | ecosystem: Host-associated > Plants > Phyllosphere > Stem > Wood/Secondary xylem...
TTGCATATTTATTGGCGACCTTCTTGGCCGAAAAGGAAATCACATGTTTGATCTTACACTATAAAAGGTTTTCGTCTTATGAAATATCATTTTATTTGAGGATATATTTTCCTTCTAATCCATCAATCATTTTTCTGTCCCAAATTCTTAACTACACTCACCCATATTTTTACTCTCATTTGATATGGATTCCTTCTCAATAACAAATTCACTAATCTATATCGATGATGTTTCTGTAACCTTTTCCATCACTGAAAATCCTGAATCAACTTTACCAACCCAATACTTTGATCTAACTCTATAGTATCATCCATCACCTACCTTACCTCCACTATCATTTGTTACACCACCATCATCACTTCATCATTCCACAAAACCCACTAAACTCCCTATATTTTTATATAATTTTTATGTTGATGCAATGTTTCCTTTTAAGACTGTCTCATTCTCTTTCATGAACATGGTCATGACATCATGTGTTGTCTACCCTCTCTTATTTTTCTATTATAATTGTCTTCCCCCAACTCACAAAGCCTTTACAACACAACTTACCATTTTTAAAGAACTAACTAGTTTTTAACAGGTTGTTCGAGATCCAAAGTGGTGCCAAACCATGTATAATAAAATCTAACCATTTCAAGCCAACACGCATCTAAAGTTTTGTATCTTTACCACCTTATAAAAGATCTATTAGTTGCTAATGGATCTATAAAATCAAGCTTCATCTTGATGGCGTTATTAAGAGGTACAAGGCTCAATTTAAGGTAAAAAGTTAATAGTTAAATTACAAGTGTTGATTATCGAGAAACACTTGCTTTGATGACCAAATCAACCATCATCCATGTGCTACTTAACATCGCTGCATTTTAAGGAAGACATTTGCACAAATCTATTTATGATATAAAACATGGTTAACAATAATGGTTCATCAAGTTGTCAAGTGTTCTCATGTATGATAGGTTTCATCAATCATATTTTTACTACTCATTATTTATTTGAAACTATTTAGGCAACTTCATAACATTATTGGTTTATATTAATGACATAATATTGGTAGAAAATAACTTAGAAGACATTGCAAACACCAAACAATCTCTTTCTAGTCATTTCAAATTAAAAAGATAGGGATAAACTCAAATGCTTATTGGTGACAGAGGTCGCATGCTCAAACCAAGGAATCACATTATATCAAAGAAAATATACACTAGAAATTTTAAAAGATACGGGCTTTCTAAGTGAAAAAACTTAACAATTCTCTATTGAGCACAACTTATCACTCATACAGACAAGCATGAAGCCATTAATTAATCCATCTCCATACCAATGACTTTTGGGTTAATTGATTTACCTCACCATAACAAGACTTGATTTAGTTTATGTTATTCATGTATTAACTAAATTAATGGACAAATCTAGATAACCACATTTCAAAGTTGCACACAAGGTCCTCAAGTACATCAATCAAACATATGGACAAATGTTTTTTACCCTCTATAGATTAATTGGGGTTATAAGATTTTTGTGATGTTGATTGAGGTTCGATGCATAGATACACGAAAATCGCTAATAGGTTATTGCATTTTACCCGATTCAGCACCAATTTATTAAAAGATAAATAAACAAGACATTATGTCTAGTCCAAGTGCAAGGGTAGAATATTGATCTATGATCACTACTAATTGTGAGATCACTTGGTTGAAAGATATATTGACATATTTGAGAGTGTATTACACACAGCCAGTTACATTATTTTGTGACAATCAAGCTATTATACACATGACTTAAAATCAACTAATCGACATATTCACCAAGCCATTTAGTTTGGCATAATTTGAAATACTACTTAGCAAGTTGGTTGTCATTAACATACACTATAACTTAAAAGGGAGTGTTAAAGGAAAGAATCTCATATAATAAGTTGTCAAATATTGTAATTGGTAATTGATTACTTGTTTTCTATTCTTGTATATTTATATATGCAGTAAAAAAATATGTTTGGTGTATAAAGATATAATCTTGACATTGTGAATAAATCAACAAATTATTCCTCACCAACTATGTTTCTTTATAGGAATCATTTGTATTTTGAAATGAATTTAAAATAAAATTAAATATCTAAAAACGGTAAAAATAAATAAGAATTTAACATAATTTGTTATAATAAAGAGGAGAAATTAATGTTAAAAATTACCTTCTCCAAAATACTTCATCGTTAAAATCTCAGCTATACCACCACTAAAACACTCTGCTCTTTTTTTCTAATCTCTTTAGATCGTATTGTCTGTCCTTAATTTATATTAAAAATAAGTATTTGAATTTGATTTCATGCATAATTTACATGAATGAAAATCAAAGATAGAAAGAAGGGGGATTTATGGTGGTTGAAGCATGAAAGAGACGAGTTATTTATTATTAAAAATATCTATAGAATTGAAAGATCTTGTGAATGAATAAGATGACGGAGATATGATGAAGGAGACGAAAGTAACATAAATAAATAAATAATTTGAAGTCGGGTATCAAATATATAAATTTTATTTATTTATTAATTAAATTAAATTTAAACACTATAATTAAACTTAGTTTTAATAATGAATTGATTCCAAATACAATGTTAAGAATATAAAATCAATTTTATAATAGATTTGATTAAACATAAAAAAAAAAATAGAATCACATTATAAATCATGCCATGAAACACTGACTCTAACTTCGTGCTCTAATAAACTTTTTTATCTTTAATGTTTGGACTTTTAAAAATATTTGTTATTTAATGTGAGAAATACACTTATATTTATACATTCAAAACCAATATTTTTTTTTGTTTTTATTTTAAAAATAAGGCTTCCGAGGAAGAATAATTAATTTTATTGTCTCCGGTTATTAAGTAACATAAGCGGTCGAATGGCAAGCAAAATCCATCACTTTTTGTAAAGAAACCTTTGCAGCACCAAATCATAAAATAAAATAAAATAATGTTCCAATAATATCATCACCCATCCATCATCACCACCACATGCCAAGATCAATGTTTATTCACATTTTACACACCTAGGCTGTGGGACCACCGTTTCTTCACTCAACACACCATGATCTCACCACGTGTCAGGAAACGTGTCCATCAAATCATACAGACACTTGCACCTAACCCCTCTTTCCCATTCCCCCCTCCACCCGCCAAAAGAAAATAACCCCATGCCATCTCTACCCCTAAACAACCCCATATAATTACACCCCAATGCCATTTCCGTATCTAAATCGCATTATCCGTATATTCAAACGGCATTAAGAAAAATAATTACAGTGCTAATAAATCAAAAAATAATTTATAGCAATGGATAGTTAGGAAGCAAAGCGGAAAAGCCCAAAATACCCCCATTTCATCCCCTAGATACATGCCGTAAAACCTCCCCTCTCCCTCTTCTATTTTTCTCACAATCTCTCTTTCTTTAATTTTTTTTTTCCAGCTTCGTGTCGGTGACAGATCTTGCATTTCTCTACACTCAAAAACCCTCACAAACACACTATAATTTAATTTCTTTTACAAAATTCAAAATACGGATCTACACGCAAACCCGAAAGCAGTTTCGTTTTGTTAACTCAACAGATTATTATTATTATTATTATTATTATTATCATTATTATTTTGTGTAGGGTTAGTTAGAGGAGAGATTGATGGAATAAGGAATGCAAGAAGAGGTATTCTCATCGTTGTTGTTGTTGTCAAAAAGAGACGGTGGCTGTTGATTTATGATAGTTATTGATATTATATTGGAGGGAGGGAATTTGGAGCTTGGGATTGGGGGAGGAAGAAAATTGGAGGAGGAGTGCATGAAGGGATTGGTCTTGAATGTATGCTCGGTTAAGGATTCGAGGAGGATAAGGTGGGATTCTGGTCTTGTAATAAGGAGCAGAGGTAGATGGGGCAAATGCGGTTGATCAACTTTGATTGATCAGGATTTGTAACCTGTTTTATATATAATTCAAACGAGTTTCAGATTTTAGAGGTCGGAAAAAAATTTTTAGTCGAAATTTTGGGATTGGAGAACAAAAAATATGCAGCAGCAAGATCATAGAAAAAAGGTGAAATTAAGATTGTTTAATTTGTTTTGGATGGTAATTTTAACAATTTGACTCAGAATTGACTGTTTTCTGTGCTGTGTGGTTTTTTATTTTCATGTTTAAAGATTTTTTTGGTAAGATAAGGAAAACATCATTCTTGAATTATATGAAGAAATTTATGAATAATTAAGAGTTGGGATTTTTTTTGCAGATGCAATTATTCTATGTGGTAGCTAAACCATGTAGCAATTTGTTAGATTATCTACAAAAAAATAAATGAGAATGGATTTATGTTTTTGTTGTTCTCTTTTATGGGAGATGCAGTTGACAATGTTATCTACTAACTTAAATGCTTATGCTCTCCTGTGATTTCATTAGATGCCATTTTTATGTATTCTTATTCTATGTATCTATCTTCATGTGGATTTGATTCTCTCTCGTTGAGTAGATTTTCTCATTAACCGATAGTTTTATTTTTCTTTTTTTTTCCCTATTAAGCTTTTTGGATTTTTTTGCTCCTCTTCATCTTATGTGTAAAATGTTTTCGACTTGGATTTACTTTCCTTCTATTCTGATTTTGTACAAGTGGAAATCCAAGAATTGTCTATTTCGAGGGTGTAAATGCAATATTTCGGTGATTTTGAGGCTGCTAGATTGATGTTATGTTTGTTGAGATGGCTGTTCTAATTGATTCTGGGTTAGGAAGTATGAACTTGTAAGAAGTTGGTTTAGTAATTACATCCATTGCATTTCATCTGATTATTTTGGAAGCTACAGAACTTCTGTGTAATGTGTTTATATTTTCAAATTATTTGCATTATATTCCTTTTCTTTCCCTCCTTTCCATGCTTTTGATGAATTCCAATTTTGTACCCCACTGTTATAATCCTTTCAAAAGAATAAAACAAGGGTTTTGATCTCATGGAACCACTGGAAAATAAAGTGAAAATTGTGGTGTGAGGGACAAACACAATCTTTATAAAAAAAATCACTTTTGATTGGATTATTCTTTGTTTATTGCATTTGAATAAGAAACTTCCATGTTCATAATAGTTACAATATGGGTATCATTTAATTCAATTTTATTTAAGTAATAAGATGTCAGATTTATTCATCTGAAGTGTCACATGCTGGAATATAGTTGCATATGATTTGGATATGTACACAGTTCTATTTGATCTAAGACTCACTGGCATTGATTTTCATGCTGTTGAATATGGTAAAAGAAGATATCAAATAGGTGATTAATTTTTCATAGATGATTACTGTCATAAAGTTAGTAGAAATGCATAGAAATATTTATTGATCTTGTGTAATGTGTTATTATTCTCAACTGACTTGGGTTCCAATGTCGCAGAATTCAACTGAAATGGACTTCTTCTCAGAATATGGTGATGCCAATAGGTACAAAATTCAGGAAGTTATCGGGAAAGGCAGTTATGGTGTTGTTTGCTCTGCAATTGACACTCACACTGGCGAGAAGGTGGCAATAAAGAAAATACATGATATTTTTGAACACATTTCCGATGCTGCTCGTATATTGCGTGAGATAAAGCTGCTTAGGCTCCTAAGACATCCTGATATTGTGGAAATTAAGCACATCATGCTACCACCTTCAAGAAGGGATTTTAAGGATATCTATGTTGTTTTTGAGCTCATGGAGTCGGATCTCCATCAAGTCATCAAAGCCAATGATGACTTGACACGAGAGCACTATCAATTTTTTCTTTATCAGCTACTTCGTGCGTTAAAGTATATCCACACAGGTACTATACTGTTTATTGCTTTAATTGGAGCTTTACTTAATTCCAGAAATAGGTTGACAATTTGCATTTAGCCACCCTTTCCTACTGTATTGGTATGCTTTGGTGACTGGTTTCCTTGTAATATAATTGCTCTGTCCTCATCTACCTCTTTCTTTGTTATGACTTTTATTCCTCATCTACCTCTTTCTTTGTTGTGACTCTTATTTCCGTTTGTTGAGAATGTGGCATATATCTAATTCTTATCCACCTGGCTCCAGCAAATGTTTATCATCGAGATTTAAAGCCGAAGAATATATTGGCGAATGCGAACTGTAAGCTTAAAATATGTGATTTTGGGTTAGCAAGAGTTGCTTTCAATGATACACCCTCAACAATATTCTGGACGGTACTCTTCTAAGATATTAAATCCATCATGCGCTTTCTAATAGGAACTGGGAGCCTTCACTTTGAATTCTTGTTGTACATTTACAGGATTATGTGGCTACAAGGTGGTATAGAGCTCCTGAACTCTGTGGGTCTTTTTTCTCTAAGGTATGACCACATGATTTTCAATTCATAGGCTTGACATTTTTTAAGTTAAGTTAAAAATGTTAGTTGGCGCTCTGGTTTGCAGATGGAAAATGATTTTTCAGAACCATCTTCTTGTGTTAATGCTGAAAATTGATCCCTTAATTTGAGTATTGAGGCTTAGATGTGATACTGCTATTGTTTGGAAAAGGAAGCAATGGTAGCTGTGGTTATCTCTTAATTTTCCTTTTGTTAAATTGTGTAGTGGAATATCTCCATGCTCCATCATGCATTGATGGCTGTTTTGAGTTGTTGGTTCATAATTCTGAGGGTGAGAGCCAGAGTGGATTGTCTGTCAACAATTTATTATAAACAGAGTTATTGTTCTGTAGAAAAAAACTGTAAAGTCTTAGTTTTCTTCTTTCAAAATAACTCTGTTAACAGTTTTTTTTTTTTTTAAATGGCACTGATCGCAGTATACACCAGCAATTGATATATGGAGTATAGGCTGCATTTTTGCTGAAGTGATAACTGGGAAACCTCTTTTTCCTGGCAAAAATGTTGTTCACCAGTTGGACTTAATGACTGATCTACTTGGTACGCCGTCATTAGATACAATCTCACGGGTGAGTGCAAAGTTGTGATAAATTTTGTGTTTTTCTCTTGACATGCTCTTGCTCAACCTACATTAAAAACACTTCCCCACAACCGTAGTCCTGCTAGGAAAAAAAACAGAGAAATGCATGCTCACAAACACTAAAAAACACAAAATGAACATAACTTGTATATTTTATTGTGTGAAACTCTTTTTTTTATCTTTTATTATGAATCCAGGTTCGAAATGATAAGGCAAGGAGATACTTAACTAGCATGAGGAAAAAGGCACCTGTTCCATTTGCACAGAAATTTCCAAATGCAGATCCTTTGGCACTATGTTTGTTGGAAAGGCTGCTTGCTTTTGACCCCAAAGACCGGCCGACTGCTGAAGAGGTGTCTTCCTCTATAAAATTATTAACTTTCTGAGCTGTTATGCCATTCCTCACCCTTGTTGCTTGTCTTTTCTGCATTGCAATCATATCACTGCATGCTATTCTCTCTTGATCTTTTAATATGGCTATAATCTGTCGAATTCTTTTGGCCTGCTTATATTTATTAGGCGCTGGGAGATCCTTACTTTAAGGGATTGGCAAAAGTCGAGAGGGAGCCTTCCTGCCAACCAATAACAAAGATGGAGTTTGAGTTTGAGAGACGGAGAGTTACAAAGGAGGACATACGAGAGCTAATCTTTCGGGAGATACTGGAATACCATCCTCAACTGCTCAAGGACTATGTAAATGGAACTGAGAGGACTAACTTTCTCTATCCAAGGTTCTAGCTTTTGGGACTTTCTTTTGTTTTATGCATTTTTTTTGGCTTTCAAAGATGGGATATGCAACTATCTTTCTGCTTCCACTTTCCCCTGATTTTTGGTGGTGTGGACAGTGCGGTCGATCAATTCAGAAAGCAGTTTGCACATCTTGAGGAAAATGGTGGTAAAAGTGGGCCTGTAATTCCACTTGAAAGGAAGCATGTATCTCTTCCCAGGTAAAATATATCCAGGCATCTTCTGCAGTCTTCTTGTGTTTTTGCTATGATCTTCTCGTTTTTGTTGCCTGCTTTTTGCAGGTCATGGTTTGTATAATAAGTAGGGATCAGAGGGAGGTAGTGATGATGTTACCAGTTACTTTTTGAATCATCATGAGATTTTGCATTCTATCTTTCTTCTTAACTTCAAAGTTTTCACCATTTGTTGATAGCAGAAAGTCAGTGATGACCTTAGTGAAGACTGTTGTAATGATCATCGGATTTTGTGTTCTTTCAATTTCATCGAAACTTTGAAGTCTTTCCCGATTGTTGAGAGATACAAGTGCTGGGACAAGCCCACCAAGAAAATGGCACGTTGTTGTAGTAGTTGGGCCATGTGATGTTCTTTATGATATGTGTAGTGGCAGTTTTGGCCGTATTGAAATTAGTTTGATGTTGCACTGAATTGTTAGCTATTGTGTTGCATTCATGTTGAGGAAGGAATTGAAAGCAATTGTTGGAAGGATGAATAGATTGATGTGTGATCTTTGGAGTTAGATTATTTGTCCTGATATGTGTTGTGTTTAGATGGTTTGAAGGATCTGTCTCTTGTCAGATAACTTCTACAGGACAAGATATTTGGTTTTGATTCTGTATTGTGCTTCAGAGATTCTTTGGGGAGTTTATTTTCTGGATTTCAGCAAGACTGCAAAGTCTTGTAGATTTGAATGTTCTTATTTTTTTTTTCTTTTCAAGTATTTCTCGTTCTCGTTTTATTACATATTCCCCTGGCTTAAAAATATTTTACTGGCAGTCAGTTTAATTTTTCTCTGACCTTTGAAAGATATTTGCAGGTCTACAGTTGTACATTCAAGCTCAATCCCTTCCAAAGAACAACAGAACCTTGCTTCCTTCAAGGACAGGCACTCCGCAGAGGAAGTGTATAACAAAAACCCCCGAGACTCTGAAGGAATTCCCATAAATATATCGAGGACCTTGCAGGCACAGCAGAGAATTCCACTGGGTACTATACTCGTGTTGCCCATAGTTTTTCAACTAAATGGATTTCGTTTTACATTTACAGTGTAGTAATTCATTGCATTTGCCTCTGTAGCTAAACCTGGAAAGGTTGTGGGGTCAGTTGTGCCATACGAGAATGGAAGCAACACGAAAGATGCTTATGACCCAAGAACATACATCAGAAGTACAGTCCTTCCTCTGCAGCCTGTCCCTTCTGCATATTGTTACCGCAAATCTAGCACAGGAAAGCTAGAACGATCTACCATGGAAGCTGAAAGAGACCTGTCCTCGCAAAAGCAAGTCCAGCAATGTGGCATGGCTGCCAAATATGCTCCAGATGTTGCTATCAACATCGACTCCAACCCGTTTTTTATGACAAGGGTGGGAGGGAGCAAGGAAGAACATGCGGATGACCGGGTGATGATTGACACAAGTTTGCTGCAGACCAAGGCACAGTATGGTGGTATTGGTGCTGCTGCGACCGCATCTAGAGCTGCTTACAGAAAGGTCGGAACTGTTCAATATGGTATGGCAAGGATGTACTAGAAAAAGGACTGAGGAGATCCACTTGTCTTGAGTATAAAAGTGGAAAAATCCATGTAGAGCAAGATTCGTTCTAGGAATTTTTGCTGTCAGAATACTACAGGAGGTTTATGTAGTGGATTGTGTAAAAAGAGGGGGGCAGGATGCTTCTTGAAAGAGCGGTACTTTGTCAGGTTTTCATAGGAAAAAAGGTTTTGGTCATGAGAAACAATAAATGTCTATATCCATAAAAACTAAAAAAAAAAAAAAGAGTGGAAATTAGTGGGATTTAAATACGCATAAATAACTCTTCCAATGCACGTGCAACTGTGCAAGTGTAATCGGTATTTGTGTTTGGTTCTGAACCTTGTATGCTTCAAAATAGTCAGTATCCGTGTTGTGTCTTGAGATTACTCCACGTGTTTTTGTCCCTCCTCTTTTACGCTAGGCTTTATTCTTGTTCGCTGAGGTATGGTTTCATCTCGGGAAAACATATGGTAAAGTGTTTTGAGAAGGTGATATCTCTTTGTTATTCCTCTTTCTGTATTTTGATGGGGTGACAAAGTCAGCCTTCTTTCATACTCTTTATAGCAATTTTAGTATCTTTCCATTTTTCTTAATATTTCAAATAATGAAAAAGAAGTCTAAATTAATATACAATTATGGTAAAATAAATTAAATTGCATGTCTAAAATAAATTACAAATTTAGCCTCTTTTTTTTTTAATATATATATATTATTATCACTGTTCAGGCTTCTCCTTGTATATTTACTTTTATAACAGAAGAAGTGAGAATTATTATTGAGGTTCACTATTTATAAATATAAATGGTGAACCCCCCCCCCCCACCCCCCCCCCCACCAATTTAGCCTCCTATCTTTTTTCTCATTTCCCTTTCTTTTCTTTTCCTCTTTTTAATTTCAATTTCAATTTTTTTTAACAGCCATCTAGATTACTTTTATTCTAATAAAGTTGATTGAATAATATTAAGACAACTACCATATAATTTAATTTTATACTTGGGTTAAATAAAAAGATAGGTCGATAAATTGTTTTTTTTTATATAAATTTCATTCTTTTTTTTTTTAAATCTCAACTTCATCTTTAAATTTTTTTTACCGGTTAACTAGGTTGTTTTTGAACCAACCAAGTCGACTGAGTTATGTAAAGACACCTTTGATATAGTTTAATTTTAAATCTATTCTAGGCAAGAAGTTAAGTTACTGGGTTTTATATGTCAATTTTATCCTTAAACGTTTTTCATTGGTTGACAGGGATGCTTTTGAGCTGACTAAGTCGACTGAGTCACATCCTAAACATAATTTTAAACCTCGGCTAGGTAAGAAGTATGATTAAGAAGTTTCAATGTTGACCCGTTAGACCGAGTTTAATAAAAATACCAAATAGTTCTTTATAATTCAATTTTTTTTTATTCTACTCACTATGTAACACAAAACTGTAAACTAGTAGTATACTAAATAGAATATATTTGATAAATAATCACCACCTGTATATAATATATTGAGATGAAAATATTATGTTTATGTTATTTATAAAGATAATTTATAAGACATAAATTATTTAGTTATGATTTCAATTCCCTAATTTATAGTGAAATGAATATCTAATGTAGATGTAATCAAAACAAGAAAGATAACAAATACAAATAACATAAAGTTCTACCAAACAGGATCACCTCATAAAAATTATAACTCAAAATTTTATTGCTTAATAATTCACAACACCAAGTAGGCTTCCAGGTTTATAACTCCTTAAATAAACTAAAAAAATAACCCAAAAAAACTAGAAAACCTAAAAGTAAAGAAAAAACAATAAAAATCCTAAAAAAACTAGGAAAATAAAATTATTAAGCATAATATTTAATTTACTAGATTAATTTAGAAAAAATAAATGTAATCAAGGTAAAATAACTTTCCTTAAAAACCTTATCCATCAATATCACATAACTATTTGTTTTAAATTATAATATTTATTAAAGGCAGATAATTTATAAGCTAATTATACTTTGGTTTGTAACAT
>Ga0325411_1008006_pt1 | contig 11477 bp, 9 predicted proteins | sample PopdelMetagenome_13_FD_206181 | JGI IMG/M metagenome (GOLD analysis project Ga0325411, IMG submission 206181) | Populus deltoides microbial communities from Bellville, Georgia, United States - Xylem-PdIQD-R4 | ecosystem: Host-associated > Plants > Phyllosphere > Stem > Wood/Secondary xylem...
CTAGACATAACAAAGCAAAAAATTAACTGTGCAAACTGTAACCACATGGAAAATACGTTACATGCCTAAGATTTCTAGAGCATCACAAGTCAGTAAATCACTATGATACACGCTTCAGCTACGCATGGAGATCCAATATTTGTAGTTTTAAACCAGCATTTACAGTATCTCTGACAGCCGTTTGCAACCCAGCCCTAGCCATGCATCAGCAGTGGGGGAAAAAGAATGCTAATCTTGTGAAGAGGAACAAGAACCCTGGCGACATTTCGATATCCGGAGACCAAGTGAAAGGGATGTCACTCACAGAGCGCACAGAAAACAGATAGATAATCACCTCTGAGCTCTAATCGATAGAATGATTTTGCTCTGCTCAATAAGGTTGCTAAAAAGGAATCTTTCAGCTGATCACTCTCTCTTGTCTTCTTCGGCCTCGCCATCTTCATCAAAAACATGAGTGCCTCCAACACTCTTTTCTTTCTTTTCGACTAAACTGATGTCACCATCTGGCTTTTCTCGGGTAAGAGATTGAGCTTCTTCCTCGTCATATTCTTCTCCTAATTCTTCAGAGTAGGCATACCTAAGAAAGTTGCCAGCAAGAGTCAGAACATAAAATATACAAAGTGGAAAATCACAAGTTCACGAAAAAAAAAGTGGGAAAAACTTCTCACTTGAAATCGGCCGCAACATCTAGAGAACCACAAAAGCCAAGACTTTAAAATTCATCCTTAAACCAGTCTAATGTCAGAGATTCAATTTGACAACTCAGTGGTTATTCCAGATGATTTTGAAAGGAAAAGAACCCATCAAATAATCAACTTGACCATCAGAAGATTGATAAAGCGGCACTTTTTTTTCAAACTGAAACAATTTTTTTTTCTTCGATAATTTCTCCTTGAGAAAGATTTTCATCATCAAAAGAAATATTGAGACAGCACTGCACCTTTGAGAGCTTTGAGAAGGAGCCCAGAGATAGCAGATAATGCAGAGCAATGCAAATGCAAGAATGTCCCAGAAAGCAGTGATGATCCAAGCACTCTGCCACCGCTCACTGAATGGGTCTGTTGCTTTGAAGTAAAGCTGTAGAGACAACATTAAACACATGAATTAACCAATATAAACATGTTGGCATGTATAGAAGAGTAAAGTAGAGAAGTTTTGTTTAAAAGAGAACATCTAATTGAAGAAATCCAACCCACCCCCCAAGGGAAGTAAATTAGATGAATGACGAAATAGAATGTAAGAGTTCATAATGCACAGCAGTAGAGCAAGGCAGTTGTTTCCAAAGAATCAGGTTATTAACAATTGTCAAGAATCTCCTCCGAGCCTTGTCTAAACACAAGAATTTGCATGAAAGATGTTTAAATGTATAATTAAGGGTAATAGCAACTTGAATCAGTAGCAAGTTGTGTGTTTATTAGCCTAAATGATAATTAAGTTGAATGCTATTAGTTGCACACTGCTGCTCAAAGAAAATAACAGAAATATAGCATTGAATAAAGCCAAACTGATTCAAGAATTTGCAAAATTCAGATAAAGTTCAAAGCTTATTATTTTTGTCTCCCATTTACTGAACCAGAGGTCTATAGAAGGCATCCTCACCCTCCATGAAACCTCACATAGTATGTCAGTATGGAAGTTCAAAATCTCACAGCCTGAGACTTGAATTCAACCCACCAACAGATTTCTGCCAAATTGCATGCCATTCAAAAAAGAAGAAGAAAAGGAGTATACGCAAACAGAGACCCTCTTCCAGTTATCTAAATCCCCTGCGCAGACCCTTGAAAGAACTGCCTGTATTTTTGCAAACAGAGAGCCTCTTCCAATTATCTAAATCCCCCTGTCAGACCCTTTAAAGAACTGTCTGTATGTTTCATTATCATTTATCTTCCTCTCTCAACCAATCTTTCAACAGCTAGTTATATTAATATTTGAATGCCAAGGAGCACAGCTTAAAACGAAGAATCCCATTCAAGATAATCTTCTTGAAAAAAGTGCTAGTTAACTGTCCCAGTATAAGTTGCAACCAAGAGTGTTGGCATGATAACAGGCTATAAGACCTCCAGAACAAAATTTGTGAGGTAACTGAACCAACAAACAGAAGATATAACATGTTCTACCATAAGAAATATAATTTCTTGAGGTTTCATAAAAGTCGGTGTGCTTTTGGCCAGAAATGATACCTCATATGCTATCCAAGCAACAGAAGCAAACACTACAGCAGCCAATGCATTTGAGAACTTCCTATAGATATCCAACTTAACAGCACTTCTTTTCACCTGGATGAAAATAATTTATTTAAGTTCCTGAAAGTTGAAACGACATGAAACAGAAATGGAAAAACTGGCATGATAAAAAATAACAAGCAGGATAGCAACAAGACTAGAAAACATTAAAAGCAGAAATGGTTACCTGTAACTGTTCTAATGTTTTTGAAAGAGCTGTAAAAATCCACAATATTAAAAATGCATCGAGCAAGGCATCAGGAAGAACTAAAAACAGTCTTGCTCTGCCTGATAGGTCATTAATAGTCCCCACATACTCGGTAATATCAAGCAACTCGGATGCCAAAAAATAAGTAATTCCAAGAAGAAGCACCTTGGAGGTAAGACCACCAAGAGTAGGCCTCACAACACCATACCCCATAGAAACACAGAGTACAAGAAGGCGGGCAATAGTTTTTCTTACAGCTCCAACAGTGACAACCCAAGTAGTAAGCACAACTGGCCTCATTCCAGTGCTGTTAAAATTAGCATACTCAAAATACCAAAGAATCATCTGAAACAATCCTAAACCAACAACCGCCGAGATACAATGTTGAAGTTGCAGTATATCTTTCCGAAACCTAATGTACTGGGTGAACCAAATAACAGCAAGCAAGAAATACACAAGGGACATAAACACGTAAAACCTCATCAAAGGTGCCATCCTACCAGGCAAATAACCATCAGAATTCTTCCAAACAGTCTTCCCACTCATCACCACTCCTTTAAGTTTTGGATCACAAGCAATAAAGAACAAGTTATACATTCCAGTCTTTGATATGCTAATCTCCTCATGATTTTTCATGCTTGTCGACAAAGAATTGCGACTGAAATGTAGCTTTAGAATGATGGGCCAGTTTAAATCATTGGCAGAAGGTATCCTAATAACCTCACCTTGCTTACAGCCTTGAAGCTTAGAAAGATCAGAGGTGCAACATATCGATCTTTGTCCACCATAAGCAGACCCGCCAATGTTATTCCGATCAGCTGCCTCAAAAAGCACAACTTGTATCAATCCTCTGCTTTTTGCTGCCGATTTCGGCCTCCGGAAAGTGATATTATCAAACCTAAAGACATCCATAAACCCAGCAAGTAGTCAAGCACAAGATCAGATCAGATCAGACTAAATTCTGAAAGGGTATTTACATACATACATACATACCGGACGAAAGAGCGGGAATGGGAGGAGGAGGAAATGCCCTCGCTGCCACCAGAAAGAAGATAAGAATTCCCTACTTCATTGAAGGATTCTTGGTTGTAGACATGAATAGAGGCATTGCCGGGTTTTAGTAAAAATGTAAGAATCAAAAGGAAAATGTAAGAATTCATGCCCATTTTGCTCTGGCGTGGCTGGCTAGAGAGAGGGTATCGGCAGATTTGTTTAGGGATCCAGGCAAGCCAAGGCAAGGCAAGGCAGGGACTTTGTTGGGACTAGGTGGGAGGAAGTGTGAGAGAAGCAAAGCAAACGTCACTGTCTGTCGGATGAGACTCACAGTGACAGCATACGAGGCCGGGGGTTGGACTCTGTGGGCTTAACGCCCAACAAGCCCTGTTGTGGAGAGTCATGCTGCCACGTGGTTTTTTGAGGCAGTGCATGACATTCAACCAATCCCTTTGGAGACGATTACATTTGAGTAAATTATCCGAGTTATTGGGTATATCAGTAAAAATCGATCTGAAATTAAATAAACTGATTTTTTAATAAAAATTTTATTTATAAAAAAAATCATTTCGATTTGATTTTAGTTTCAAAAATCAAATTCAAACCAACTGAAAAAACTCCCTTAAAACTAAAAATTTAAATAAAAAATAATTTAACCAAAACACCTATAAATCAAATTGAAACTATTTGATTTTTGATTTAAAAAAATATAAAGGCTAAATCCAATTAATCAATTTAGTTAAAGTTGTTTGTCCATTCAATTATAATTTAGTTAATCAAAGCATACTATAATTTTACTTTAAATTCTCTCAAAAACTTTTAATTAAAAAAAACTATAATTTATAAAAAAAATTAAATTAATTTTTCAAACCCACAACTATGAAAGACTAAACTCAAGAGTAGAGTGGTTACAACTCATTTTAATAAAAATACGTTTTTGAAAATATGATAAAACTTGTATTTTAAAATGTTTTTTTACTTGAAAATAGATAAGAATAATTTTTTATTATTTTTTAATATTTATTTTTAATATTAAGACAATACAAAAAAAAAATCCATAAAAATAGCGAAATAAACCCAACGCCGAACATGCCTTGATAAGAAATGAAAACGATAGCAACTCTCCTATCTGTTCTATCACGCGGGGAGTGCCACGAAGAGCCTGCAATGGATACTATCACCGCCGGATAAACTGAAAACAAAAGTTCCATGCATACAAGACATGGCGTATACTATACTGTTCTTGTTTTGCTATGCCAAAATCCCTAAAAATCTAATCTTTTATTTCTTCCGTTGCTATTTTCCTTCCATTATATCGTTCAACTAATTATTGATAAAATCACTATACAGCAAATTGTAGAAGAACAAGAACGTTCACTGCTCCCTACATTGAGATTTGTTGATGTATAGCCATGTCAAGATCATGTAAATGAAATTAACATGGTCGTTTGTCACCACAGAATCTGAAGCATCCTTGAAATAGAACCAGGTGATGCACCTTATGGTGAGGTACTGGAGCCATTTTCAACCAAGGGACAGTCATCTTGAACTACATTCTGCACAGGGTTCTCCTCAGCCCACACAGCAGCATCTAAATATCCAAGCTCGAAAAGCCGATCAAGAACATGATCTTCTGCTGGCTCCAATGCCCATTTGAAAAGCTGGAGTGGTTGATAACAAAGATGTTCATTGGCATACCAGAAATTAAACGAGACATCAATTCCAGAGCTACACTTACCTCTCTTGGGCTGGCCCTATTTTCAGGATTGCAATCTGGACTAATCCCGATCCCTTGCAGTCCCATTTGACTGGCAGGGAAAGCACAAATGCGAACCTGAACGGTGACACGTAGAGTAATTTTTGATATCCATAAGGGTGCAGGATATATGGAGCTATTAACCCCAATAAAGACCCATGCATGATGCCATGATGTAGAAAAAATAACAGCAGAGTAATTCATAAATTGTTAAACGGATCTGATATCAACTGCCTAATTCATCCATTTTTGAACAATGAGTCCTGGAACCCTTGAGGCAAAAAGCCTATTTAAGATAGGATGGGGCAAACTCTTAGCCTATATAGCAATAGATAGAATAGAATGGCAATCAAAAGCCACATTCAAATCAAGGATGACCAGGCCACCTGAATTATGTGAGGTGAAGGGCATAAAGGATGGTGGGCAAGCTCTTGATATCAAACTGTTTAAGCTGGGTCCAGAGCAAAATGCTGAATATGGCATGCATAAAACTATTCTAGCTCATTTTACTTACGAAGAGTAAAAAACAAATATATATTGCTCCCAGCTCATCATAACAAGTACCCATCAACAATAGCTGCACTTTCACTTACAAAAACCTTGTGTACTGGCGAAGGGATCAATCATCCAAACTTAATTAACTCGATTACAACACACAAAAAGTAAGCAAGGACTGCATGCAACAAACAGCAAGTTCAAAAGTTTTGACAGGTTTTCCCACATACCGTCTGAGCAGCAGATGTTGGTGGCATAAACAATGTCAAACCACCATCAATGCAAAGTCGATTCCGGAACATCGTTGCGGGCCTTGGTGCAAGATATCTGCACTGAATTTCACTTTAGTTCAACGTCAATAAATGAACTCACATAACAAGTATTGTCCTCAAAATAGCATGTTAATTATTCACCCTGGAATGAAGGAAGAAGTGACAACTGCATTTATGAGATCTTCCTTGGAGTCAAACTGATCCACTAGCAAACCCCTGGGCCTCCACAGAATCTGAGTAACAGCGACTGTAGTAGAAGAGCATAAACAATGTAGTTTATGTTAATATCCAAAAGAAAAACAGTGCATATGGGAATTTAAGGCCAGGCATAATTGGCATTTAACAAGTATGGAAAAGTAAAATAGACGGTAGACATCCACTAGGAGGTTCCTTGAATCCAATCCACGTATAAAACGAGGAATCAATCTCAAACATGATCTAATGCAACTCAAAACACAGATATGTGCGTGCTTATGCAGGAAACAAAATTGAAATTAAATTTTAATCAAATAACTCATAGTAATAAGAAAATCATACTTAATACATATTACAAATAGAAACTTCCTAAACAATAACGCATTGCACAATCAACAAAATTAAAAATAATTTGGAAATATCAATTCCATTTGTATTGTCTTAACAACAATCACAAGGAAAGCTAACATGTTAAAGGTAAAATAATTAAAGGTAAAATAACCCATAGCATTAAACAAGACTGCCCCCTCAAACCCATCATGGCACCACCACATCTTCCATCAAAGCACCAAACATTCAAAACAAGTACCACTCCACTATCACTCCTGCTCGGTTCTCCCCATGCACGTCTTGGCACTTTCACATGCCACAAAGTTTAGCTATTTCCTGATCCTCCTTCCTCAGATCTTTCAATCTCTACCCCATTAGGCGCAACACTACCTCCCATATAATAATTCATAAGAATAAATCTGCATCTACAAGCTGTAAAGCTTGGGTTTGACTTAATGGTCATCTCCATGGATAATACACCTACATAATAGGAGTAGACTAAAAAAAAATTAAAAGGAAAAACAAGTGCCTTGGGCTGTGTAAGTTCTCTCCATATCTTATTCTACGACTCTCCTAAAACTAAACTTGTAGTAGTCTCCTTTGCTTCATCTTCAATGTATTGCACCTGTCATTACCCAAAAATCAGGCATGTGACCAGCACGAGGATCGAAGCGAATCTCAACCCAGGCAAGCCTTGGAATGGACAGAACTTAGAACATACAACACACGTAACAGCATTGATTTATCACTATTCATAACTTCATTCTAAAAGAGAGGCAAGGCCACAGACCTGGAAACAGGATTATCTAAATCTCAGCTGAGAATGGTGGCCTACTGCATGAAATTATCAGCATCCAACCTCTTTAGAATAGCAAGCACATAAAAATCTATAATATATAACATTTCCGATAGCTTAGGATTTAAATCTCTAGATGATTTTCTATAATATATTATATATCTATAATGCATGCATACATATATAGATATAGATATATCTGGATGATTCCATTCATGGTGTCTTTTTGCCTGGGGAATTGCAACAATCCTTTACACCATTCTGAAGCAACTAGACATATATGCACATGTAAAGAAACATTTTCTGCTAGAAAGCATTTCCTAACTCAAAGTACAACTAAAAAACAGAAGGGTGGAGGAAAGAAGATTGTTCTCACCTCGAACCCTCCCATTGGACCTAATGTGAACATCATCTGGCAGAAACTTTTCAAGAACATCCCGCAGAACAGCCTAAGGAAAAGAAAGTACAATTAATGGCTATTTTACATAGCATGACAAATTTTAGCAAAAACATACAATAAATTCTAGCTTGTTTAATATTTTGCACAAGGTTTACAGTTCACAGAGCCAACATAAAGTTACATTATGGCTAAAATCTAAGACTAAACCCAAAACATGTTTACTCTTTCTACAGTATAAACCTTCCCAAAAAGCTACCTACTTAAGAAACTTGCCCTTAATGATATTTTACATTGCATGACAATTTTTTTCAAAGTAGCAAGAAAAAAGCATGCTGTTAATTGTAAGTTTAAAACAAGCATCTTGCCTAGTCTAAGCTATGCAAATGACCACTACTTTCTGCAAATGATAATATGAGCTAATGACTAGCGATCATTAAGACTGAAAAAGTGAACAGCAAGCAAAGCAGCAAAAGAACATAACTTTATTTGCAAGCATGGTATTTCATGGCCCGCAGAGATTCTTCATACATTTGTTAAGACTTGTTGCTTGAGTTAATATCTCTTATTTGTAGGCCTTCCATTTTCTGGACATTTCCTCCCATTTGTTTCATCTCATAAAAAATCTACCCCGTACTGCATCATGCCAAATTTATGGCATACATTGCATTGATACACTGCCCTCAACGTAAGCATATGATGAAGGTCAAAACACCAGAATGATTGACTCATTTATTGTCACATGCACTTACCGAATAGCATTACAAGCGCAAGTTACTGACAGTGAACATTCTTTAGAATGAAAGGCGGACACTACAAATCTTAAAGATTAAGCACCACAATTTGATTCAAAAATTAAATTTTGGTATGTCAATAAAAATTGGATGCCAAGCTCTGCTAACCCTAATAAAGTATTGGAGTAGAAACATACCCCGAGCCGAAATGCAGTCCCTTTTAGCCGACAATCTTCAGCCAACACTTTGGTAGCTGTTAAAGCCTCATGCATGCTGGCCCCAGAGGCAATCACAGCACATACAATAGCGCCAGCGGAGGAACCAGCTAATGGTGTGGTTTCCTGTTTGGAACATTAAGAAAATACAAAAACAAAAAACAGAGGCTTGAGCTAAAGATTAGAACTATAGATCTCCAGTTTGCTTAACAACCTAAATACAACGTCAAAGAAAAATCATATCCAGGATATAAAGAGAAGTGGATTCTTTTCTGCTTTCTATTTCTACTTTATTTCTTGGATTATGCACAAGTTTCAAATACGACAACATCTTGAGCGAATCTGATCATGTCAATACAATACATAGATTAATGACATTGGAAGTTTCTAATTTTCTTAGGGAATAAAACGAGAATAAAGCAAATAGAACTGTCCAAATTGACGAATTTCCGCAACTGGGACATTCAAAAGTCATATACAGAAAACTCAAAATTGAGTAAACAATATAAATAAAAAGAAACTAGAGCCCAGTCAATGTTACAAACATTTCCAATTCCAGAGAAAATTGGACAATAATCAAAACCAGGTGAGAAAATTCAAAATATGATGAGAGAAAACCACACAAGCAATTCACTTTAGAAATCCCAAAACAAAGGGAATGCACATAGTACTTGATTAAACAAGAAAGAACCAGAATTGAAAAGGAAAGAGAGAAATGGACCTACCTTGATATAACCCTTTTCAATAAGCAAGCGAGCAACTCCAAGATGATAAGGAAACAACAAGCCAGCAGCAGAGAAACTAAAGCCAGGACTTGTAACCACAGGTCGATCTTTCTCCGCTTCAATATCTTTAACTCTTTGTTCCCATATAACCTCAGGCTCAACCTCATCCTTCATTACAGCCCCAATCCTCTCCTCGTGATCAACATTCCCATTATAGTTAATTTTATTAGTGCTTCTCAAAACCCTCGACGCAATTCCCAAGAAAAGTTCGCCAGTGGCAACAGCAAACGACTTCTTCTCCGGCTGCGGTGGCGTGGATGGTGGCGCGGGTGGGTATGTGATTCTGTTTTCGGTGGTGCTGTCGTTTTGCTTGCCGGAAGAAAATCTTGCAGCAAAAGATAGAGAATGAGAAGGGCGGAGAGAGAGCATGTAACGGTGGGTGATATTAGGGTTTGTAGGGGGGAGGAAAGAGTGGCGAGTGTGAGGAAGAAGAGTAGAGAGTGAGGGAGGAGCCATTGAAGAAGAAGAAGGAGAAAATTTTGGTCCTTTTGGTTTCTTCTTTTTGAAGAGCATTCCTGTCCTTATTTCTCTCTCTTTTGTCGTCACCTGTGAAAAATTACGTGGGTTTGTTGTCTTCCCCTTATGTGTTTTGTGTGTGACAACTGTTGTAGTGTTCGGTAAGGACGAGGAGGTGGAGGTGGAGGTGGAACAGGTGGAGGTATGTCACGAAACGTCCACGTTTTTTGCCGTGAGGAGAGAGAGAAAGAGAGAGAGAGCGCTTGTTCTTGGGCTTGTGGACAACACAAAGGCCACGAGGCCTAAAAATAGAAAGGAGGTGGGTGCTTTTAGTGTCATGGTGTGTGATTTTTTATTTTTTTTTATCAATACAAATTAAATTGAATGGTTGTCTTTATATTTAAATTTTAAAAACAACTAAATTAGTTTTTTAAAATAATAAAAATTAATTTTTTTTGTTTTTTTGGTTTTCAATAAGCGCGAGATGTCACTAAACTATTAATATCATTTCATTAGAAATTATTATTTTCATAATTTCATAATCAATACTATAACCATTACTTTTTTTTTATCACTTTTTCATTTTATTTAATGTTACTAAAATAATTCATCGTTAGCTATGTAAAATTATTTGTATTCTTAGATAATTTTATTTATATTTAGTTTTAAAAAATATTTTTTAAAAATATTTTGTATTTCTATTCAGTTTAGAAAATCAAATATTCTACTTGACAATTTTTTTTCAAATCACTGTAATGGCTCCATCATTATTTATTTTGATTTTTTTCTTTTTCAATTTAAACCTAAAACTGGTATAAATATAATTATTTAACTTGTATTTCAGCAAACTACTTGAAAAAAAAATATTTAATAATAAAATTTCAAACTAGGTTTTTTGTATGGTGATCTTATTTGCAAAATTCTATGTTACTTGTTTTGCTATTATTCTTTGGTTGTTTTTGTTTGTGTCATTCGGTATTAGAACCCAATAATTCTTAGTATTTTTTGTTATATGTCGTTGAATCACCATGATTGAAAGATGTGGAGGATGTTTATCAAAACTTAATGATTCTTTATGGTTTATGTTGTGTGTTGTACTCAAAATTCTAGTTGTGCACAATGTGACGATCAACATAGAGGTATTAGGGACCACGATGAGACAACCAACTTTACACAAGATGCTAGGAACTAATAATGAGATGGCCCACATAAAAAAAAATATTTATGATGAAGAACGGTTTTTGATTGAGGTCTGAACTCGAAAACAAGTTCCTTTCAACTCAAGAATACTAATATATGATCTTTTTGGTGAAAATAATTATTTTTCTTAGTTATTTTTATTTCTTCTTTTTCATATTAGAAATTTTATTTTTTTATATATGTTTTTTCTATTTTCTATTATTATGCTTTTTTTATCTCTCTTATTTGAAGGAAACATATTTTCTATTTTATTTTTTTCTACTTAATAATTATTTGATAACAAGACTAATAAATAAATTACTAAGAATAAAATTTATTTACACATGATGGTTCATAATAAAATTCATCCTTAATGTTCATTTATTATCCTATTCCAATTAAATCATAAAAATTACCTTTTATAAAATAATTGCAATCAAGCTT
>Ga0325411_1008009_pt1 | contig 11475 bp, 12 predicted proteins | sample PopdelMetagenome_13_FD_206181 | JGI IMG/M metagenome (GOLD analysis project Ga0325411, IMG submission 206181) | Populus deltoides microbial communities from Bellville, Georgia, United States - Xylem-PdIQD-R4 | ecosystem: Host-associated > Plants > Phyllosphere > Stem > Wood/Secondary xylem...
TGAGGTTTCAGTTTTAGGGTCGGTGGCTAGCCTGTAGCCATCTGTTGTTTTATGTTTCTGTTATCATTGTAAATCTGGCGTATGCCCCTTATAATGTTTGTATTTTCTTCTTTTAATACATACGTCAACTTACCAAAAAAAAATAACAAAATTTATACAGCCTCTGTTGACCCGTGTTTCGATGCCTGTCCAAACTCTGATTGATCTGAAATTTGAACCTAAGGTAGGACAACATGTCAGGAGACTCCATGTAAACTTTCAGCTTGATCCAACGATCGGATTGAGAAATAGGACTGTTTCTGTAAAACTGGATAGCTGCACATTTTACATCAAAATCCGAATTTGATCTTGTCTGGATCGTATAAGTTTTGGCTTTACTTAACTTTATGAAAGCATTTGGAATAGAATGTGATGCGTCTGGAATGAGAATAGGTGTTGTTTTGATTCAGGATCGGAGACCTATTGCGTATTTCAGTGAGAAGTAGATGAATTAGAGGCTATCCTTCATACTCCATATATCATGTACTAGCCCATTCAATGATTCTTTAAGCTTCTTTGCCCTAGCTTTTGTAATTGACCCAATTGACACCTCTAATGGGTAGTTGGCATGATTACGCTTGGTAGTGGGCTAATTCTAATCAGATGATAAATTATATGGGAAACTAGAGAAGTGTCATTTATGTGAAGAAAGTGTTATGTTTCTTGGTTATATCATTTCTAGTAGTAGGATTAAGGTTGACGAAGAAAATATAAAAGCAATTAAAGATTGGCTGAAACCATATAGTATTGCTGATGTGAGTTTCCATGGTTTAGCTTCATTTTATCAGCAATTTGTGAAGAACTTCAGTTCAGCAAACCTTTGACCGAATGTTTGAAAAATGAAAGTGAGTTTCAATGGAGCGAAAATGCACAGAAGTTTTTTGAGTTGATTAAAGAGCAGTTATGTACTGTGCCTATTTTAGCGCTTCCAGATTTTGCTAAGACATTTGAGATAGAGTGTGATGTTTTCGGGGTTGTGTTATTGCAAGAAAGGAGGCCTGGTACATTAGTGAAAAGTTTAATGGTGCATGAATGAACTACTCAACTTATGACAAGGAGTTTTACGCCTTAATTCGAGCTCTAGAGGTATGGCAGCACTCCTTATTACCAAAGGAGTTTGTTGTGCATATTGACCATGAATCTTTCAAGTATATTGAGGGTTAAAGCAAGCTGAACCAAAGACATGCTAAGTGGGTAGAGTTTATGGAGTCATTTCCATATGTCATCTAGTATAAGAAGGGGCAAGTTAATGTACTTTCTAATGCTCTTTCTAGTTAAGTCGAGGTGTTCTGCTTTGTGGCTTCCTGTAGCCATTTGTTGTTTTATGTTTTCGTGCACATTGTAAATCTGGGGTATGCCCCTTATAATCTTTGTATATTCTTCTTTTAATATATCTGTCAACTTACCAAAAAAAATTATTTCAAAGCAGCCATGGATGGATATTAGTATGGTCTTTGTACTTGGGTTTCCTAGAACATAGCATGGAAAAGATTTAGTTACGATTGTGGTTGATCGATTCTTCAAAATGTCATATTTCATAGCTTGCCGCAAGATTAACGATGTTGTAAACATAATTGATTTGTTCTTTAGGGAAGCTGTACGTTTGCATAGAGTCCCTAAAAGTATTGTATATGATCGTAATGCAAAATTCCTAAGCCATTTTTGGAAGACTCTTTAGAGAAAGCTTGGAATGAAACTACTATTCAGCAAGTCATGTCATCTGCAAACTAATGGATAAACGAAGGTAGTGAACCAAACTCTTTCTTCTTTGTTGCGAGCTGTTATGAGTAAAGGTTTGAAGAGTTGGGACACTTGTTTGCCTATCGTGGAGTTTGCTTATAATCGTAGTGTGCATGAAGCTACAGAATTTTCACCATTTGAAATTATGTATGGTTTTAACCCTTGCGTTCCTATTAATCTGGTGCCTATTCCAATTGATAAGAGGAATTCTATGAATGGGGTTAAAAAGGCAGAAATGATGAAAAAAACTCCACGAATAGGTTCGATCTCATATTGAGGAGAAGATGGCAAAGTCTGCCAAGCATTCTAATAAAGGGTGGAAAATTGTCAGGTTTGAGCTGGGAGATCTTGTTTGGATTCATCTTAGCAAAGCCAAATTTCCAAGAAAGCAAAAGTCCAAATTGATGTCGAGAGTTGATGGACCATTTTAGGTTGTCCAAAGGGTGCATTATAATGCTTACAAACCTTCCTCGAGAGTACAATGTTTCACCTTGGAAGATGTTGATGATTCTGATTTGAGGACAAATCACTTTCAACCCCTAGGGTGATGATATGCATTATGATTTTAACATGGAAGGGGTTGATTCTAATGTGTGTGGGCATTCAGATAGTCCAATGACAAGAGCTTGAGCAAAACAACTATAAAGTGCCTTAACAAGTCAGATTAGCACAACTGAAGCTTCGATGAGTTTGAGGGCTTGCAAACTGAATGGAAATGGTTCAAATATGTTTGTTTGTTTACAAATAAGGCTTGGGTCATTATTTGGGAGTTTTGATGAGTTTGGGTTTGCTGTTAGCCTATGGACCAATGTTGGCCCAAATTTGCTCTTGTTTAATGCGTTGGAAAATAAATCATGCATGCATTGAAGGTTTGTACAAAACGTTATGGTTGTTTTAAGTTTGTGTGTTTATTTGTGTCTTCTATAAGTAAAAAACATGTGTTATTTATTATTTGCATACTTTCCGAACAAAGTCATTTATTTTGGGTCTTCATTATGTTATTTTGGTATTTCCTAGACTTGGAGTGTTGTTCCAAGTATATAATGATATTTCAGACCATGTTTAATGGCTTTTAGCAATAATATTAAACTTTCCAACTTCTCATTAAGAGAGTTTGCTTCCTTGTTCTTCTATTTTTAGAATTGATTGAAGAACAAATCAGACTTATCACTCTTAATCACAAAGAGTGTGGCGTCTCCTACTTATCAAAGAGTTTCATTTAGACTTTATCCCTCATTTCCATTATAAAGTATGAAATTTTCAGCCTAAACATCAGAACAAAAACCATATAACCAAACCTACCTTCCTTCATCTTCACATCAGATTGTTAGTTTGGGTTAGAAAGGCACATCAAATATTCATCAAAATGGCAGCTGAAATTTAGGTTACATGTGTTTAAATAATTCTGAAAAATTAACACTAATGGATCTACCCTTGAGGGTTGAACTAGCCCACATACAAAACTGACCTAAAAGTCCAAAATCTAATCTAAACAAGTTTTGGATCCTAGCTGAAAACAAAGTATTAATTAAGTCTAAACACGCATTAGGTTGTAGCTAACAAAAAGATAAACCCCATAAATCCTAAGTCTTTATTTGTCCAATGATCGTAGAAATCAATATATCATTCAATACCATCAGCCCTTATTTTCTTGTGTACCTAGGATGAATAAGGAATCCTTGTAAAGAAAGGATTCTAAAACATTAATGAATCCTTACCACACTTAGAAACTACATTGTAGCAAATTAAAGATCCTGGTAGAACTAGGAGATTCCCAAAACAAGCTACCACAACCTTGTAGGAAAAGAATCATTGTTAAATAGAAAGTTCACAAGTCAAAATGGAGTAAATAACAAAATTCATATAGCCTGTTCTGACCTATATCACAAGTTTTTCCCGAGCTCCAATTCACTTGAAAGTTTACCTTAACATAGACAAATACCTCTGGAATCTTTTGGTAAAGTTGTAGCTTGATCCAATAGTTGGATTTAGAGTTATACTCAATAGGGTAAAACTGGACGATAGAAAATTATACGTCAAAATTCGAATTTGACCTTACTTAAATTGTGTCAAAATAAAAAATAATCTCTCCAAGGCATAAATGGTTAATAGTTCACGTTCTCATCATTTGTGGTAAAATCAAGTCCATCGCGTAGACATTCATAAATTGCTCTACAATAATTCTTAGTAGATAACCCCAATTTAAGTTTCATAGTACAGCCCAATAGAGGGTGACCATACTTGTTCAATTTATCTCTCTCAACTTAGATACCATGAGGCAGGCCTTGAAAAGTTTTAGAATTAGCAGGAGGAATTTGCAAATCCTCCATACATAGAGCTCGTACGTCTTTGAACCCAAATACATTACCTATAATAGAAGTAAACATGTTATAAACAAAACCTTCTTCAAAAAGGTCTAAGTAGTAAGCTACATATGCAATATATTGATTTTCTTCTCCAGCAACGGGCTCGAAGTCATAACATCGTCCATTATAATGATCAAGACTGGTAAGTTCATCGGCCCACATTGTTGTCCATATACCAGTAGTATCTTTGGTCGAGGAGTTACTCGAAATGATATTAAGATATTAGTGTCTTTAGTTTCATAATCGGGAGTATAATAAGTCAAAATACCAACCTTAAATCCAACACCTGCTTTAATCTCTGTTTGTGGTGATATAAGCCCCTCCCTACAACTCATGAATTATGCTCTCACAGCAACAAGGTCCCCTCGATAAGAATTAGGAGTTAATGAGACCTTTAACAAGAATCTCATTTCTTATTTAACAACAAGGTTCAACACCTGCTTTCATATCACTTATTGAAATTGAAAATAAGTAAATAATTGAATTGAATTCGTTTGAGGGACTACAAAATCGAGTGCTAACTCTTATTTCTTATTGAATTAATTAATCAACTTGCTATTAAACATTAATTTTGAACTGCAATTTTTTTTAAAAAAAATTGACCTATTTTTTTATTATTATTATTAGAAGAATCAATCCTACTACTTCTAGTCCTAGAGTTTTCATGCTTGAAAAAAAGAACCTAGGACATATTGCTTAAATAATTGGCCTAGTGCTAGATGTAGCTTTCCCCCCCGGCAAGATGCCTAATATTTACAACGCTCTAGTAGTTAAGGGCCGAGATACTGTCAATCAACAAATTAATGTCACTTGTGAAGTACAACAATTATTAGGAAATAATTGAGTACAAGTTGTAACCCTACTATACTAAAAAACTTGTGAAACTTAATGGAGCTTGAAGCTCCTCATCTTCTTTTTTTATCTTGTTTCAATTCAAACTGTTGCTATGTACAAAGCAAGGTGTGTCGTTTAACTATAGATAGTGAAAGTTGTGTTAATGTTTGTAGTACCACCTTTATTAGTAAACTAAATTTGTGTATTGGTTAGGCATGTTTAACCACATAAATTGCAGTGGTTGAATGATAGTGGTGAAGTGAAAGTGACTATACAAGCTAGGTTCCATTTTTTATTGGGAAATATGTTGATGAAGTTGATTGCACCAACACTATTGGAAATGGAAACCTCCACCCAACGAATATTGATTTGCAAATGAGAAGTATAAGGATAATGCCATGAAGTCAGTTGTTCTTCGATAAGTCAATTTTCAGTTCTTTAGAGAACCAAGGAAGGGAGATTATCCCACCAACACAAAAACAAGTGCGGCCAAAGAAGTTTATTTATATGAAAATTGCATAACCTTATATGTCTGGTTATGCCCTTATTTATACTTACTTCAAACTGAAATAAACCCTAATGGACCCCTTATGTGGACTTATATGATGTCAACTTATAATTAACTCAAATATAACCCAAAACATAAAGAAATATAAAAATAACATAGAATTTGGTATTGTTTTGCCGCATATAACTTGAGAAAGTAAAAGCTATTTAATCATAAACTTCAATGGTTGAATGATACCGCATAAAGTGTGGTATTGGTTAAGCATGTTTAACCATATAAATTACAATGGTTGAATAATAGTGATGAAGTGAAAGTGACTAAACAAGTTAGGTTCCATTTTCGATTGGGAAATATGTTGATGAAGTTGATTGCACCAACACTATTGGAAATGGAAACCTCCACCCAACGAATATTAATTTGCAAATGAGAAGTATAAGGATGATACCATGAAGTCAGTTATTCTTCGATAAGTCAATTTTTAGTTCTTTAGAGAACCAAGGAAGGGAGATTATCCCACCAACACAAAAACAAGTGCGGCCAAAGAAGTTTATTTATATGAAAATTGCATAACCTTATATGTCTGGTTATGCCCTTATTTATACTTACTTCAAACTGAAATAAACCCTAATGGACCCCTTACGTGGACTTATATGATGTCAACTTATAATTAACTCAAATATAACCCAAAACATAAAGAAATATAAAAATAACATAAAGTTTGGTATTGTTTAGCCGCATATAACTTGAGAAAGTAAAAGCTATTTAATCTGATTTCCCTAGTTTATAAGTTGCTATAGCTGAATGAACCTTCCTTGCAAGCATAGGATTAGTTGCCGCCCACCATTAGTCCCTTGTAGATTAGGAAAATCTTATCTGATTTGGTTTCCTTGCTGTTGCCCTTTTTTTTTCCTTGATTAGCTTTGATGCGAACCTTATGATCACATGGTCACGCAACCCCCAATCAAGATTGAGATCTAATCCCGGAAAGCCGAAATATTTCTAATAAGAGTGTGACCCAATGAAAACCTGCCCCAAGGAACCAACACTATTGGATTGAGTAGAATGACGCCACGAAGCCAGTTAATCTTTGATAAGTCAGATTCAGTTCGTTTAAGAACTGAAGAATGCAAGAATCACTCTCACACGTTAAAACTGAAAAATTCAGAAGTAATTATCATCAAAGCTGCCGAAATTTTGGCTTACATGAGTTTAAATGGTTCTTGAAAAATTAACCCTAATGGACCCCTTATGTGGACTTATATGAGGTCCCCTCAAAACTGATCCAAAAACCCTAAACTAAAAAGCCCATAACCTGATCCAAACAAGCCTCGGATCCTAGCTCAAAAGAAAGTTTTAATTAAGCTCAAACATGAAAGAAAATAATAAAAATAGCTAATTTGTCATTAAATACCACTAGCTTTTCTTTCCCCGTGTATCTAGGATGAATAAGGAATCCTCATAAGAAAAGGATTCTGAACATTAATGAATCCTTGCCACACTTGGAGATTACACTGCAGCTCATTAAAGATCCTAGTGGAACTTGGAAATTTCCAAAACCAGCTGCCACATCCTTGTAGGAAAAGAATCCTAACCAAAAAGGAAGTCCACAAGTCAAATGGAAGTAAATAACAAAATTCATACAGCCTATATTGACTAGTATTGTGGTGCCTTCTAGAAGTCTGATTGACCTGAAATTTTAACCTATAGTAGGAAAACATGTCTGGAGTGTCCACATAAAATTTTAGCTCGATCCAACAATCAGATTGAGAATTATAACTGTTTCTGTAAACCTGGACTTTTGTGCTTTGTACGCCAAAATTCGAATCTGACCTTACTTGGGTCGTATCACAAGGCTGAACCGTATCAAGGTTGGATTTCCTTGTATAACTTAGACAAATAACAAAGCAAATTTCCTTCTTTGTTGCTGATTTAATTACTTTCTTTTCTATGTTAGGAAAAACATTAAATAACCATTCCCTCTTTAGGAACAAGATCTGGTTGCTTGCCATACTTAATTAGGAGAACAAATTGCTAACTTTCTATCCTTGTAACATTAGGAAAAACATACCTATCAAGTCTATTATGGGGTCGAACCATGAACCCTTTGTTCCACACGAATTGGGCTCTTCTTGGACCTGAATTAGAGGTTGTCTTTCATGCTTTTTAGATGTCCCAAGCTCCTCTAGGTCCATCTTGCTTCATATGTTCTGAACAAGTTCTATCCTTGTAACATTAGGAAAAACATACCTATCAAGTCTATTATGGGGCCGAACCAACAACCCTTTGTTCCACATGAATTGGACTCTTCTTGGACCTGAATTAGAGGTTGTCCTTCATGCTTTTTAGATGTCCCAAGCTCCTCTGGGTCCATCTTGTTTCATATGTTCTAAACAAGCCCCTTCAATGCTTCTTTAAGCTTCGTTGCCTTAGCTCTTGTAATTGGCCTAATTGGCACCACCAATGGGTCATTGACATCATTAGGCTCGGTGTTGGGTTTATCCTCATCATCCCCTCTCTCTTCAAAAGGATTCGACCTCAAATCATCACCTACATCAAACTCTAATGAACCCCTTGTGTGGACTTATATGAGGCCCACTTATAAGTAAACTCAAATAATATAAATAAAACCTAAACTAAGAAGAAAATAATAATAACAATACTAAATCTGAATTTAATATCCTAAATATGATAGGATTAGATTTGCTACCCTATAGAAGTCCTATATAAGATAGGAGAAATCTGATTTGAAAAATTTATGTTGCTGCCCCTTTTAGGTCATTGATTAGCTTGGATTTCCTTGTTTAACTTAGACAAATAAGAAAACAAATTTTTTTATTTGTTGCTGATTTAATTACTTTCCTTCCTAGGCTAGGAAAAGCATTAAATAATCATTTCCTCTTTAGGAATCAGATCTACCGGAACATCCTTGATTGTTTAGGAGAATAAATTGCTGACTTTCTATCCTTGTATCATTAGGAAAAACAATCCTAACAAGGGGCTGGATACAGCAGCCCCTTGTTTCACATGAATTGGGCTCTTCTTGGACATGAATTAGATTAATTAGAGGTTGTCCTTCATGCTTTTTAGATGTCCCAAGCTCCTCTAAGCCCATCTTGCTTCATATGTTCTGAACAAGCCCCTTCAATGCTTCTTTAAGCTTCATTGTCCTAGCTCTTGTAATTGGCCCAATTGGCACCACCAATGGGTCGTTGACATCATTAGGCTCGGTGTTGGGCTGATCCTCATCATCCTCTCTCTCTTCAAGAGGATTCGACCTCGAATCATCAACTACAAACTCTAATGAACCCCTTGTGTGGACTTATATAAGGCCCACTTATAAGTAAACTCAAATAATATAAATAGAACCCTAAACTAAGAAGAAAATAATAATAACAATAATAATTCTGAATTTAATATCCTAAATATGATTGGATTAGATTTGCTGCCCTATAGAAGTCCCATATAAGATAGGAGAAATCTGATTTGAAAAATTTATGTTGCTGCCCCTTTTAGGTTAGCGATTAGCTTGGATTTCCTTATTTAACTTGGACAACTAAGAAAACAAATTTTCCTATTTGTTGCTGATTTAATTACTTTCCTTCCTAAGTTAGGAAAAGGATTAAATAATCATTTCCTTTTTAGGAATCAGATTTGTAGGAACTTCCTTGATTGTTTAGGAGAATAAATTGCTGACTTTCTATCCTTGTATCATTAAGAAAAACAAGCCTAACAAGGGTACGGATACATCAGCCCCTTGTTCCACATGAAATGGGCTCTTCTTGGACATGAATTAGAGGTTGTCCTTCATGCTTTTTAGATGTCCCTAACTCCTCTAGGTCCATCTTGCTTTATATGTTCTGAACAAGTCCTTTCAATGCTTCTTTAAGCTTTGTTGTCCTAGCTCTTGTAATTGGCTCAATTGTCACCACCAATGGATCGTTGACATGAGTAGGCTTAGTGTTGGGCTGATTCTCATCATCCCCTCTCTCTTTAAAAGGATTCGACCTCGAATCATTACTACATCAAAGAGAGTAAGATCAGAAACATTAAAGGTAACACTAATACCATACTCGGCAAATCAACTTTATAAGCATTTTCATTGATCCTCTCAAGGATCTGAAATGGCCCATCTCCTCGGGGTTGTAGCTTGAATTTCCTATGGGCCAGAAATCTGCCCTTGCGCATATGCACCCAAACCCAATCGTCGGGCTGAAAGTCAACATACTTACGCCCCTTAGTGGCTCTGGTCGCATACACACAATTCCTCTTTTCAATATGTTCCTACATACTCTCATGAGTGTTTTTATCACTTGTGCTTTACGATTTCCATTCCAACTAACCCTTTCATTAATAGGCAAAGGTTATGCTTGGTGTTGGGCTGATCCTAATTAACTAGGGGTCAATTAAGACAAAGGGGAATTTTTCGTTGTGTTACATGATGATTGATGTGAACCTCATGATCATGTGATCACGCAACATTATGTGGAATTACATTGGGCTGAATAGGGACATTGTGAATGTTGTAAAATTACAACATTGTGTGGAATTGGAAGACATGGTCCATATGGCAATGAAGGTGAAGAGGCAAATAAAGAGAAGGGGCAGTACACGTTTTCAAATCAATTCGGCTTCATCTTCCTCAGTATAGAGGCCGAATCTGAAGAGAGAGGGGGATGTCCAACCAAAGCCTTATGCAAAGGCCAAACCACCTAAGGCAGAAAAGGATGCTCATACGTATGGGAAAAGTAAATTTAAATCTCAACCTACTCGGGATAGAGATATTAAATGTTTTAAGTGTTTATTAAAGGGGCACATTGCATCTCCGTATGCAAATCAGAAGTAATTGCATACTTCCATCGTGTGTTAGGTGTTGATCAGATGCCTAGGGTTCTGAACGAGGAAGTGATGGAATCGACAATTAACTTGAAACTGTCTTCAACGCAACAGCATGTTCTCGCACAAGATGTAACAAGGGAGGAGATTAAGCAAGCTATGTTTAGTTTGAAGAACAACAAAGCCCCTGGTCCGGATGGCTTTAACGTAGGTTTCTTCAAAAGAATGTGGCACATAGTTGGGGAAGATGTAATCAACGGTGTTAGATCCTTCTTTCAGACTCGTAGAATGCTTAAAGAAATGAATGCTACATCCATTTCCCTTATTCCTAAAGTTGCTAATCCTACAAGGTTGACAGATTTCTGTCCTATATCTTGCTGCAATACAGTGTACAAATGCATCGCTAAGATTCTAGCTGGGAGAATCAAAGTTGTTTTGCCATCCTTAGTTGGCCCATATCAGACTGCTTTTATCTCAGGACGGAGAATCAGTGATAACATTCTTTTGTCTCAGGAACTAATGAAAGGCTATCATAAATCTACGGGACCTGCTCGTTGTGCTATGAAAGTTGATCTGATGAAGGCTTATGACTCGGTGCGGTGGGATTTCGTTGACGCTATGTTAATAAAAATGGGATTCCCTAGAACAGTCATTGATTGGATCATGGTTTGTGTTACATCATGTCAATTCTCTATCAACGTCAATGGTGAGCTTGCAGGTTACTTTCAAGGGGGAAGAGGGCTGAGACAAGGGGATCCATTGTCCCCATATTTGTTTGTCCTATGTATGGAAATCCTGTCGGGGCTATTCTGCAAGATGAGTGCCAACCAAGAATTCAAGTTCCACTGGAGATGCAAGAAGGACAGACTTTCTCATCTTTGTTTTGCTGATGACTTGATGATTTTTAGCAACGGGGATATAAACTCAATTCGTATGATCAGAACTGTGCTCACAAAGTTTCAAGATCTATCAGGTCTGTATCCAAATCCAAACAAAAGCGACATCTTCTTGAGCGGTGTGTTAAATGGTGAGAGGGAACAAATTATTCATATTCTTGGGTTTAGAGAGGGGGAGCTCCCTATGAAATATTTGGGAGTACCTCTTCTCTCGTCCAGACTAAAGGCTATTTATTGTAAGGGCCTCGTGGATCGAATC
>Ga0325411_1008011_pt1 | contig 11474 bp, 7 predicted proteins | sample PopdelMetagenome_13_FD_206181 | JGI IMG/M metagenome (GOLD analysis project Ga0325411, IMG submission 206181) | Populus deltoides microbial communities from Bellville, Georgia, United States - Xylem-PdIQD-R4 | ecosystem: Host-associated > Plants > Phyllosphere > Stem > Wood/Secondary xylem...
GAAGGGTTCTAGTGTATACCCAAGTGAAGAGAAGGGGTAGATTTTACTTCATTAAATCCACTTACATCACTACACCATTAAATAGTTTTACCGATGGAATAATTCTGTCGGTGTAAGGCATGAACTCTGTCGGTAAAATTATTACCAACGGTCTTAGTCCGTCGGTATACTAATCATTGGTAATTCTCATTTCCGTCGCTAATTCTATTGCAAATAAAAAAAACCACCCACCGACGGAACATCGACGATTTTACAGACAGATACACGTGGCCAAAAAAAAAAAAATTTCCCGCGAGAAAATTACCGACGGATTACACCAGTTTGAATTTTCAACGGTAAGTATCGACGGATAGTCCGTTGGTAATAGTTATGGTAAACACCGACGGAAATATTCCGTCGGTAATTATGGCATAGGTGGTCATTATTTGGCAACTCTATGTGAATTACCGACAGAAATTATCCGTTGGTAAAGCCGTCGGTATGTATTTAAAATATATATATATAAATAATTTATTAATAGTAAAAAAGCTTAATAAACAAATAAAATTGGATTAAAAATTAAAAATATAAAAATAATGTTAAATAATATCCATCCAAATATTTATTACAAATTTAATATGTTTAAAAACAAAATTAAACTAGAATAGTGGTGGAGCTGGAGCTGGAGGAGGAGGAGGAGGAGGAGGAGGCTGGTTGTTCTTGGGACCGTATGACTAAAAAGGAGTTGCACATGTATCATCACCCATCTTTGATCTCATCTCCATGACTATTTGACGGAGCTCATCATAATTCAAGGCAATGAACTCTTCAGCCTGGGTGCTCGATATTGATGGAGAGCCTTTAACGGTTGAGACACTACGAGCCAAACGCAAGTTTTTTGGCCGTAGTGTTGGAGAGCTTGTAGACCCGATTTTTTTCGGGTCCACCAGACGATCCCACCTCCATCCACAAATCGGGGTCGAAATCTGGATGGGTTGAAGGATTGTCCCTATATCTCTCCCTCAACTAGCTATTATAGGTCTCCTGAAATTTTTTTAAAAAATCATCATATTCAATTCAAGAAAATAATAACTTACAAAATAAAATTAAATGAACAAACATACCATGAAGTGCTGAGCACGGTTGTCCACGAACTGTTGCACCCTCTTTTGGCGATCTTGACTCTGCACATGCGTCTCTACAAACAACTCCATTGGACTCGGCTCACGTCCAAGAGACGCAGCCTGTAAGGAAAAAATAGGTTGCAAGTTAAATATATTATAAGGAATGACAAATTAATTAACGATATATTTCATTAAAATTGATCTTACCATCTGCTTTGCATGTGCGCTAATTGTGACAGATCCTCTAGTGTGCGTGGTCACTGAACCGTGAATTTGCCGGTTTCGGTTGTTGGCGCTGGACTGTGAACGCCGTGAGAACCGCTCTGAGTTCACGTGCTCAATATATGCCGTCCATATTTCCCCTGATATAAATGGCGGTTTGAATTCCCGTCAAACCGCCACCTCATTCCATCATTCAAGACCGTTATCCCTCGCAAGTCTTTTTGTTTTTTTGGGTGTCATACCAAAAATCATGCAACCTACTTCCATAGTAACAAATTAGAATTTAGAACATAAAATTATAAAACAAAAATAAATATTATTTTCGATGTTACCTAGTTGCCGCGTGATTCTCTCATACCTTCCTCACAACATTGATGTTCGCCCTATCCCACTCAAATTTGTTCTGTGTATATAAATAATTCATATAAAATAAAAATAGTACAAGATATAAAATTATAAAAATAATTTATTAAAAATAAACTGGAAATTAAAAGTTAACACTGACTTGAAATCACTTAAACCATGCATCGATATTAGGTTTCCACTCAGGATGTCTGGAAACCTGACTCCATTGAAACAATGAAATCTCAATCGACGATTTAAACACCAATGTTATAGCCCTTGCAACCTCAATGTTTATGAACCTGAAATTAAATAAAATTAATAATATTAATTAGTTGTTCATAAATTATGTTATAAGTATATAAAAAAACTAAAACATAAACAAACTTACTTTGAGAGGTCATCCTTCCATTGTGCCTGGTACTTGCTGGTGAATTAACCCCGCTGTGAAGGCACAGCGCCTCTGCTCTGTAAAACCACGCTAGAAGAGGCAGCATCACAAGTTGGCGCAGATTCCTCATCGTGATCAGCACCTAAGGATACGTCCTCCTCTTGCTAGAAGAACTAGCTGCAACCATCTGCTGACGATGTGCTGTAGATTTCATTCTACGCATCTACATAAATTTATACGAATAATTACACAATTAACTTTGATTATTTAGAAAAAATTCGGCAACACCTCCCCTATACTAAAGACTACCTATAGTTTTAAACTTGCAAATCTTTATAATAACCACATACCAATTAACTCCAGCAACATCATATATACAACCTAACATCTATAGAAATTCAATCATTTAGAAAAATTCGACAGCACCTCCCTTATATTAGAGACTACCCACAGTTTTCATACCTACAAATATTGCAAAATCAACTCTATACAACCTAACATATACAACCTAACATCTATAGAAATTCAACATCTATATATTTTCAACTAAAATCAATGCAAATTCATAAATAACAATTAAAATTAATAAAAATAATAAACAACATAACAAACAATAATATCCTAAAATTAAGATAAACTAATTAAATTTAATTATATATTTCAATTAACATTTAAAACATAAATTCAACAATAACAATTATAGCAATACAAACAATAATATCCTAAATTAAGATAAACTAATTAAATTTAATTCTATATATTAATTAACATTTAAAACATAAATTCAACAATAACAATTATGGTAATACAAACAATAATATCATAAAATTAATAAATAAAATGAAAAAACTAAAAAACACTATACAAAACAATCTAAACACAAAACAAACAATACATAAAACTAAAAAACACTACATCAATTCAAAATAAATTTAGGAATAAAAACTACTTACCTTAATAGTGTGTTGATTTTAAGATTTTAACTACAAACAATACACAAAACAAAGAACACCAAAAAAATAATCATAATTAAAATAAAAAAAATACAAAGATAAAGAAAAAAGAATACATACCTTTTAATATGTTTAAAACTACCACCAAAACAATAAAATGTCTTCTAAAAACTAAATAGAAACAGAGAGTAGAAGAGAAATGGAGATGAAGAGCTGAGAGAAAAAATGAACCAAATGGGGGGAGGGGTGGTTTTATATATCAATTTTTCTGATGGTATTACCGACGGACATTTATTGTTATCGGTGGCTTTAAATTCCATATGTAATTAATTGATATTCGCACCAAAAAAGTTCAAAAATCCGGCCAGATTTTTCGATCCGTCAGAAAATCCGTCGGTAATTGTGCCGACCGACCACGCGTCTGACATGCGTGTGCTTCGAGATGTGCGTATTCCATCGGTGAAGCGTCGGTGACTCCGTCGGTGATTGTGGCACAATCCCGTAAATTTTTTTCAACTCTCTATGAAATACCAACGGATTATATTCCGTCGGTGACGCCGTCGGTGATTGTGGCACAATCCCGTAAATGTTTTTCAACTCTCTGTGAAATACCGACGGGTTATAGTCCGTTGGTGATTGTGGCACAATCCCGTAAATTTTTTTCAACTCTCTGTGAAATACTGACGGGTTATAGTACGTCGGTGTAGTCGTTAGTGAAACTGTCAATATTTTTTATTTTTTGTCTATCCCCTTAACAAAATCTTGAATTGCGAACTTACAGCACACACAACACAATAACAAGAGTAGACAATTAAAGAAGAATAAATATTTCATGTTCCAAAATATTACATTATAAAAATAAGGCTTTACAACATGTTTAGTTAGTCAGAATTTTCATCTTCGTCCTCAATTGAATTGTTATCATCAGCTTCATCGCACTCTTCAATGTGGTTATCATCTTCTTCAACAACATTCTCTTTTCCACTTGTAGAGCTCAAAACAACATTCAACTCCTCTGCGTCAACATCAACAAGACTATCCTTGAAAACATGAAAATTTGAATTGTCTTTTAAGTCAATCGAATGAGCAACTCATTATGGTTCAACCAACTCACTAGCTTGAAAGACTTCATCTATCACACTTGTGTCTTCGTTCTCATCTTGAACAACCTCGACACGCCCTTGGGTTTTTTTTTTTTAAAAATTGATAACCAATCAACTCTTGATCGGTCCTTTCTAAATGAAGGGGTGTATGTGTAATAAACTTGTTGGCATTGCTTTGCGAAAACAAAGACATCGTTTACGTTGCGGTGTTTAGCTTTTGAGTTGATTTCAACGAGACCATAGTAAGGATCTACTCTGATTCCTTTGTTAGTTGTGTCATACGAATAACATTTAAATAAAAACACTCTATTTTGCTCGATATGATATTGTAGTTCGATGACCTCTTCCAATCTACCGTAGTAGTCAACTTCAAACTCACTAGAAGTCAATCCCTTAATACAAACACCGTTATACGTCTTTCTTCCATGCCTGTATTCTTCAGTATGAAAGACATATCCATTGACAAAATACCCGTTATAGCACTTGACTTTTCTTTCAGGGCCCAGGCTTAGTAAAGACAGTGAAATAGTAGCATTACCTCCCATTTGATAAACCTTGTAAATTAAATGCAACAATAATCAATAAACGGATATTATGTAATATTGACGTACAATTAATTACATTGCAAGAGATACTGAGTTTGTGATAGGACTTATATGTGTTCTAAACCATGTGACAAGTTGTTCATCTTGTAATTGAAAGATCTAGGATTCAGTCAGCTGTGCGTTATTGGACAATAAGTATCATCGATGTTGCCTGCAAGATTGTTCCAAATTATATGAGTTTATGGTATCACAAAACATAAATAGTACACTCTTGACAAAGTTTAAGTCGAAAATCTACTTACTTAATAAAAGGTCTCAGCTCATCACAGTTAAATATGATATAATTATGTGCTTGTCTGAACTCTATTTAAGACAAATATCTTTCCCTCGTGATATTTTTAGGTGTGGGTCGTCCAGGATTGGAGAATATTGATAAGTTTTCACTTGAAGGCACTTCACCACCATCATCATGCCGTGGAACACGGTTGATCCTTGTTCTCAAATGAGGTTCAAAATAGTATGAGATAAATGTTTAGATCTCTTCAATAATATAGGCCTCACATATTGACGTCTCAACATGCATCTTATTCTTAACCTTTTTTTTAAGATTGAATAAGTACCTGTATATATATATATATAATTAATAAAAAACTATCAATTAAAAAATAAAAAAACATTTAATTATGAATTACATAGCTCCTGTAATATCTAACCTCTCGAATGGATACATCCATCTGTATTGGATCGGTCCTCCAACTTTTACCTCAAACGGTAAATATATGGGTAGATGCTCCATTGAGTCAAAAAATGATGGAGGGAATATTATCTCAAGTTTTCATATTGTCTCGACGATATTCGTTTCAAACCTTTCAATGTGATCAACATTCAACTTGCTGGAGCATATATCTCTGAAGAAATAACTGATCTCCGTTAGTGCATCCCATATCCCCTTTGGCAACAAATCACGAAAAGCTAATGGGATGAGTGTTTGCATAAACACATGGCAGTCATGACTCTTCATTCCATATAATCTGCATTCCTCCGTATTAACCAGCCTTGATATGTTCGAGGCATGTCCATTGGGGAAACGCAGACTCTTAAGCCATTTGTAGACTAGTAGTTATGTGTTTTTTTCTAACACGAAGCTTGCTTTTGGTTTTGCAACCCATGACCCATCACAAACCAACTCCATATTTTTATGGTTACAGAACACCGCTACATCCAATCTAGCCTTGATGTTGTCCTTTGTCTGCCCCTTCACATTTATGACGGTGTTGAAAATGTTATCAAACACGTTCTTTTCAATGTGCATGATGTCAAGGTTATGACAGAGAAGATTGGTCTTCCAATAAGGAAGGTCCCAAAAGATACTTCACTTTACCCAATTATGGGTCAAACCAAAACCAGGAAACTTCTACTTACCTGATTGGAGACCAAACACAATGTCACCGTACTCTGACACAACATCAAACAATTCTTCACCGGAAAGACGCGGGGGTGCAACATCCTTTTCAACTCTGCCAACAACGAAATCATTTCTATTTTTTCTGTACCTGTGATTCGGCGGCAAGAAATGACGGTGACAATAAAAAAAAGAAGCTTTACCCCTGTTTGTTAGCGTGTATGCCTTGTTGTTCTCCATACAGTATGGACATGCTACCTTTCCATGTGTGCTCCAACCAGAAACCATTTTATAAGTTGAGAAATTATTGATAGTCCACATCAAAGCCGCTCTCATAATAAAATTTTGTTTCCTCGAGATGTCATAAGTCAAAGCTCCAGAGGACCACAACTGCGTCAACTCATCAATCAACGAACGAAAACAAACCCAGACTGCTTGGACCTGGTATGACCATAGATAAAAACATGAACTCCAGCCTCATACACATCCCCGGTGGCAAGTTATAAATCGTTAGTATGACCAGCCAACAAGAATAAGGAGCAGCAAATGACCCGAATGGGTTGAATCTGTCTGTACACATCCTAAGATGCACGTTCCTTAATTCAGCTAAAAAATGGGGATGCACGCTGTTAAAATGTTTCCAGGCTTCACCGTCAGAAGGATGCACCATCACTCCATCAACTGCATGATGTGATTGGTGCCATATCATGTGCTCAGCAGTCCTTGGTGACATGAATAACCTCTGCAGTCTAGGTGTGATTGGGAAGTATCTAAGTTTTTATATGCCATGATAGTCTTCCCTCTACCAGTTTTGGTTTTGTAACGAGAATGCCCATATGTCATGCACTTAGTCAGCTCAGTATTTTCAAGGTAGTATAACATGCAAAAGTTAGGGCATATGTCAATTTTCTGGTATCCTAAACTGAGGGGTTTCATCATGGACTTGGCAACATATAAGTTCTCTTTCAGCCTGTTTCTTTCAAGTAAAATGCTTCTCGCCCATTCGATAATCTTGTCATAACCGGCTTCACTCAACCCGTGATCTGACTTGATGGTGAACACCTATGCTATGACTGATAATTTACTGTGGTTCGTGCAGTCATCCCATAATGGTTCATCAAAATCTTTCAACAGATCAAAAAACCTTGCTGCATCTGCATTAGGTTCTTCTTCTATGATTGAAAATTCCCTGATATTACCTTCACTCATTCTCATTACATCCATAACCATATACCTGTAAGGATTACTGTTCTCATTTCCAATTTCATGCATGTTGCTAGCACTAGAAGTTGACCCAACCACCTGTTCTTCCAGGCTCTCATCAGGAACAAATAGTTCTCCGTGTGCATACCAACACAGGTAATCCTCCATGAACCTTTTGGTTAGAAGATGCATTGTTACAACATCTTGATGCAGAAACTTTAAATTTTTACACTTCCTGCATGGACACCTAATACCGTCATCAGTAAAATTCCTCAGAATAGATGTTGTGAAATTAATAAAACCCTGAACACCGTTACAATAATCCATCTTCCGCAATCCTTGGGGTGAGTCCCGATACATCTATGAATTTCCGACGAAAAAATTCTATCGGTAAGTCCGTTGGTTTTCGCCGGTTTTTTGGTAGTGCATGTTGAAAATCCAAGATTGAAAATATTTCAAAGTACTATAGAAAACACATTTGAGGTAGGATATATACAGTGGAGAGTAAAATTCTATATGGGACATGATTTTTTTATTTCATTTTGTATTGATTGATTTGTAATTGCGGTCATAGAACGTAGAATTTTCTTGCATGAGTCTTGACTTAGTTCGTAATGTTGAGGGTATTCTACTTTGGACTCACAATGGAAGGGGGAGGGCTCCGTAGCTTCTAGTTCATTAATTTCTTATTACTAGACTATGGAGGTGTTAACTTTTTAGAATTGTCTATTTGTAGGTCATCCATGGTTTAAATTTGTGTGGATCCCATGTTATATATTGCTTCTCAAGGCTTTGTTAATGTTGTTTCCATGTTTGTTATATGAGTAAGAGGAGTTTCACTCTTCTTTATTGTACTTTTACCTTTTCTTTCTTTAATTTGTACTATTTTTACCATTTAATTAAATCCTCAATCATTATCCAAAAAAAAAAAATGGAGAGTAAAATTAAAATTTTCAAAAATTTAGGAGGATTATAGCCCCCTTCTACTTTCTTATAAAAAATTTGGGAGGGCCAAGTTCCTCTCATTACAAGTGTTTATTTGATAGTGTAGTTATATTGTGATTGAAAATGTTTTCTAATATGACTTTGAAAAATATTTTCTTGGATATGATGGTGATATGAAAATGTCAAAATTATGTATTTAAGAAATCCACAAAAAATATTAATTTAATTTTTTAATTGAAAAACACTTTTATTAAACATATTCTAAATTGTTATGTCGATTCTGAACATAAATGCACCTCTAATATCTTTTTTTTTGTTATTTTTAGAAATAGTATCTTTGTTTCACAATAATGCTTTCAGTTATTAATCAAACTATATATAATAATAGTAAAAAAAAATTATAATTCTAAGAGCTTATTTGGCTCTTTACAATTCAATCAGGAACAAATACTGTTTAATTTCCATCCTAGTGAAAACATTGTTTTTCCCTTTACTTGTTTTATTTGTTTAGACTACTATAGTGATCTCTTTTATTAAATAAAGATTTTTGCTGAATGAAAAATGTATGTTGGATGAATACATCTTGAAACCTAATGATTTGCATCAAGCTATTATTATAATGTTGACATTGAGTTATGTATTGTATTGTTAATTGTATTTTAATGCATAAAAAGTAAGTTTTTGAGGGGTAATATCCAATTTTTGTGTGCAAGAATAATATTATTTTAGAATGCCTGGATGCATTTCTTTGTTTTATATTGCAACATGATTTTATTAAGGGCATGGCAAAATTGTTATATAGGAGTTCCTTTGACATGGTATATCATTTCAATTAAGAAATTCCATTACAACTAGAAGGACTTGAATTTAAACATGTTAATGAGATCTTTATTTTATTGAAATTCCAAAGCCCATGTTGGGATCTTTATTTTATTAAAGGAATGTCTTGTCAATTATTTGTCATTATAACAATAACATTAAAAGGAAAAATCTTGTCAAGATGTCTTCGTCATATACCATGTTAATGGGCTAACATTATTTACCTTATATTATTATCACCTTTACTTCAAGGACATTCATTAAAGATTATATAAAGTAAGGATATTTATTAAAGATTATATAAAGTTTGTAGATTTCCTTTCTAATAAACACTTTCATTTATATGTTGGTGCTTATCTAGCTATGATATATGGGATAAAGTGAGATATGGATTACTGATTATGAATTTTTCAATAAATTATATCTTATTATTATTTTCACTCAATGTATGAAGATTCAGATGAACTGTGCATTTGGTTCTATGAGACTTTTGTTAAGAAGGAATGTTGGTTTTTGTGTCATGATATCTTCAAATTAAATGGGGAAGTTTTCATTTTAAGAGAATAAGATTATCCACATTGCTTGAGATATATCAAATGCATTATTTGCTCAATGAAATTTTTTACTCAAATCATTACTATTGATATCTTGCTTAAATCTCCATAAAATTATGCATTTCTTTTACATTTTTGTTTATCTTGGTTTTCTAAAGGCATATTCTCCGCTACATGTGATTTTAAGCAAGTTAAGCAACTTGCCTTTTGTATTTTATTATGTATAAAATTAAACCGATGGACATTTATAATATTCATAAAAAATTTAGCCCAACTTAATATAGCAAAAAATATTGAATAGGTTGAGTTTAAAATTTATAAAATATTAGAAGTTGGATTAGATGCAATTATAGGCACAAACTTGACCCAACTATATCCATGAACATCTTTACCATTCTTTTTCAAATAACACCCATTTTATTATATGCCCAATATAAAATCCAAAATTGCTTCATAGCATTTGAATAGCATTTGAATGACATGTTGTGGGCTTTCAACCAAAAAAATTCTAAATGTTCATTTGATGAAAATACTTAAATACTTTTAAATTCACATCTCAATGACTTTATTTCAACCATGGGACATACATGAACACAATTATTAAAAAAATCTTTAATTGGTCTGAAAACTTGAAAGATGATTTTTTGAAAGAAAAAAAAAATCTCATTAACTAAGTTTACAAAATTCATGACCAAAATGAGGATGATGATGTATGCGTGCCTTTTAATGGACATTAGAAAGATGAATGCAAGTAGATCAACTATGAAAAATTCAGTTTAAAGAAACCCTTTATAGTAACAATAGCCAAATGATGGCGTGAAAAACTTAATCACAAGCTATAAGCGATTGAGGAAACAACTTCTTCATGATGGTAATGAAAAGTGAGCAATAAAATATACCATAGACAACACTTAAAGATGATGATAAGCAAAGCCAATACGAGCTAAAATGATGGATGAACCATATCCATCCAATTATCAAAAGTGGAGAACATGGGAAGACAAACCCGTAGCAAGTATTGAAGGTATTGAAACAATTCAAGTAAACCAGTGACCGATTATTAATGTTGCTAAAGTCAAGACTTCAAAGATGCAGGTGACATTAAGAAGGGAGATTGAGCTTTCAAAATGTGCAATTTGTGTTTTTCCTTCAGTTTCAAGAAGTATTATTAAGAAATAAGATAAGAATCGGTCATTGTTATAGGACAATATTTGAAAACAATATGGTAGATAACAAGTGCAAGTTCAGCTTCGCAATCTTAACATGTTTGACCTAATCTCGTAGCCAGGTAAGTCAAACCAAACTCTACAATAATAACATTTTTTTTTATTTCAATATTTACACCAAATCTGCCAATATCAACCTTAGCACTTCAATTTGGAGGGTTTTTTTTTTTTAAAAAAAAACCATGACTAATTTCTTTCCCACTGCAAAAAGTGTTAGGGATTTTGGATTTTGTCTATTGAGCAAAAAAATAATTTTTTTAGTATTTTCTATCTTCAAGAATTACAAGCTAACTATAACGAAATTGGGTCACATACCTATTTTTTATTAAATCAAGTACAACCAACATATATTCTAATGAATTAACACTAACAAAAAAAAAAAAACACTGGCATCAAATTTCAAAAACTCAATTAAAAAAATAATTATTAATTACCCATTTCTTCTTGGTTTCAAATAAGAGAAGGAAAAGATTGTAGCAGCAACCTCAACAAAGTCTCATCTATAAGAGAAGATTTAGGTTCAATTAATTAAACAAATTGATTAAAAATACTAGATTAGGTTTTGAATTGGGTATAAAAATTGTGTTCATCGCAAGAAGAAAGAGAAATTGTGTCTCAAGAGCAAAACTTTTAACTGATTTATCATTTGTTTCGTTTATGTTATAT
>Ga0325411_1008012_pt1 | contig 11473 bp, 1 predicted proteins | sample PopdelMetagenome_13_FD_206181 | JGI IMG/M metagenome (GOLD analysis project Ga0325411, IMG submission 206181) | Populus deltoides microbial communities from Bellville, Georgia, United States - Xylem-PdIQD-R4 | ecosystem: Host-associated > Plants > Phyllosphere > Stem > Wood/Secondary xylem...
CAATTAATTCATCTTTGATATGAACTCAATGAGGTGGTTTTCACTTTCAACAATGCTAGAAAAGGTAGATCGGAGTTTAGAAAAAAAAATTATTTGATTTTATTTTGAATTTTTAGATTGGTTAAGAATTTTTTGTTGCTAGAATCAGAGTTAGAGTTAGAGGTTTTTGAGATATAATTTTCATGTGTTTTAGATAAAAAAATAATTTGAATATGAGTTTTTAAAATTAAAAACTTGAATCATGATTTTCTAGTCATTAAAACTATATTCAATGATAAAAAAAATATTTAAAAAAAAAACAACTCGTTGTCTATCTAAGCATGCAACATGTAGTTCATTTGAGAATGGGATAGACAATGTGATGTTTGCCTTGTATGATGCACCAGGGGTTTCGTGTGGGTTAAGGGTGAATATTCAGCTCGTTTGGCCTAGGCTTTTCAATTTTTTTTATCTCATTATTTTTTGTCATTTTATAATTAGATTGTTTTTTAATAAATTTATTTAAATGATTTTTAGATAATTATCTAATTATGCCATTGTTTCAAATAATTCAAGCATTCTTTATGGCAATATTAACAATTATTTTTCAAATATTTATATATGGGCATGACATGTATATTTTCTAAATGCAGATGAAATATATAGTATTGTTTTTTATATATTTTTTTTATGTTTATTGTTTTTATATTTTTTTAATATGTTTGCATCAAAATTATCAATTTTTTTTTATTAAAACTTGCTTTTAAGATTATAATAAGTTTTTGTTTTTTTTTAAAAAAAAACTCATGGTAAAAAATTGTTGAGAGAAAAGACTGACAAGGGAAGGATATTTTGATTAAAAATATATTGTTTTATTCTTATTCCAAGTCATTAACTTTTTTTTGAATATTGATTTTAATTGCTTATAGTACACATGTATCATAGCTAAAGAAATATATATTGTTTAATAAAAATACATATTAATAATAAAAGGAGAATTTATAATAAAAATTATATTTTCTACGTAATTTAAATTATTGCATTTATTTTGAAAATCCTTCTTTATTATAGTTAAAAAAAACAAAAAAAAAACATCACTTCGTGAAATTGCATTTATATTTGAGCTTTTTATTATACTAAAAATTATATTTTTCTACGTAATTTAAATTATTGCATTTGTTTTGAAAATCCTTCTTTATTATAGTTTTTTTTTAAAAAACATCACTTCGTGAAATTGCATATATATTTGAACTTTTTATTTTAGTCTTTAGCCAGTGATAACCATTCTTTTTGTGATTTATATGTTCATATAGTTTTTATTTTATTTTATTAAATACATATATTAAGTTTTTAATTCTCAATTAATTTTTTTATGATGTTAAAAAATATGTTTATATCCATGTATTCCTTTTTTTTATTAAAAAAAACTTGAAATCTTGCCCCAAGCATTACACTAGTAAATAACTGGTTATTATTATTATTATTATTAATAATGTAGATATACAAATCAACTTTCATATACTTTAATTAATAACTAGTTTTGCTTTTGAGGTTGTGGCCTAGTAGAGAAAGGGACTTGTTTTTTTTTTTTGCACCCGAGTTTGATTCTTTCTATGTATGCCTATTATCCCCGCGGTACGTTCCCTGTCCACTAGGCTTGCAAGGTGTTCAGCGGGCTTAAAAATTAGTCGTGGTTCATATAAGCTGACCCGAACATCCTGGATTATATATAAAAAAATAATAACTAGTTTTAGTCAATTTTTTTTATTAAATGAATAGTTTTACCACTACTATTCCTCAACCTCTTGTTGTTTAATTAATTTTATAGCTCATTAATTACACACTACTCTGCCTCTAGTTTACTTTTTTACCACCACCAGTTCTTTACCTCGTGGCGGTGAAATGAAATAATGGGGTATTAGTGATGAAAAAAAATGACGATGATGAGATGGAGATTGTGAAAAGATACTTACGATAGTAATGAATTTTATATATACATATATAATAATGGTGGTGAAATAGAAATTATGATTAAAATAATTAAATGATATCATAAATAAATTATTATTTATATTTAAAAATTAACTATAAAATATTTATTGATAACCAGTTTTTTTTTAAAATATTTTTTTAAAGATATTTTCTTGAAAACAAACGTGAGAAATTTTAAAAATACTTGATCGTAAAATAGTTTACACTGAAGCACTGAACAAACGATCCAAGTACTATATTCTCATCAGTTGGGTCCAAAAACCCAAGTGAAATTGAAAGAGAGACTGAGGGGAAAATGGCATTGAGAGCAGCCGTGCTACACCACATTCGGGTGCCGGTGCAAACCCTAAGACTCAAAACAAATCCATGTGCTCCGTCCGGTTTAGTCCGGTTAATGTCGTCGCATGATGACCATCTGACCAAGGAAGAGGTCGTCGACAGAGTTGTCTCTGTTGTCAAGAGCTTCCCTAAAGTCGATCCTTCCAGGGTCAGACCGAACTCCCTTTCATTCCATTCCATTCCATTCCATTCCAATTTTATTTGCCTTTCAATTTCAATGTGCTTTAGATTCTAATTATGCTATAATAGAGATTCATTTGATTTCATCTTTTACCTTTTGTTTTTCTAATTAATTTAACTCGTCATCTCTCAGAATCCTGGTTAGGTTTTGAATGTTATTTGGAAAAAAATATAGAATAAAATCTGTGAAGAGACATTAACTGAGTTATTAGAAAATGTTTAGTATGAAGTTGATGATTATTCAATTTTCTGACCTTGATAAATAATGTAAAATATGCAATCTAGGTTTCTGAGGTCTTTTCTAACTGTCTCGTGCTTTCTTCTTGTTTATCTTTTTCCTTATTTCCTTGTGCTCTGTCTCTCTGTGAATGCTTAGAATTTAGTGGCTTTTGTTTTGTTTTTGTACTAGCTATATACAACATTAAGATCACATTGTTTGGGTGGCGCGGATATCCAATTTTTGATGCCTCAACCTAGAAGAAACCGATGGGTTTTTAAGCTTCTAGATAGGCATACATACTGCATCTCTGCAGGCCTTATTTCCATCTGGGTAGCATATCTTGTTCATTGCTTGAGCTAGTAGCTCACTCACAGGACATAACTCTTCATGGCTTTTATATCATTCTCATGTTAATGTTACCTGCGGCTAATCTCCTAGCTCACACACAAGCGGTAATTCTTGTTTCCATTATTGTTATTTTTTGTGAATAATTGAAATTTTTTTAATCAAAGGAGAAAGCAGGAGCCACTACCTTCTATGGAGCTTTACATAAGCAAACAAATGTGAGCTAAACAAACTCCCGATTGTAGAAAATAGAAAAGTAAGTAGGATTTATAATAGCAGCTTTTCAATTACAGAATTCTGCAGTCTATTCTTTAGAGAGAAGAGAACGGAAGGCAAAATAGAATAAGTTGTGGGCTCCCTGGCAGAGTAAATCCGGAGCTTCTTTTTATTCATGAGATACAAACAAGCACACCAAGAGACATTTCTTCTTTTCTCCTTGTCCATTATTGAGCCTCATGCTTGCTACTTGGCCCCTCAATTACTAAGTTAGCATATATTTTCATTTTCTATATCGAGCATAAAATCACCTATGCAACCACATCCATATGTCATGCCAAATTTTGCCTCTGTAGTTCCGCTTATCTTTATTGTTTAAATCAAGCATCTTCATTTTCCAGACAGGGAAAAAATTAATGATGTTGGATTCCAAATGATTATCTGCAGGTGACTCCTGAAGTCCATTTCCAGAAAGATCTGGGCTTGGATAGCTTGGACAATGTGGAGATTGTAATGGCTCTAGAAGAGGAGTTCAAGCTTGAAATTCCAGACAAGGAAGCCGATAAGATTGACTCTTGTAACCTTGCTATTGAGTACATTCATAACCATCCGCTGGCTAGTTGATTTGAGCATGTGGTTTCCCTCCCTGAATTTCGTGGAAGACAATGACATTTTGTTTTGTTTGTTTTCCTTGTTCAGTGTTTGTATGGATTTGATCCTCATGCTGGGATTGGAAATAATCTTAGTCTGTTTGATAAGAGTAGCATTGGCAGAACTGCCATTTGACTTCATCATGCTTCTAGTACCAAATGATCACTAGTTTCCATTTGTGAGGAAGTACTCAATGGCACAAAATTTCTTTTCACATTTAGGATGCTCCAGTTTCCTGCCGCTGCTTTTGTTCATGGGTTTCATTGTGTGGTGCATTGTTACTTTGGTGGCTATTTGTCACTTGCAAGGGACTTCTCTGATGCATGCATCTTGTTTTCGAGATCAGCATGCTTTACTTTATGCTTCCTTGTGTGTGTAAGTTCAAGTGTTGGTCTTGGCGTACATTGTTCTCATGTTGCTGCTTTGATTGCCTGCCATTGGTATTCGAGTTTATGAACCCTAAGTTCTTTCCACTTCCTTGTATGATTGGGTTACAAGGATTGGTCTCGTGGTGCATTGTTCTTGAGGAGAAATAGTTTGAAAACATAGGTGCCATTGCTGTGCTGCCGCACACTGTTGCAAGTTTCATATAGTAAAATTCTGGGCATTTGACTCTCATGTTTAAGTGGGTAGAAAGAATGTATCGTCCCTAACTATGCAATGCCATTTTTATGGAATGCTTACTATACAGATCTTCATTTATGAGTAAAGGTGCTGCATCCTTGGGACTATAAGGCATGTTTGTCAATTTTGTCCCCTCGAGTCAGGAGGAAGAGTCAGTTTGCCTAATAGATCACAAACCAAATTCAGTGCACTGTATTTATGTCGTGATTTTCTATTGAATTTGACCTGTTACATTATATTGGAGAAATTCCATCATGACTTGGACTTGATCGTTGGTTTTTAACTATTTATCCCTTAGACGGTTATGGTGACCGTCACTTTCCTATTGAAGAAGGTTTTTTCTTGCAACATGACAAGCATTTCATGGATGAATTTTTCTACTACATCTACGATATCATATTTGGTGGAATGTTGTTTATCAAAATTTCCTCGTTTTTGTTCTTGAAGATGAATACAGCCATGGGCCCCGTGTAGAATGAAAGCCTCGTTCCGATCATCCGTAGCCTGCGAGGGAGCAGCTATCACTGCCTACAAATGGTTTCCCCCCATGTTTCTTTAAATTGTTTTCACTTTCTCCGGATTAAGAAAGTAAAGCACTTGAGAATGTGATTGAAATGTTATTATTTTTTTTTTAGATTGTTTTAATACGATAATATTAAAAAATATTATTTTAATATATTTTCAAGTAAAATATATTTTAAACCGTAAATATTACTATATTCTCGTACACTCTTTCAATGTGTAAGTACCGTTATGCAATATTCTTCTTCAAGTCAAAACATTCTTAAAAATCCTTTTTAAATAACATTTGGTTTTTGTTGATGCACAAACACATGATACAGAAGAAATGGTCAGCCCATATAAAACCCCATCAACTATATAGGACTTTTTATTTACACCTCTTTTAGACTCTTTTTTTTTTTTTTTTTTCAATGGCTCAATTATCAGGAGTTTTGATTAACACCTGCTCTATTGGCACCTGTTAGTAATTCCTTATAAATATCATGTGAAAGTCACTTATGACATTAACAAAAACACTAAAGGAAAGGAGAATGAGGTTTTACTGTACTCTTAGATATAAATCATTATTTATTAAAATAGTAATTTGATGAAATTGTTCTTGGGTAAAAACAAAAAACCTTTGGGAATAAAGCGTTCTTTTCATTCCGATACAATTATCTTCAACAATTTGCCTAGAGCCAAGTTAATATTTTTTTTAATAATGAAATTACTAATTTAACCTTAGATTAAAAAAAAAAACAAATTGAATGCCTTTAAATTAGGGGAGTTATGCTCTTCATATTTTTTTGAAAAAGTAAAATTACTTTGTTGTCCCTAAATAACATAATTCTCTTTTAAAGGTTTTTTTTTTTGTTAATTTACATTGGTTTTATTGTTAATGTTATCTTACTTAGGATTAGTATTGTATTTGACCATATAAAAAATATTATTAAAGAAAACATGATTGAGCCTTTTGAGAGATGTATACAAGGCCATTTAATCATTAAATTTTTTCTTTTATAATAGCATTTGAAAAGTCACAGCAAATTAGAAAAATATTTCTAAACTAAAACTTAAATTTTTTTAGTCTTCATCTAAAAATTTTAAATTGATCAAGGAGTAGTAGCCATGAAAATTGTTTTTTTTGCAGGGCCCAGGCACCTGCCAACCTTCCCTTATCCATGGCATGGTGAGAGTGATGCATGAAATGCATGGTTGAAATGGGTCCATAAACAATGTGTTTTTCTTTTATTGTAACTTTTCTTAATGCCATTTGTTATAATTAAGATATAGTTATCAATGTTATTTATATAGAGTTAACTTATGCTAATATTTGTTTAGGTTGACACAAAGCAAAGAGAAATTAGTTAACTCGTACTCCATCGGAGGAGAATTTTTTTAACACATAAAAATAAAAGTGCAAGTATCGTCGGTGTATTTTCCAACATCAAAAGAATTTTAAATGTTGAATGAAAAATGGTCTCGTTTAATAAAAAAAATTAAGAATTGCATATGTTAATAAATATTCAAATTAAAATATTCAATTTCATATCACGGGAAGCCCTTTAATTTTTTTATTTAATTATATGTTAATTAATTTATTTTTTGTAAGAATAATAATAAGATTTTAAATTCCATTGAAACAAAATAATTTTCTAGTATAATTCCTCATTTCATGGATTTGTTTTCTACAAAAAAAAATAACTTTCTTATTTTATGTTCTTTATTTAATAAAAATAAAAAATCAACCATAGTAAATATAAGAAAATTTTTGAGTAATTTGAAATAAAGATAAAAAAATAAAAAGCATGTCTCAAATTAAAACTTTTTTTATCTAATCAACACGCTTCCTTTTTTTACTTGCCATTTTTGTGCTAAAATATTTGTTTTTCAGATAAATTATAATAATTTTAACATGAATATATTAAAAAAATATAAAAATAATATTGTGTACATGCGTTGCCACAGGAAATTTTTACATCAACAAACCTTTCCAGAATTTCAAATTAAACTAGGTAAAAACTAACCCACGGTAACCCAATCAACCTGAGGCAATATTTTGGGGCGGTAGGATAGCGGTTGGTGGGAAAAGCCACCAGCTACAGAAATGTTTTTTCTTTTTCACAAAAACCGATGCTTAAAAGACGTTATCGGTGTTCCCAGCCTATCATATAATGAGCTCTTGAGCTCCAAAAACTGCTGATTCTCTGTGACAAGGATTTATCACCTGACAGTTGACATGCTGTCTGTCAATCGAAGGAGTTAAAGTTCAGGATAACAATCATATTTTATCTAAAACAAAAGATCATACGATTTTCCCAGATAGAATATAGAGCTTGTCAGCAACAGCTACGGTGCTGACTTAAGTATGTTCTTTAAATAATATTTTTTTAGTTTTTAAAATTTTATTTTTAACTACATTAAAATAATTTAAAAATAAAAAATAATAATTCTAAACAAAGAAAAATCAAAATTTTGAAAACATGCAGCCAGGAGTTTTCCTAACACGCTCTAAGAATTGTCTATCAGAACAACTCGGGATCGTGTCAAAGTCAGAACAATGCTCCCGTTTATTGCATGCACATCAAAGGAGGGAGGTGTAGCAGCACTGAACAAAGAAAGCAACAATAACCGATCCCCTAATGCTGAGCATACTTCAATACAGACAGTCGGAAGATCTCATTTAACTTCACACTGACAGGAGAGCCAAGTTGACTCCCTCATTGTATGGAGTTGGTCTTGTCAAAGTTGGCAGAAATGCAGAGATGTCACTCCACAACGGCCAACAAATCACCAGCTTTGCAAAAGCAATGCTTAGCATCTGTTCCCAAATCAACCTGCACAGTTTCAGGAATCTAATAAGAACGCATCCAGAAAAATGCACCATTAGAAAATACAAGGGGTCTGATGACCATCATCTCAATGGTCAGACATGCAAATTGCAGAAGAATCAATGTTACACGTACAAAGGTCAAAATCTACAAGTACATGCATATATGTATTACATAGAATAAAGGTTGTCATGCCCTAGGTAGAACCAAAAACCGCCAGCCAACTCCAAATAATCACATAGAATAAAGGCATTGACTAGATTCTACAAACAAACAACATTTCTATCTAGAGAGTAGAAAGAAATTGTATCACATGATTACTTGGAAGAACATTTCATGAATACAATTAAAAATGTGTCATAGTCCCCTGTCTAAATGATGGCATACTATGCACATCACATGCACTGAACAAGAAGAGAAATCTGTAAGGGGCTAACTCCAAAACTAGTTGGTATTGTGAAGGTTGCAAGAAAGCAAGCATTTTCATCCACCAAGCCACAATAATCGGGTGATAAAATTCAGGAGGCCAGGGAAAAAGGCCTCATAGCTAGCATGTGCTCAGATGGGACCTCTTGTGTGAGGTTTGATGTATAATTTTATAGTCAACTCTTCCGACATATTAATCTGACAGACTCAACATGCTGTCTTCCAGACATTCGAAGGGGATTTGATCTTCATGCAAACAGGAAAAAACTTCGGAAGCAAACTCACTGAATTCACACGTGAGATGCAAGTTTCTCCGAATGGAATGCTACTTACCTCATAAGCATTGATGTCTGAGAAAAGAACCTGCAAAATAATTAAGGTACGTAAATCAAAATGATCACAGCTATAGTTGTAGGAATGAAAAAAATCAGTGAATAGCAGAATTAACAACACAAAAACCAGCAAGATGGGTCGATCGTTAATGAAGCAAGTGGTATTTGTTTACCCTCTTTCCAGCCTCCACTTCCCCAGCACCAACAGATAAAACCTAAAACGGAAAACTCAAACAGTAAACAATAATGTTGATAGCAAGCAGCAAAATCAATCTATCCTGCCTCGTGAAAACGAATTTTACATTACACATAATTCATACCTCTCCCATTAGATATCGCTCAAATTTAACAGCTGATTTGGACAATAAAACCCCACCAGACGATTTCTATGACGCGAAACACACCAATCAGCACAACTACATTAAAAAATTGGATATCTATAACATTGGGAAATGGCCATCACGATATGAAATACGCAAGAGGAAACTACACTGCCTTACCTCAGGTAGGTCCTCGAGACGGATAAGAACTCTATCAGCTTGTGGAGCAACCTGCAGTAATACCCAACATACTTGAACTAAATTCAAAGCTTAAAAAAAAGATAGGATAAAAAAAAAGGAACAAAAATTAGAGAAAGTAATAAAAAGAAAAAAGAAAAACCTTAGCGGGTCTCCATTTCTTGGAAAATGCATTGATTCTTACGACTCCTTTATTTGCTGGAAATTAATTTTTTTTTAAAAAAATAAATTCTGAGAGAGTGAATTATTTTTCAATGTTTGGTAATATAATAAAAAATAAGTTAGAAAATATTTTTCAGTGTTTCGTTATGTCATGGAAAATAAGCTGGAAAATAACTTATTAATATTTTTTTTTCAAGTTTATTAAAATAATGAGTAACAAATCTTATAAATTAAAAAGTTGAATAAGAATGAAATTGAAAAAAAAAATATAATTTCATAAATTATCTCAAATAAAATAAATAATAATCAAAATAATAAAGATCAAATCTAAAAAATTAAAAAAATTAAAAGATGAAGAAATTAAAATAATAGTAATTACCATTTCATAAATTATTTCAAATAAAATAAGTAACAATCAAATGAATGAAGACCAAATTTGATAGATAAAAAATTTCAATTAAAATATAGTAAGGGAAAAGCAAATAATAATTATAAAAATGAGGATCAAAGTTAATATAAAAAATAAATTCTAAAGGATGAAATTGAAAAACAAATATTCAAAACAAAATATATATAGCAATCAAAAGTTTGAGGATCAAATTTGATATAATCAGCAAATAATATGACATTTCTAAATTTTTCACAACTTCTAGAAAGTGTTTTCCGCCCAAAATAAAAGGAAAATACTTTCATGAAAACAAATTCAAATTTTTTATTTGACTAAAAAGTGTTTTTCGTTGACCAACCTTTCTAATGACAAACAAACATGGTAAAGTTTGGAAAATAATTTTTCAAAAATCACTTTTCAGAAAACAAACACAATTCCTCTTATTAGGTACTGAGAAATAAATTACAAGAAACAAATTTAGCGAAAAAAAAAGAGTATGCACATTAAATTTTCAGGACAGAAATAAAAAGAAAGAATTAGAGACCTTCGAGTTTGAGTCGAGAGAGAGAAGAACGCTTGGTTTTGTTTATCGACAAGAAGGGTGTTATTGTTGTTGTTGTTGGTACAGTAACAAATATAGACGCGGTTGTCATTTTATTTATGTCATTACATTTTTTTTTTTTTAAGTTGATGGAGTTGTAAAAAACTTCAATGGATCTTAGACTTTAACAATTGATAAATGGGTTCTCTTGTGCATCAACAAAACAAAATTATCGAAATGCTTTGGAGACAGTAATATTTAAGTCGATTTATAAGTTTAATTGTTCAGGAAAATAAGCAAGTAAAAATATCAAGAGGATAAAATAAGTGTTTTGTAATTATGTGCAGTGTAGAAATGAGTGTTTTTAGAAGTGGACACATGTCTCTAAAGAAGAGAGTTGCTTATGAGTATGTACATTGAAGACATGAGTGTTCTCTCCGTCCGTGTGTTCTTTGTCTCCTCTAATATTTTATTTTGTTGGCGAATTGAAACCATTTTTTTTTTATATATAAAAGATGAAGATTAGATGTTAAGAGTAGCTGGTAGGTCGTGTAGCCTTACCCTTTCGGTGGAAAGTGGCACTTTTGTCTCATGATTGTGAGATAAGATAGGTACGAATAATTATTTGTTTTTGTATTTTAAAAATATTTTTTTTAAATTAATAAATTTTTGGATATTTTTATATCGTTTTAATACGTTGATATTAAAAATAATTTTTTAAAAATAAAAAAATATATTATTTTGATGTTTTTCCAAATAAAAAAATACTTTAAAAAGCAACCACAACCAAACTCCTAAACATCCTTGTAAAAAAAGCTCATCACGTTATTGTATAATTAAATAAAAATTATTTTAAAAATTCAATGTTATTAGTCTAGTCAGGTCTATGACTTGAGTTGCTGATTTAACAAATTAATTTATTAATTTGAATCGATAAAAAATATCATCATTTTGATATTTAAAAAAATTTAATATGCATTAAATTTTGAATTAATTATAAAAAGATTTACCTATAATAAAAAATACATTAGATATATATTTTTATATTGCATATTATTTTTATATTTTTTAAAAAAATTGGTACGAACTGCAGAAAAGCTAGTAATTAAGTAGCAAACAAAACTAGTATCTCAGCCCATGTATCATATATTATCAAAATTAATATGATTGATGTACATGAACTTACAGGCTGATTACATATTTGGATCAAATCCAAAGAAGATAAGCT
>Ga0325411_1008013_pt1 | contig 11473 bp, 8 predicted proteins | sample PopdelMetagenome_13_FD_206181 | JGI IMG/M metagenome (GOLD analysis project Ga0325411, IMG submission 206181) | Populus deltoides microbial communities from Bellville, Georgia, United States - Xylem-PdIQD-R4 | ecosystem: Host-associated > Plants > Phyllosphere > Stem > Wood/Secondary xylem...
AATGAGAGAAAAATATTACAAAAATTAAAGTGAAAGAAAATAAAGAAAAATTATAAAGAAGACCTTCAAGTGAAAAAAAATTAATATATATATTGAAATTACATATGTAGGTCATAGTTTATAATGATTTTACAACCTTTTATATAATGATATAAATTTTGAATCTTATTTAAACATGTAAACATTAATTCTATATAGATATAGGTACTAGGTACCAGGTAAGGAGACATTATTAAATACTAAAACAAATTGAATTTTTTCTTTCTTGATATCACGTAAATCTTGTCACACTCGAACATAAAATGGGCTCTTCAAAATTATAATGGGAAAATATATGGAAAATTAGAGTAGCCACCTAATGATTAAAAAAAACTAGAATTTCTAAAGTTTAGCACTGGTTTTGGAGTTCAGGTAAAAAGTTGGTTATGTTTAAGAGAATAATGATGTTACTATTACCGCATCATTTTTTATGAAATGTTATCTTTATTATATGTTTTTTACACATATCTATTTATTTATTGCCAATAATTATCTTGATTATATTTTTAAGCTTTTATTTGCAATTTGTTTTATTTATTTGTAAAAAATATAATGTCTAACCCTTAAAACAGAAGACTAATTGATTAAATTGCTTTTGAAAAATAGAACATCGATCTCTAAAAACATAAAACTTGTTGATTAGGTTATTCACAATAATTTTGACATCAACCCCTTAAAAAAAAAGGCTTGTTGAATTGACTGTTTCTAAAATAAGTTTTGGACCTATACAGATGGTTAACATTGAATTAGGCTTTCACCTATTTAACTTGATTAGTTCTAAAACGAATTATAAGGACACCACTCTTACTCAATAAGGCTTGATGCGATCATGTTGACTCGGTACTAATTATTATATTACATAAATTCACATTTATAATAAATATTTTTTTTATCTTTTTTAATTTTAAAATTTAAAATTGTTGTTTTCTTTAGAATACTATTATTGTAAATATTTGGTCTCATCTTCATACAAAACACAACATGTATAGCAATGCAAATAAACTCATCCACCCATGGAAAATTAACCAAATCTTACAAATTGCTTATAATATAGGAAAATATAACATTCATAAATTAACCAATATTAAGTGAGTATTTAGAAGTGTGGTAGCAATTACTTTTTAAAATGCTTTTTGTTAGATAATATATCAAAATAATATATTTTTTATTTTTTAAAATTATTTTTAATATCAGTAATTAAAATGATCTGAAAACATAAAAAATATATTAATTTAAAACAAAAAATTTTAAATTTTGTTAAAAACATTTTTAAAACACAAAAATAAATAGGCTATTCAAATGATCAATATGAATTGATTTGAAATTATGGTAAAAACATGTGAGAAAATGCTAGAGAACTTGATTGGGCTACACAACACACGTTTGTCTCATGCGTTGTCTTATTGACTTTCTGGACTGGAATGTGCATATGTTTTGCACGTGCTATCTAAATAAACCTACAAAAAAAAAATCATTTGCCCTTATTTCTCTTTTAATAGTTGGTGAAGCTACTGTGTTTTCAAGGCTAAACATGGTTACCAAATGATTGGGTTTAGACTCAATTTTAGGTTGATTATATGGTGGATTGGTGTGAGTTTTTGGGTGGAGGTTGTTCATGGGCCTGTCAGTGTTAAGTTGAAGTAGAAAACAATGGAGGTGGGTTGTTGTTGCACCATGGCAAAAGGGGTTGAGAACTAAGCTGCTGGCAATGCTGGATCAATAGGGAAATGACTTAATGGTGGTGTTTATGGTTTGTCCCATTATAGACGAGAGGACAACAATGAGGTAAAGAAAAGGCTATATGGTTTTTTTTTCTCTTAAAAAGGTGACGACTTAGAGAGAGATGGAGATGGGTTTATATCATTCAATTAGAGGATAAAAGGTTTGATTAAATATGGTTCGTGAGAAGTTAGTGGATATTGGTTGGTGAAAATAATTGTTTTTAAGGTACGGTTTGATGGGTTGGTTTGGTAGTGTTGGTGGGAGATTGAGTTTGGTTGGAGTTGATGATTGTGAATGTGTAGGCTACACTGGTTCAGCTGGGATGCTGATGGTCTTAGGTAGAGATTGATTTGGTGGTTTATGAGGGAGGATGATGGTCTGTGGTTGAAGGTTATTATGTGGTTTGTTAAGGAGAACGATGGTCTATGGTTGGAGGTTATTGGGTGGTTGTTGGTGTATGGTAATGAATATGGGGGGAAGATGAAAGTTTATGTATGATAGTCAATGATGACTTTTGTTAGTTGGAATCCAATAAGATGAGAGGTTGTTGTTAGTTTTAGATGGTAAGGTTTGTTCAGGTTTAGCATATGTAAGAAGAGGAACATATTGAGCTTTTTAAATATGTTTGTGTTCACTATTAGTGTTATTTTTTTAAAAGGAATTAAGGTTGTCAGTTGAGATGTAGGTGACAGAGGTTGCGAGTTTATGATGGTGGTTCGATGGGTTTGATGGTGGCGAAGAGGTTATGTTTAATGAGTAGAAGAGTGGTTTGTAGAGGAGTGGCGACTATGGGTGTTCACGGTTTGGTTCGGGTTGGGTTCAAAATTCCAAGTTCAAGTTGGGCTCAAAACTCCAACCGAACTGGGAGATGAAATTTTTTAGGAAATTGGACCAAACCAAACCGAGAACCAACTCAAACCAAATTGATTCGATCAAGTTCATTTTTATTTTTTTTGTAACCAAAAATCTCTTAGTCAACTTTTATTGTATTATTAAACAAGGTGTTAGTTACTTGTCTAAATGTTCTGTATTGTCAAAAGAAAAAATAAATAAGCATCACAATAAGAAACAACGACCGACAGAAAAAAGAAAAAAGAAAAAAAAAAGAAGAGGTGTAAACATATAGTTGAGCAACAAATTTTCATAGAAATTTGCAAGCACAGATCCAGGGAGTTTAGGTGATCAGAATAGGAGACAATCCTAGCTTAATTGTAGCAAAAACAAACATGTCAAAATAGAACAGTAAACATGCGTTAAAGGTTTTTCATTTTCTAAATAACTAAGAAACACAAAATGAGAGTTTGAATAGTTTAGAAAACCAGAAAACAAAACAACTCATTTGAAATTAAAAAAAGAAGAAGCATTAACCAAAGCCAATAACCGACAAATAGAGGCAATAAAATAGAAGGAAAGAACAAAACATGGGAAATGGAGGTTATCTGTAACAACCTCTCAAGTTTCAACAAGGGAGATAACAAAGGAGAGAGATGGAACAAGAGAGATAAACGTTTGACGGTTGTTTTGAACGGGAAAAGAGGGATTTTTAGGTTAGTGAAATTAGGTCAATAAGTTATCTATTTATACCTTTTTTTTAAGTGGGTTTACAACTTACATTAAGTCTGATTCGGTTACCCAATTTCAATTTCTAAAATCGAAACCAAACCGAACCAAGTTATTTTATGATTTCTAAATCGATTTGATAGTTTTTTTTCTCTCGATTTGGCTTTTTCGGGTAATGTTTTCCTAGTTTCTAAGGTTTAATTGGTTGGTTGGTTGGTTTTTTTAAATACCCCTAATAATAGCTTAGTTGATAGAAGAGTAATCTTAACAATTTTATAGGAGGTTTATGTGATGGGAAAATTTATTGCAACAAAAGTCAGCTATGTTGTTGTTCATGTGTTATTAATCTATTTTATCAATCTTTTCTTAAAAAAAAAACATGTGGGAAGAATTGCTAAAGTTCTGGGATCTAGGTTTTGAATTATTTGGATCAATTAATTGAAAATTATTGGAATTTAAAGGATCAAAATCTGGGATTTTAATAGTTGTTTGATTTGTGTTTTGGGATAGTTGAAATTAAATATTTGAATCGTTGTAAATTGTAATTAAAACTTAATCGTTGTTGTAAGATTAGGTCTCATTTGTTTGTTGGAAAGTAGTTTTCTTTTGAAAAGTGAATTCCGAGAAAATGAATTATTTTTCGATGTTTGGTAGTGTAATGAAAAATAAGTTGGAAAACACTTTCCAGTATTTGGTTATGTCATGGAAAATGAGCTAGAAAATAATTTATTAATTTTTATTTTTTTTTAAATTTATTAAAATAATGAGGAACAAATCTTACAAATTAAAAAGTTGAATGATAATGAAATTAAAAAAATATAATTTAATAAATAATCTCAAATAAAATAAATAATAATCAATATAATAGAGATCAAATATAAAAAATAAAAAAATTGAAAGATGAAGAAATTAAAATAATAATAATAATTAACATTTCATAAATTATTTCAAATAAAATAAGTAACAATCAAAAGAATGAGTACCAAATTTGATAGATAAAAAATTTCAATTAAAAAATGATAAGGAAAAAACAAATAACAATTATAAAAATAAGAAAATTATATAAAAATTAAATTGTAAGGGATGAAATTGAAAAAAAAATTTTTAAAACAAAATACATATAGCAATCAAAAGTTTGATGACCAAATATGATATAATCAGCAAATAATATGACATTTCTAAATTTTTAATAACTTTCAAAAAGTGTTTTCCGTCCAAAATAAAAAGAAAACACTTTCCTAGAAATCAAGTCAAATTTTCCTTTGACTGGAAAGTGTTTTTCGTTAACCGGAAAGTGTTTTATGTTGACCAATTTTCCTAATGGGAAACAAACACACCCAAATATGGACCTTGGAATATTTCTGCCTTTTTATAGTCCCTAGCTTTTTAATTTTTTTTCGATTTCATTTAATTAGGATTTTGATTTTGTTTTTAATTTATCCATAAATGAATTAATTGAATCTCTTAATTTAAATGTCTATTCATGATTTGTCATTTGTTCCAAAATTATATAATTTTAATCAATTTGGCTTTAATTCTCTTTCTTTAATTTTTTTTCTCATTCTCACCTTTTTTCTTCAATTTCACCCATGATTGAATTAACTAAACCTTTTGGTTTGGTTTTTTTCCCTAGTTTAGTCCTTGGTCCTTCATTTCTTTTAATTAAGACCAAATTAAATTTTTTTTCTTAATTATTTTTCAATTATGTCTTCAATTGTATTCTAAATTATTCCTGATTTTTTTTCTTCAACTTAATCCTTGGCTTGTTAAAGTTAATTATTTATCTAATTTTGCCCCAACTCTATTTTTTCTTCCTTTCTTTTTTATTATTTTTTTATTTTTTTTTTTTATTTTTATATTTTTTTCTAGCTTCAACGTGACATGAGAAAATAAACAAAAATGATGAAAAACTAGCAAAATGATTAAAATTAACAAGATTTATTGAAAAGAAAATTTTTTTAGATTTATTTTATGAAATATATATAAAAATAGAGGTCAAATTAGTTATTATGTTGAGGACTCTCACTTTAAGTTATTATGTTGAGAACTCTCACTTTAAGTTGAATTAAGCTTTATACTATAGTTTTCAGACCCGGTCCGGTCCAAGGCCCGGGTCCCAGTGTTGACCGGGTCACCGAATGGCCTTAGTCAATTGAATTTTAATGTAATCCAGCTACCCAGACTCTCTTCCAAACCCAACAAAGATCTTCTCTCTATCCTCTCTCTATTCTTATTAAAATCCAACAACACTTTTATATTTAGGTATATATTAAAAACTATTGCCTTATATGATTTGGCCATAATAGATAGTCTTTACCAATTTGAAAGGAACTTTGTTCCTTCATATAAATTGATATCAACTCTTTTAAGGATTTAGTAATAGGTATGCCTAAATTTAGCATGCTCATTTTGAGAGAGAAAAAGACTTAAATTTCCTACCTTTAAAAAGCATGTAGCTTTTATGCACCTTATATGTTATAACTCTAAAAAACCTACCAAATCATATCTAAAAATGACGATAGCTTCAACAAATGATAGGATTATAACTCTAGGACCTTTTGTCCCAAACCATATTTATAAGGCTTTAGAAGAGTGTTAAGCTCAAATTAAAAAACTTGCTTCATGATAAAAGGTAATATTTATAGAGGTCTATGATAAGTACAAATATAGGCAATTATATATTTTTCAAGGTTTAGTGATATAAGAATAAATCTTAACCTAAACTCCATTTTTCCAATAAACAGTCTGTTTTGATCTTCATTCCAATATTTATCCTTCAATGAATATGTAGAGACTTTCCTTAATTTGATAAATAAAAGTGATATAATAGTATCTTATTTGGTATCAATAAGATCAAAACCTTAAAGGATATTACTTCCCTAACTTTAAAGAATAAAAGTTGAAAGAGAAGAGAATAGTGTAATTCGTAGAAACTTACTAACTGATAAAGATACACACACACACATACACACTATAGGTTGGTGATCGATCTTATTCTAAGTATTGCATATAACGTTGTGGTGACTCGCTTTTTTTCCTTAAAGAAAAGTTATTTTTTAAAGGGGGAAATGGTCTAAAATATATGTGTGTGTGATATATAAAATAGTTATCATCTAATATTATGGTCACTAAAAACCCTAACTGATCTTTAAAATTTTAAGGTAAGAGATTGATTATGCTAAATAGAAGACACTATCACCATAAAATATTTTACCTAAGATAAGTTGCATTGTTACTTATCTTCCATTCGTAATAGTTTTATTGCGCCTAATCTAATAGTGATCGATCTATATAAGTAAGGATGAGTCTACTATAATAAGTTAAACCTAAGGTTTAAGTTTATTTTTTCTATGTTTGGGTCATCTTTTCCACTTCTAATTACTACCATAATAATTATTGGTAAGGATTCAATCATTTTGATAATTATTAGTGAACTGACATATCTAAAACCAATTACTACTAGTCGAGACTTGTAACCATTGGTGGTCTTTTCAAGTAATGTTAGTGAATGATCAAGATGAGCTTATATTGGGCTCAATGAATCCAATCCTAAACTTATAAGGGATGGTGCCAAATATTTCATTTATCCTATGATGAATATTCATCCTCATTTTGCTGAATGAAGCTTTATACCCTAATTTTAAACATTTAAATAGTGATATTTATAGGTTTGTTTACTCAAGAATGAGATCTAGTGGTATGAATGTCCTCTTGTTGACTAAAAGTTTGACCATAACCTCTATGGATTCATTAGCCTAAGGGTGTGTTAATATTATGAACAATCACATTGATAGTTCAATTTTAAAATGTTACCCCTAATCAATATTTATACACATTAGTTAGTGAAGACTCGTGCATGCATAACCATTATCAGTGGACACTTATTTAAGGCCAAAATATTTACATTACATAAGAATATGCCACCTTAATACTCTCAATTGAAACCTAAGAGTAATAATCTTTAAAGGTTCATTTACGATAGGAATCATTGATGGATATTTGATTTATGCATTGTAAACTAAGAAAATTTGGTTTTAAGAGCTAAATAGCATATGGATATTTGATGCTACAATTATAAGATGCTGAGGATGTTTGGGTTGAGTATCTGGTTGAGGGAGAGGCACTTGTGGTGAGGAGATCATTAAAGATGTATGTCAAGATCGATGATTCGGAAGGTTAGAGGGAGAACATATTCCACACGAGATGTCATTTTCATAATAAAGTTTATAGCTTAATTATATATGGTGGTAGTTGCACTAATGTAGCTAATACTAAATTGATGAGAAAGTTAAACTTGCACACTATCTAACATCTCATGTCTTATAAACTATAGTGGTTGAATGATGACGGTAAAGTGAAAATGAATAAGCAAGTTTTGGTTGCTTTTTCTATTGGTAAATATTGTGATGGGGTGTTATATGATGTTATTTCACTGCAAGCTAGTCACTTATTGCTTGGTAGATTAATAACAGTATGATAGGAGAGTTATGCATGATGAAGACAAATATGTATTCCATTGAGATGAATGAAAAATCTATAACTCTTGTATCTTTGACACCTAAGAAAATATATGAGGAGCAACTGAAATTGATGGAGAAAAAGATAGTTGAAAAGGAGAGCTTGTATATCAGGGGACCTTTTTTTCTAATAAATAGGGGTGAGCAAAAAAACAGATTAAACCGAGAAAACCGGAAAAAAATAACTGAAAAAATCGAATCGTGAAAATAAACCGATTAAAATTTTAAAAAAACCAACTGGTTCAGTTCGGTTTCAGTTTTATAAGCCTGAAACCGAAAAAACCGAACCGAACAAAAAAAAACTGGAAAAAACTGAGCTAAACTAAAAAAACAGAGCAAAAAATCAAAAAAACCGAGCCAAACCAGTTTGAACTAGTTTTTGTCCAAAAAACTGAACCGAACCAAGGTTTTGATTTTTTTAAAAAAAAATTTGGGTTGGTTACTTTTTTTTGATAAAAACCGAATCGAAAATGATCACCCCTACCAACAAAGTTCTTATTGTTTTTTATGATGATGCTATTCTTTGGCTTGATAATGATTTGTTGACCTTAAAAGATGTTTTCCATGATACAAATTTGAGGTCAAATCTTTTTTAAAAAGGGGAAGATGATACGAACCAAGTCAGGTTCGAATTTGGCCTTAAAATATCTGCTAACTAGTTTTGCGAGATCAGATATATCTTTCAAACCATATATTAAAATGAGCTAAAATTTTACAAGAAGATACTAGACACATAAAAATATATTTTGGTAAATGTTCATGTCAAATGGAGCTCGAGAAAATATTTTTTTAGAGGGTCAAAGTTACTAGACAAATCTTGTCAAATCTGCAAGACTGGACCTTTGTTTGCTGTTTAAAACATATATGAAGCTCTATGTGGTAGTTTGCTGGTATTCAAGTTGTGATAGAAACTATAAATCTCAAGCTTTTCAACCATATATGGTAGACCCAATAATTCATCTAGATGAGATAGAATGACATGTTTGAAGTTAGGATTAAAAATCTGTCAATATTTTATTTATTTAACATTGAATACTAATTTTTTAATTTGAGTTTGTTCTGGCTTATTATACATTGTTTATGAGTTTATTTCATTATTGGACTTATGTTACTTGATTACTAGTTTAGACTTATTAGCTTGCAACCTAAAATGGGTCCATTAAGGTTAGTTAGAGAAGACTATATTCTATTTTTTTAGTTGCAAATTTCAACAACAAGTTGGAGAATAAACGTGAATTTTTATTTTGTTTTTTTATGGCAAATCAACTTTTTTTTGTACGGACAAAGATCATGCACTAACTTATCAAAGATTAACCGACTTCATGACATCATTCACATACATAAGGTTTTTAGATATAAGGTTATCTCTGGGTCCAAATCTTTTTTTCTATACATTTGGTTCTTAAGTACATGATTATCTCTAGATCAAGGTTTTATCAAACCTGATTTTTAGCTTTCCAGGTTGAGAGAGAAAGACAACGGGATCTGGCTTACACCGCAAGTCCGCACTATTTTTTCCTGTAAAAAAAAATAATGTTTAGGTGCCACAAACAAATTTTAAAGAAAGAAGAAAAATAAATGACTCGGGTTATAACACTAATCGATCAAATACATAGGTTTTATCTTAATGAGATGATAAAAAAATGACAATAATAGTAAATGGACAAAAATTAAAAAAAAACAACGATAATATGGGAAAAGACCTTTTCGTAAAGCAGAAAACGATGTTATTGAATTTCTAACCAATTAAATATGGAATAATGAAATTGTGTAAAAAAAACAAAAAACTGATTTGAGTCAACCTAAGTTAGCATAATAGACATGTAACTTCGACAGTAAGAGGTAGGCTAACTTGGGTTAACTTGCTAACTTGAATCTCAGGACTTGAGGTTGGGATAACTAGATGGAAAAAAAATTAAAGAAAACCATAAAGCTATTTTTTTTAAAATCGTATGTCAAACAATGAAATCATAAAAGAAAATAAGCCAAATAAAAGGATGTTAGATTCTATTAACTTTTTAAACTCGTGACCCTAGTTATTAGAATGAAAGCACCATAAATGGAAAAATCATAAAACACAATCCCTGCCAAATCAAATGTTAAAGGATGAAATAAAAAAAATTACACAAAAAGATCCAAAATTAAAAATAGCAATTAAAAGAATAAGGATGAAAATTGAAATAAAAAATAAATTAGAAAGCAATTATAAATTTTTGATTCGATGGTTAAATTGAAAAGAAAAATAACTTTAACAAAAAGATTAAAAAATCAAAAGAATGAGGACCAAATTGAAAAAAATAGTACACTATAAATTTGGATTGAATAATGAAATTGAAAATCAATAAAATTTTTACAAAAAAACCAAGGAAAAAAATTAGAAATAAAAAAAATAAGGACCAAATAAAAAAAATAATATATGACAAATCGAAATTGAAGGATGAAATTAAAAACAAATAAATTTTTTTTATAAAAAGACCAAGAATAGAAATTAAAAATTAAAAGAATAAGGATTGAAGTTGATATATCAAAAATAAAAAGGACCAACCTATAAATTTCGAGGGAGGAGAAAGAAAAGAATAAAAACAAAAAAGAAAGGATTACCAGCGACATACTGCTCCATTACTGCCACCATGCGCCACACCATCAGGAAAAGAACTTATTGATGCTTCCAATAACACGGTGGAAGAGCATTATCTTCCACCATAGATGCCATGCACGCCGTTCAAAATGCACGGGCACATCCTATGCATCGGTGTGTGATCAATTCGTGCCATCAACTTTTTTCATATAATTAATAATTTATATGTATAAAAAGACAAAATTTCCCTCCATAAAATTGTTAATAATAAAAAAAAACTAGAGTGGAAAGACTAAAAGATTACATAAATTATGATTTTTTATTTAAAAGATAAACTTATCATTTCATTGTATTTTTTTAAAAAAATAGATAAACAAGAATATTTTTCATAGCTAGTTTTAAAATTTTTAACTTGGAAGGAACTTATATCACGTTATTGTGCAAAAATATTAAAAAAAATACTTATTTCTCCGATAAATTTTTATAGTTAATAAGATATATGAAAAGATTAAAATACTCCAACATTAACCCAATCAATTCTTTTTAGTGAAATCATAATTAATAATTAATAGTAAATAATAAATTGTGTGTAAAGTGAAATCACCTAAGGCTAGTTTTTGAAATAAAAAAAATAATGTCTTGGAGTACATATCCTTTCTATTCCTGTACTTGTTTTTTAAGGCATCTAAATTAGCTTAAAAATTGCTCGGGAGTCTTTGGTTAATGTTTGCTATCAAATATATTCATGTCTGAACTCTCTTCCTTCATTAAAAAAATGGTAATTTTTTTTTAAAACATATATTTTAAATAAAAATATGTTAATATATATATATATATATATTTTAAATTTATTTTTTAATATAACACATTAAAATAATTCAAAAATATTTGAAAAATTAATTCGTAGCTTAAAAATTCCCATTTGCCTCCATATATATATATATATATTAAATTTGCAATTGGAATCTCGAGGCAAAGTTTGAAGGAAACCCATTTGATATTTCGCCAAAAAAATGCAATATTGAGGCGAAGTTTGTTTCTTCTGTTGAAGAGTGCC
>Ga0325411_1008014_pt1 | contig 11473 bp, 8 predicted proteins | sample PopdelMetagenome_13_FD_206181 | JGI IMG/M metagenome (GOLD analysis project Ga0325411, IMG submission 206181) | Populus deltoides microbial communities from Bellville, Georgia, United States - Xylem-PdIQD-R4 | ecosystem: Host-associated > Plants > Phyllosphere > Stem > Wood/Secondary xylem...
TTAACAAGATATCCTCTAGGTTATAGGTTTATTATATTAATTTGGGTTAATCAATATTGATTTTTTATGTTACTTTTTATTTCATTTTGCTCATCCATATTTAACGAGTTGTGAAGTTATTTACTATTTTTTTTTTCATCTAATTGAATTAAAGTCATATTATTGATTCCAGTCGGTCCACGCATAAAATCTGACCCCCAGACGAAATGCGGGATCAATGTATCGTGTTATTATTGAAATAACGTGCACCGATAATGATCCCAAAAAAAAAAACATCTTAATTAGGAGAGGGCTGTGGTTTGAACAAATCTAAGGCTGAGATTTTGATTAATGTGAGATGAACACGTGTCATGCTTGGAACCAAGAAGGAGACCCCTTTGAGATGGAATGGCAGGCAATGAAATGAGGACACCATGATGTGACATCAACATATAATGGGCTGACCCTTGGAGGCTTGAAGTCGTTATTAGTCGAGTAAGCTGATCGGGATGCTTTTAATTATAAATAAAAAACATATAATAAAGCTGAAATTTTATTTTATTTTAATTATAGTTTTATAAATATATAGTTAATTAATATACACTATATACTTTTTTTTATTAATGTGAATACCTAGATTATCTTGCGTGTATTTTGATTAATTCAATGAATTTTAAAATTAATAATTATATAAATCTCTAGTGGTTCTAAAATTTATAAAATTTAAATTAATAATTTTTAAAAAATAAATCTAGTTACGTCTTCACAATTTTAATAAGAAATAAACTGTTTTATTTTAAAAAAGAACCGAAGTCTCGCCCAATTCCACTCATGGAAACGAGAAGAAATATATATATATATATATATATATATATATATATATATAAAGGGATGCCGAGCTTGGGTATGGAAGAGGCGTGTCTTCCAGGGAGGAAGGGTGTAATAACTTTAATAGAGAAGAGGCGAGGGGAGGTGAACCTTGGGAAACACACGGCCTTCCTTTTCCAAAACCAGCAACTTGCAATGTCAGCAAAACCCCACTTGTCTGGGTAAATTCACTGTACTCCTGGTGGCATTACAAATACAGCGCAAGCAGCCAAAAAACCCTCTCAAAGTTCCATCCTTTTTCCAAAGACAGGCACACTTCCCCATCTCTTCCATCCCACCTCTTGAATTGAAGAGGAAGAGATCTCTATCCTTCCTGCCATCTTTCTTAGCAATAAATAACTTGCACCGTTAAAGAAAGGAGGAGAGTGTGAGACGCAAAGGGTGTATGATAGTGCTCTCTCTCTGTGTCTGCCTTGCTTGGAAATCATCTCGTCCCACCACCTCTTCCACCTTCACCGTCAGAAGCCACGGCATCGCAGGTTCCCCTCTTGCCTGCCCTTCTCTTTTGCTTTCGTCTTTCTTTAATTTCATCACAGGTTTCTTTTCCTTTTGTACTCTCTTGAAAACTCATCATATGCTAGCTTTGATAGAGTTTCTTGAATCTACTTCAAAAATCAATCTTTATGGTTACCCATGTTTCTTTTTTCTTCTAACTTTAATGCTCTATGCGTTATATGTTTAACATAAATCGTATTTCTTAAATCCTGTTAGCCTTCAAACATGTAATCTTTTTGGATTGATGTGTATGTTGGCTTCTTGTTTAATAGAAAGATGATAAACTTATTGAAGCTGATTGAATCTTTTATCATTTTTGCTTGGAATCCAGTTGGGTTATTGGGGACGACGTTGCTTGGTACGAATTTCAAGGCAGCTGATCAGTTCTCAAGTAGCCGGCAGACAGACAAGCTGTTCATACATGTAGAGAAGAGAGCTTAAATGAGTTTTTGTTAGATAGGTTCTGTAGATTGGTTGAATCTGGTACACACATCTCTAGCAATCAAAGCACCACCTATCCACATTGAGATCCAAGAGGCGTTAGTGGTTTTTGGAATGTTTGATTTGTGAATTATCTTCAAGGATAAGGACCTGCAGGACGGTGGTGAATTCACAAGTGACAAGCTTGGCTGATTCACAGAGTTGTTGCTCATTGGCAGACTCAGCTTTTATTGTTGCTGCATCTAGTCTTTTAACTACTTTCTGTAATTGGGATCCAAGTTAACCACGGAGAGTGATTCTTCTGGTTTGGAAAGAAGGGATTGTCCATTGATATACTGCAAGGTCTCTGGCATTGTGAAATTAATTCTGTAGTTGAAAGTAATTGATCTTATCCGGGGTGTTGGGAATTTTTGGAACAAGAAGGATTTCAATGAGTTTCGAACATTCTGAACCAGAAACGACTTTGCCAAGAGGCATAATCAATCTGCAAGATCATTCAAGCAGCCTTATGGATGTGAGAGCAAGAAAGATCACTGCTAATAATCATCGTGCCCCTCCTAATACAAGTGCAGAGAAAAAGAACATTGAGTATAATCGATCACTCTCACAAGGGAGCACCAGAAGGTTGTTGACTACAGGCCATTTCAGCTTGGCATCATTGCTTTTGCTCATGTGTGTTACTGCATCTTTGTTGATTCTTCCTTTGGTACTAGCGCCATTGCCTCCGCCACCTTTCATGTTACTTCTGCTACCAATAGGTATCTTGGTATTGCTCATAGTCTTGGCTTTCATGCCATCTAATGCAAGGGATATAACTTTTGCATATGTGTAAATGGTGTTTCAAGAAAACTTATGCACCTGTTTCTCTTAACACAACTTCTGTAACTCTCTGAAAATGTTGATAAGAAAAGATAAAGGTTCTTTTATCTCTTAGTCGTAAAAACTGCTGTGGCCTTGTTCATCGTTCACTAGATTTGCAGGTGATCTTTTGCATAAAGCACAGAAATGGAGTTATTATATATAAGCAGGGATATGCTGCTATTGTTGCCATAGATCAAATATTTGGAATTCTCTTCTCCCCTCATTGTTGTTGCCTATACTTCACTATTAGCTGTGTCAGTGATGAATTACAAGCCACGAGGAACTTGATTAAAAAAGATGTAAAATGCAGGCTCAATCTCTTGGTATTTTGATAGATTGATTTCCATTGCCTAGAGAGCTAGGGTACAAGGGATCAAAATTATAAATTTCAACTAGTTTCTAGTTGAAATTTATAATCATCTTTCTTCAAGGTTGTGTTGCTGCTGTTTAGAATGCGAATATTCCCAGCCATGATGGTTATGTTGAAATAGAAACAAACTTCCAAATCAAATCCATATCTAGGAAGTGTTTAAATAAATTAATGTGTTGATAGCAGCTCTTTCTTTTTTTTATACATGGCATCGTGTGAAGTTCAATGCATCAACCAAGAATTTGAAAGGAACATGGTGTCGGACATGACTCGATAGCATGTATACTTAATTGGATAAAGACTACGAACCATGATTTGGTCACTTGCATCGTTTCATCATATAGCTTGGTTTAAATAATATACTTCGCATTGATCTAACCTCAAATGGTAGCAAACCCTTTTCACTAGGGCCGATGTGTAATCGTGTTTTAAACTGTTTTTGATGCTTTTTACATGGCCAATTGCTTTAAATATGAGACGAACACACTAAAAAGAAGGAAAACATTTTCTATATATATATATATATATATATATGGCCGGACAAATAGTTGAGATCTTTCCCGTATTAGATTCACCCAATTTCAAGGCATTTGCAGATGACTTTTAACATAATGGACAGATTCCATACCCACCCATCCCGTCATCCCCGAGAATAATTTCACAGATGAGATCCATGACCATTCCATGATTCATCACAGATTCAATGGCTGCTGGTCAAATGCCAACGTGAAACATCATTGTTTTACCACCCTCCGTGGTGGGTTTCGTTCGCATACCCACCTTTGATTGATGCCCATACTTGCAAGTCCAACCACCAGGCAAGCCATCCCATCATGAATAGGAAGCAGCCACCACGGTCTCAATATACAAACAATACGACAGCATTTATTCTCTCCTTCCTTGGAAACTTTTCAATCCAACCACAAAAGAAAGAAAAGGGAGGAAGAAAGGAGAAGGGATCCTGCTTACTGACTGAGATCTTTCCCGTATTAGATTCACCCAATTTCAAGGCATTTGCAGATGACTTTTAACATAATGGACAGATTCCATACCCACCCATCCCGTCATCCCCGAGAATAATTTCACAGATGAGATCCATGACCATTCCATGATTCATCACAGATTCAATGGCTGCTGGTCAAATGCCAACGTGAAACATCATTGTTTTACCACCCTCCGTGGTGGGTTTCGTTCGCATACCCACCTTTGATTGATGCCCATACTTGCAAGTCCAACCACCAGGCAAGCCATCCCATCATGAATAGGAAGCAGCCACCACGGTCTCAATATACAAACAATACGACAGCATTTATTCTCTCCTTCCTTGGAAACTTTTCAATCCAACCACAAAAGAAAGAAAAGGGAGGAAGAAAGGAGAAGGGATCCTGCTTACTGACCAAATTAAAAATGAATTAAGAAAGAGCAAAGAAAATATATTTATATAAAGATTATGTTAGCTAATATACATTTCATTATGCATATAACACCCTTTGTGACTTAGTTGCTCTCTGTCTTGCTCATTATAGTTAAACATGCACATGATCGATATAATGGTATAATAATTCCAGAGAGACCTAGTACTTTTGCCGGCCACATTATGGACGGAAAATTGACAACCTTAAAAGCTCCGTCACCCTAACCACAGTTGAAATATTTATTGTCTATGGCATCTATGAGATATGGTGGGGGAATCACTGGTCAAAATCCACAACACAAGATCTTCTAGGGCATCCTGCGGGGATGAACCAGAAATTGAGGAAGGTAATGCTCCAAAACAGCCAAGAGCTCTTTCCCTTGGCTCACATCTTCTGAGGACCCACCCCCAAGTTTTCTCACTGCTTCAACAAGCAGCCCCCTTTGTTTCTGTGAAAATAAACGACCACCCATTGCTGCACACTCCCTGTACAATGGCAGATAAGCAACTGCCACTCTTAAAGGGCCTGGCAGATGCCTTAGGGATATAGGCGATCTACCCCAATTCAAAATCATCACGAGATTCATGTAATGTTCTTGTCCTTGCTTTAATCCATCCAAGAAAGCTGCCTCTGACCAGTTCTCTCGAAGAAAAGCCTTGAGCTCAGGGGCAACAGACTCATCATCAGAGCGAGCAATGCTGTCTGCAACAGCGTAAGTAGCAGTAGGATCACCCAAGAAATCAGAATGCAAAAGAAATGCCACACCATCAAGCGACCCACCACTTCGCTCCCCAGCAGCCTTGAGAATTTCTATACTGAGGGCAGCAAGAACATGCTGAGGAACGTGAGGGAGGAGATATCCAGCAACATCAACTTGACTACTGGAAGTCGCAGCCGTGAGAGCAAGGCAGAGTTCCATGTCACGGCAACCCCTTTTCACAAACCACTGAACAACCTGCATGCAACCCCTTTCAGATGCTCTCATCAAAGGACCCAAGAAGGCTATAGCATTGCCCTCTTCCACAAGACATTCCATTGTACCAATTTTGCAATAGTGAGAAGCAAAACCTAGGGCCAAGTCAACATCAACATCCAAGCTGTTCCTATGGGCAATCTAAAAAGATTGATCCCATATTTGACAAGCAATAAATTCAAACAAAAATGTCAGATACGCATACTTAGATTGCACATGGAAATAGATATTGCAGCTGCACTTTAGAAGGGGAAAAAAATTTGTTCTACAGTGTGGTGCGAGGAAAAAAGATAAGCCAAATGCATCAGAACATACCAAAAAAAATCACGAGCACATTACACAAACATGATAGGTGATGAAATCTGCAATTTTTGCTTATACTAAAAACGCTTCACTGCAGCATTTATTTCCTTCTTTACAACCATATATGAAAACTATTTGCGGTTTGCACAACCAAAGCCATACTCATTTATGATTAACATAGAAATAGAAGAAAGAAAGAAACTCACCCTAAAAAACACCTAAGGAATTGGTATGATCATTAATAAGATTCTGATTTTATCTCTTGCTCTCTTAATAAAATAGCAAGATTCATCTTCCAAGGAAAACAAAAACTTTGACCTTCCAAAATACTCAAGGAACATAAACAGAAAAGCAAAGTAAGAAAAAGGTATATGTGTGTGTGATTAATGTTACCTGCAACAAAATGCGCACAAGTTCTGTACTTCCAAAACGAGAGGCTTCAAGGAAACACTGGTTGACATTGTCTGCACCCCCTTCAACCAACATGCCAAGCAACCCTTGGATTGCAGTTGCTGATATCCCAGATGACCAGCCAGGATTGAATGAACTGGAAAATAGAGTAAGAGGAAAGCAGGCTGCATCAAAGGCCTCAGTGAAATCCTTCCCAGTGAGTTGATTGCCAGCAAGATCAAGAAATGTCTTGAATGCAGACAATTGGAGTTGAACCTCAGCAATTGAGCTTTGAATCACTCGGTCTCTATTTACCTGGCAGCGGGAATGGAAGCCAATACATTTCAGAGCCCACTCGGTAAACTTTTGAACCTTGGCACTGGCTTCTGCCTTCAAGACCTCATCCCCATTGCACTCCTGAAGTCGCTCCTTCAATCTGAAGATGAGAAAGCAAAACAAAGAATGCACATCAAGAGGATGCGGAAAAAAAAAAAAGCTTTCACCATGCATGCTAGCATAAAAAAATGTTGTGGCTGAAGTTCTGGTTTCTCTTTTTTTAATGAATGCAAAAGAGGAGATGGAATTTTTCATTGTGTGCATGCATTTGCTATAGCTAATTCATAAGGAAAGACAATTATACTATATTGTACCAGAAAGTAAGCACACAGAGCAGCACCTAACCCCTGAAATCTAAAGAACCACGCTTACTCACTTCATGAAGGCCTACAGAAAGATATCTCCAGAGACTTTGACATTTATAAAACGGAAATGAAAATCACATCAGAATCCAGCCATTTATGTCTGTGCCAGTCCATGTGGACAGGCAGAAAGCAAACAAATCATATTTCACTAATTGTAAATCCATAGCACAAGATGTAATAAAAACAAGACATGCATCTTCATTTATTTCAGCTCACAAGTCACGCCAAGTCATGCATAGCAAAAATACCGCGTGCATTACAATCATATTAAATACAGTGAATAATTCATAACAATTTCACAGTTCTTCTATAATGGAGCTTATTTTGGTCACTAAACCTAAATAAGAAAATAGTTGAAGGCATTCTCAGATGGCTGGATGAAAACTTGCTCCCTCTGAAAGTGTTTTATACTACTTGAAAGGAGACAATGTCAGAAGCATTAAACTACTAATTAGTATTCACTTTCTAATATTAATCTCCGGTTATTTTTGAACCAGAAGTGTGTCAAGAAATTTAACCAAAAAAATTTAATCTCTGGTTATTCTTGTACATCAAGAATTTCACAAGTAAATTAGGCAATCCCACAGTACCAGAGTGCAGTTCCACAACAAGGAGCTGGATGAGATCTACAATTCCTTTCCTCGATGTTCAACCAGCAGGTTGTTGAAATTTTCATTTTGCAATTTTACTATGAGAGCGTATAGGGCATTAAAATAAAACTATATGAAGACACAAAGTAAATTTCCCCTTCACATGTAGAATCAAAATTGTTTTAACCTCTCAACATTTTATTTAATGCATTTGACCGATCAAAGGGTAGATTAACAGTTGCCAGATCAAATCTAATATATCAAGGACCACACTATGTTGGAGGTGGGGAGGGTGAAGGGACAGAGAAATAAAGCAGAGTAGACCAAACGTACATTTTAGTAAAATATAAAAGCTATTGACTGCAAAACAAAACCTAAATCAACTTCTTATATATTACAGATTCATCGAGAGCAGCAGATTAAGGTAGATAACTTCCCATGTCAATGTACAAAACATTAAATGATCCTTCATCACCAAGAAGAAATACCTCAGGATATGCAAGTGCAGAAAGGATATCGAGTGCCCAAAGGATTATAAATGGGAATGTAAGATTCACCAGTGTACACTAGAATGAAATGCAAATCCAACCTAGCATAAGACAGTAAGAGGAATTACAAAATAACCCCCTAATGCAGTAAGCAAACAGTGTACCATAATGCATGGATGGCAGAACCCTGGAATAGAGAATACAAGTTTTGAAAAACGACTTCCAGCACTAAATATATGATGCATATAAATATAGGTGTGCTAAAAAATATACAGGTGTTCTTCATACATACATATGCATGCATATAAATAGCATGTCAAACACATGTATATACTCATACACGTCCATACAAACACACAACATAAATTCTATCCAAACATATGGACAAGTAAACACCGATTGTTCCATAAACTAGGAAAAACAGCCAGACTTTTTTTTCATTTTTTCCTCAGTATACCTTTGGGCCATTACATTGACTGTGTCTTCAAGATGCATTGTTTGGCTCTGGCAGGCAGAAACACATGAAGCAAGAAAAGAAGTTCTGAGAGCAGCTCTAGTGAAGTCATAAGCGCCATTAGCTATAATCTTCTTAATCAGTCCAGTTATCCCATCAAGTTCTTGCTGTGTGCTCAAAAACCAGATAGAGTCCAGCGTGATGCACAAGGCATCATTAAGGGTTTGTGCATCAGCCAGCAATATCAAGCTCTCAGCAGGCTCCCAGTCATGGCAACTCACTGCGCTTTGAAACATCCGACCCAACTCAATCCTATCTTGCCTGCTGAGTTTCTTCTCCTGTCCAAAATTGTCCTTATTGCCAATCTCAGACTTCATCGCAACCACACGTGGCTTGAGTTTTTTCGTACTACAGCTACAAACACCAGAAATTCTTGTCTCTTTACTTATAAGGGGTGCTTCTCTTGAAAATACAACATTACTTCCCTCCCCCGTTTCTGACGAGAAACATTGAATTTCACTCTTTGGACTTCCAATTTCATTCTCTTCAGTCTCCATTTCCACACTAAATGACTGTTCTGGGCAAAACTCATCCTCCAGATGCATATCAGTGCCCTCAACAAATGTTATCTCCTTTTCCATACTTTCCCACTATACAACCACCACCTTGACACACCGAAATAAAGAAGAAAAAAAAGAAAACCTCAATCAAGCAAACACTCAATACTCCCTAACAACAAGATCATATATGTTTCAAGTAAGAAAAGTACTGAAGAACCCAGTAAAAAATGCAGTGAGTTCCCCTTCTTTAAAATCCCAGTTCCATCAAAACAAATGAAAGGTTCCAGAAAACTAAAATCTCAATTCTCCTCCTCCTTTCATTCGATTCTCTTCTCCAAACAGCTCCATGCAACCAAACTAAGAAGCAGAAATTCAGTAATTTTTGAATTTTTGCTGGGCCTCCTTGAACAAATTGAATCTAATAACTTAAGTACCAAAACGACCAAGAGAAGCACGCCCACTAATCATATAACTTCAGAGGGGGTATAAACAGTTTCCATAACTAGAGAAAAAAATAAGAGCCCAAAAAAGCAGAAACCCCTCCTCCTTCGTCAATCAGTATCATCAAAGATCCACAACCAGACCCTAAAACACAAAACCCATTTGCATCAATAAGCAACAATCAACAAAAAAATTAATATCTTTTTGCTAAACAACAATTAAAAGCTCAAAAAAATTGAGAAAACATAGGAAATATAAAGGATATGAGAAGCAAAACGGCATAAATAAAATAAATTAAAATAAAGAGAGATTGTGCAGATACCAAACCTGAATTCTAAATGGAGAAATTTTTAAGTTTTCTGTATGAGAGAGAGGGAGAGAAAGAGAAGGGTGAAACTCCCTCTGCCTCTGCTATTTTAATTACTGGGTGGGGGAAGAATTTTTATTATTATTTTTTACACCAGACCAGAAACTAAGAAAACAGAAAAAGCTTTGTCTGTGTTTCTTGATTAATTTATTTTAATAATAGTTATTTAATTTTGAAGAAGGGATGTGTTTATTTATTTATTTAAATAAAAGAGTGTGTGATTGAGTGAGAGAGAGTGTGTGTGCAAGGGCAGCGATGAAGATCGAAGTTATATAATCGGTTCCGGCTCATAACCCGGTTAATAAATTTGATAAATTAAATAAAATTAATTTAAAAAAATCAAGTAAAATCTAATTATAAAATAGATTAACTAAATTATGAATTAATTAATCTATCAAGTTAATCAATTTTAACCGGTATAAAACTTAATTCGAGGTAGATTTTGAGTTAATATGTTTGAGTTTATTTAATAATATAGGTGTAATTATTTTTTAAAATAATTTTTTTTGCTTGGAGTTGTATTGAAATATTATTTTTTAAAATTTATTTTTAATATTAACTTATGAAAATAATTTTAAAATAAAAAAATTAAGATTTTATGAAATAAAACAACAGAGTTTAATAATACCGATTAAAAAGTGAGCGTGGGTGGTGAGTGATGGAGAAATTAATTAGAGTAAAAGGAATATAAATAAAAAATGTTTAGTATTTTAGAATTAAGGAGGACGGGACGGAGTGGCTCATGAAAGGAGAGTGTCCGTCCACCACAAAGGAAGGAAAAAGGTGTAGGTGTGGGGTCCATGTTGACGACACTCCCTCACTACAATCATTACACCTTTGCATTGCATATTCCTTTTTCTTCTCCCTCTCTCTCTAACGGCGAGTTAATCAACACTGAGAGAGAGAGACCACCGAGTGTATTTCATTTTGTATTTAAAAAATATCTTTAAGAGTTTTTTTTATTTTTTTAATAATTTTTTATTATTTTAATACGTTGATATAAAAATAATTTTTAAAAATTAAAAAATATTTAAATATATATTAAAATAAAAAATAATTTAAAAAACAACCTCTCACTCACAGTATGAAATATTAACCATAACTCCATGCGACGGTTCCCCTTCTCTTTTCTTTTATTCTCTCTTTACCTTTTGATAATGCTTGCTAGTTGCTGCTTGGACTTTGGCCATGTCATCGATAATCTTTCAATTTCATTTTTGTCGTTAATTTTTTTTATTCTAGTTTTTCACCTTCTAGCCTAGTTTGTTTGTTTTTTAGTTTGACTCATTTTTAAAAAATGATTTTAAAAATGTTTTTTTGTCTAAATACTTTTTAGATATTTTTTATAGTTTTAATATATTGATTCTAAAATTAAAAAGTAAAATTAAAAAAATTATTCTAAAGAGAAAATGAGAAAACGGATGTCGTTCTTGAGATTTTTCTTTTAAATGAAGTGCTAGAAATATGTTGGGCTGTTCCTATAAGTAAACTTAAATTAAATATATTAACTCGGGCTAACCCTCGATTTATTTATATAAAAAATAATAATAAATTAAAAGTGATGTTATTTTGAAAACAAATTGCCCCATCCTCCTCATTTTCCTTATTATTTCTTAGCCCTCGTCGGGCAACATGGTGCATTGCGGTTGCATCGAGGTTTCGTTAATAAAAAAAACACCAAAAATAATGCTTTCCCCGCAATGCATCACTTTGCCAAATAATCCTATACTTAAGAATCCGAGACATCAAAATAAAAA
>Ga0325411_1008015_pt1 | contig 11470 bp, 11 predicted proteins | sample PopdelMetagenome_13_FD_206181 | JGI IMG/M metagenome (GOLD analysis project Ga0325411, IMG submission 206181) | Populus deltoides microbial communities from Bellville, Georgia, United States - Xylem-PdIQD-R4 | ecosystem: Host-associated > Plants > Phyllosphere > Stem > Wood/Secondary xylem...
TTGAATAAGAATCCCATGAAACATTGTTTGCTTGAGATACCTGAGAATTCGTTTGGCTGCAGTCCAGTGACACGCTGTTGGTTTGTGCATGAACTTGGAAAGTTGATTTACTGCAAATGCAATATCAAGTCTAGTTAGACCAAGATATTGCAGTGCCCTAATAACTCTGCGATATTCGGTGCTGTCTACAGGAGCTGAACCATCCGTTAAAATCAATGGTGTGCCGGTTGACAGTGGAGTGTGAATGTCTTTGGCCATATCCATGGAAGTTTTAGAGAGTAAATCTCGTATGTATTTGTGTTGTGAAAGAAAAAGGCCCTTGGCTGTAGGAGTAACTTCAATGCCAAGAAAAAAATGGAGGTGTCCCATGTCTTTGACAGAGAAGGTGTGACTGAGTTTGTTGATGATAGCAGCTACAAATATGGAGATGTTTCCTGTGATAATGATGTCATCAACATACACAAGACAATAGCAGAGAACACTGTTAGAGGCATAGATGAATAAAGATGTGTTCGTAGCTGAGTGAACAAAACCAAATTGCAGAAGAGCATCCCGGAGAGCTTTGTACCACTGGCGGGGTGCCTGTTTCAGGCCATAAATAATTTTCTTCAGTTTACAAACATAGTCAGGCTTTGAAGCATCTCTGAAGCCCAGAGGTTGATGCATAAACACTGTTTTTTCAAGATTGCCATAAAGAAAAGCATTATTTATGTCAAGCTGCCTAAGGGGCCAACCATTCATGACAACAATGGAGATGATTAAGCGAATTGTAGCTGGTTTGACAACTGTACTGAATGTCTGGGAATAATCAATACCTGGTCTTTGATGGAAGCCTTTGGCGACTAAACGAGCTTTGTATCTGCTGATGGTTCCATCAGGATTTCGTTTTGTTCGAAAAACAAATTTGCAGCCTATAAGATTTTGACTTGCTGCAGGAGGAACAAGTTCCCAAGTGGCATGATTAAGTAATGCAGTGATTTCTTCGGACATGGCATTGCGCCAAAGTGGATTTTTAAGTGCTTGACTAACATATGTTGGCTCAGGGGATTCAGGTAATGGATGTGTTGAGGTGGTGTGAAGCTGTTTTGGAACAAAGATGTTGTTCATAGACCGAGTGGTCATGTTATGTCGTCTTTGAGAAACAACAGGAGCTGGAAGATTTACCTGAACTGTGGAGACTGTGGTTGTAATGTCCGAATTGGATGCAAGGAGAGAGAGTTCTTCTTGATGGACAGTAGAGACTGGTGCAGAGAAAGCTTGGTTGGCTGGGGTAACAATCTGCAGCAGTGGTGCAAGTAGAGTAGGAGTGACAGGTAAGGAAGACTCAAAGGTGGACTGGTTGATGATGTTCTTTAGAGGATAGGTGTTTTCATCAAATGTAACATGTCGTGAGACATATAAGTGTTGAGTAGGTAAGTGGAAGCAAAGATAGGCATTATTTGTAGTGGAATAACCAAGAAACACACAGGAAATAGATTTTGGCTGGGGTTTATGTGTGTGGTAAGGTTTCAGCCAGGGAAAACACAAGCAACCAAATGTTCTGAGTTTGAGATAATTGGGAGCTGCTGTGAACAAGGTTTGAAAGGGAGATTTGTGATGAAGAATAAGAGAGGGCAATCGATTGATTAGATAGGTTGCTGTGGCAAAAGCATAAGACCAAAAATAGGAAGGAAGATTGGCGTGATTGAGAAGTGTGGTACTTGTTTCTATTATGTGTCTATGACGACGCTCTGAAACGCCATTTTGTTGAGGAGTGTGTGGGGCTGTGGTGTAATGGCTTATGCCGTGGAGAGTAAGAAAAGGTTGTAGAGTAACAAATTCTCCACCATTATCAGAGTAGAGACTTTTGATATTAACATTAAACCGATTTTGGATCATTTTATGAAATTGAAGAAAAATGACTTTAACATCAGATTTGTTATGAAGTGGGAAAAACCAGATATATTTTGTGAAGTGATCAATAAAGATCACATAATATTTATGACCTTGAATGCTGATTTGTGGTGATGGTCCCCAAACATTGGTATATATTAAATCAAAAGGAGCAGAGCTAGTGAGGCTATGTTTATAAAAGGCAGGCGATGCAATTTATTGATAGAACAATAATCATAAAAATGAGATATAGAAGAATTGCTGGAAACTGGAAGAGAGAATGAGGAGATCATTCTGTCTACAACTTTTGAGGAAGGGTGGCCTAAGCGCTGATGCCAGCCATTTATAGACGTGCGTTTATGAACCATTGCAATGGGAGTGGAGGCACAGGGATGAGGTAGAGGATAAACACCATTCCCACACGGTCCTTGAAGAAGAATCTCTCTCGTCTGTTGATCCTTGATAAAAAAACAAGAAGGATGAAATTCAAGAAACACATTGTTGTGTTTGGTAAAATGATGGACTGAAATCAAATTTTGATTAATGGTGGGAACATAAAGAGTGTCTTTAACTTGGAAAGTGCGTTTAGGAAAGGGAAAGTAAGAGAACCTGAGTGAGTGATTTTCAAACCTAAACCATCTCCAATGAGCACTTCATCTATGCCATCATATTCAGAGTGTAAGTGCAGATTGGATACTTGAGAGGTGATGTTATGCGATGCAGCAGAGTCAATGAGCCAACGCTGATCTGGACTCTGAGAAGCAGTGGTGCAGTTAGCTATAGCCTTCCTAGTGTGTAACTTAGGACAATATTTTGTAACATGGCCAAGTTGATCACAATATTGGCATTTGGGAGTATATTTCTGCTGCCTGAAATAGCGAGGTTGAGATTTGGAATCATATTTCTGTATGACTGCCTTTAGAGAAGACCATGGTTTTTTTTGTGAAAAACTATGATTCCTGCGCTGAGTATTATGTGCTATAACAACCAGGGGAGGTGAAGTAATGTCCAAGCGTTTGAGGTAAGACTCATGACCAATGAGAAGATCATGAAGTTCTTCAAATGATAAAGCAGATTCATGTGTACGAATAAGGGCTACCATTTCTCTATATTCAGGACCTAAACCATTAAGAACATAGAGAGTAATATCATTAGCAAAGAGAGAGGCATCAATGAGAGCAAGCTTATTATTGGCAATGGACTTGATAGAATAAGAAATTTTGTGACAGTGCGTGTTCCACGCTGAATAAGAGTGAGATCCTTTTTGAGTTGCAGGACTCGTGTTCTAGAACGACTGATATAAAGCTTGGTCAGTTTTTTCCAGTCTTGAGAGGATGTTTTGGAAGCTGCTATGAAAGGTATCACAAAATCAGACACCGAAGTAAGAATAGCATTCAAAATTAATTTGTCCTGTCAAAACCAGTGAGTAGAGGCAGCAGTAGGTGCTGTATCAGAATTTGTGGACAGGGGACATGTGAGTGTACCATCAATATAACCATATAAGTTGTAGCCGAGAAGGAGGGATTCAAACTATGCATGCTAAGAGGGATAATTGGTTGGTGTGAGTCGGGTGGTGATTTGCTGGGTGGAGAGGCTAAGGAGGCCATTGCAGAAGCGAAGAAGAGAAAGAAAAAAAAAATCAAAGGAGAACTCGTTAAAAAAAAGAGGGCTCTGATACCATAAAGAGAAGATAAGAAGTATATTAATGAGATAACTTCACACACTTTTTAATTTACATTGTGCATGTATAAATACAAGATTGAAGAGCTTATTAAGCCTGACGTTTTGCTATTCTGTAACTAACTGCAAGCTGTCCATAATTCAAACATTCAAATTAAACATAAAGATTTGATTCCGGTGGATGAGGATTTTGTGGAGGAACTGATGCTGTTGGATGAGTGATTTGTGGAAGAGTGATGACTTTCCTAATAATAACTATATTCCTTAAAAAGCAAAATATTTTAAAAGATTGCATCCGAGAAATTTGGTCTTTTTAACTTTTAAAAGCACAATATAAAAATTATATTACCCTTAGAAACAAAAATTATTAAATTTGCATCATAGAGCTTTCCTTACTTTTTCTTTATTATTATAATAAATATGTAGAGAAGGGAGATTTAATCTTTTGAGTAATATAAGTATTATTAAATTTTTTTTATCAAATCACGCGCTAGCGAGGAGGCGACATTTGCGCCCTTCAAGTGGCGCATGTGAAGTCGCCCCTCCATCAAACTTTGCCTTTTGGAGTGGCTTTGAAAGCGCCTCACCGTCCTCTTTCCACTAGTGCCGCACGTGTTCATGAAAGAAGTAGTGGTTAGATTTCTGTAGACTTTTTTCTTCTCATCCCTCTTTTCTCTCTTTTCCTTTGTCAAAATATAAAGTTGTCATTTAAATTATTTTTTATTTTAAATTTGGCTCTTATTTTTTTTATTACTATTTGTTTTATTTTTAATTTCTATCTATTCTTTGATTTTTTTTTCAATTTCACCCATCATCATTTAGTTTTATTTAATTTTTATATCAAATTTGATCCTTATTCTTTTGATTGCTATTTGTTTATTTTTAATCCTTTTCCTAATTGAAATTGTTGTAAATTTCATCTCTCAATATTTGATTGCAAATTATTTTTATATCAAATTTAGTCCTCATTCTTTTAATTGTTGTTTTTTTTTTTGTTTTGGATCCTTTTTTATTGTATTTTTTTATAATTTAATCTCTTAGCATTTTGATGATTTAGAATTTTTCTTCATTAATTTTTAACATTTGCCTTCTATGAAGTTAGTCCCGAGCTTATAACCAATATCATGAGTTTTGAAGGTTAACATAGGTTAACTCTAATTTTTTTCTTAGGCTTTTTTTTAATTTTTTTTAATTTCATCTTTTAACATTTGATTTATTAGGAATTGATCCCTGTGTTTTTTTTTTTAATCTCCTTTCTATAGGATTATTTCAATCTTGTGTCCATGGTCACATGATTAACAGGTTAACCTAGGTTGACTCAGATATTTTTTTTTAATTCCGCCCTTCAACATTAGGTTGTTTGATAATTAAACATCATAGTTTTATTCAGTTTTTTTTTTAATGGAGTTGCCCAAGTATCATGACCAAGTCACATATCTAGCATTTTAACTTAGATGAGATCGATTCGAGGTTTTTAGCTTTTTGTATGTTGTTAATTTTTTTGTAAGATTTTTTTTATTGTCATTGCATTTTTTTTCATAATATTTTTATTAGTTGAGTTTATTAAATACAATCGACTCAATGATCCATATTTTAGAAAGGTTTGTGTCATTATAATATCTTTTTCATGTTGAAAATAACTCTGACTAGTCTGCGGCATATCACAGTATCCCTATCTAGTTCATATTAAATTAACTATTTTGATCGAGGTACGTGAAAAAAAAAAGAGAATTATGAGATACCTTTTTTACTCTTAATTTCTCTTTTTATAATTGATATATTACCCAACTCCCTGCCCATAATATTTTATTTGAACAAAGCGCGAATCAACTGACTAGGCTAATTTAATAAAAAAAATATTGAAAACAACCATTAGTGAGGAAATAGATAAAACCAAATATTAAAATTTTCAAACTTAAAAAGGTAATAAATCTTTGTTCACAAACCATATTATAATTGAATAAAATCTCTAAATAAAGCAAAAGAAAAAAAACACATAAAATAATTCAAAAATCAAATCCACACATAAAAATTATATATGTATTTGCAAAATAAATAATAAAAATACTGAGTTTGGTATAGGTGGAGGATGGTTCAGTTCTTGAGTTAAAGCTTGAAAATTAATTAATAAATTTCTATTCACAAATCATAATGCTATCGAAGAAAGTCTCCAAACAAAGGCAGAACTAAAAAAGGGAAAGAAACTCATAAAACAAAATCCAAAAGTAAACCCGCATAAAAGAAACTATATGTAACAGTGTCAAATGTGCATGGGATGCACACTTCGACAGGCTGGCCAAAACAGGCCCTGAGGGTGCTGGCAGCCATGCCAACACAGGCAGAAATCGGCAGCGCAGATTTGTGCGACTGTAGGTTCATCGAGGGAAAATCGGCAGCACAAATTGTTGACGATCATTGGCTTGACGATGGAATGTCCAAGCCAGGCAGGAAAACTCGTCAAGGGCATAGGCAGACGAGAACAGGGGCTGTCAAGGAATTCGACAGCGAAGACATTGGCAGCCTGCACGCAGATGCAAATTCGGCAGCGCAGGAATTGGCAGCCTGCACGCAGATGCGAATTCGGCAGCGCGCAGCAGCTTGTGCAAGTCAGGGGCTTGACTTGGCACGATTGAAAACTTGGACGAAGGACTGTCCAAGGCGTACGAGTGACTCAACAGGTGACGAAGCAAGAGGTGGCAGATGGGGCTGCCAGGTGAGCATGCAGAACGTGGGCTAGTGGCAGTCATGGTCTTCCTAGATCATGGGATCATGGGGCAGAATGTGGGTGATGTGGCAGCCTCCTGAGGGCAGAACGTGGGAGCCTAACTGGAGTGCTCTCCAAGCTGCTGAGATCATGGAGATCATGGGGGAGAAAGTGCCCCACTATGTCCTGAAAAATAGGAGATCATGGGTGAGCCTTGCAGCTCACATACTTGGCTATAAATACTTGTTGATGCTTTTAGCATAGGGAGAAGGTAGAGCACGCAGCATAGGGAATGCATAGAGAGAAATAACATGTAAGCTTGATTGTGTAGCATGCAAATTCTGTGCATAACACACTCATCGTGTAATCCTTTGTTGACGAGATAAATAAAGGTTGAGAGTTCTTCTTGTATTCTCGGTGTGCTTTGTGTTGTTCAATTCTTCTTGTGTATTCCTCTTGTCTTCTAACTTGGGAAAGTGGGGAAACCTCTCGGGTGAGGGAAACACTTAGTTAGTAGGGAAACACTTAGTTACTAGGCAAACACGAGTGGAATTGACGAGGGAAGGCTGAGTCTAGCGAGGGGCTAGGCTGCCGCACGGGTTTCTTCGCGGAGCGAAAAATTACCCCGTGACAATTGGTATCAGAGCGCGGTTGCATTCTTGGCAGAATGACGAGACTGTTCTGTGGACAGCAGATCAAAGGAGTGGTTTGTTGAAGGTATTGTTGCGATAATTTGCGAAGTTAATATCTAAAGTTTTATGCCAGCAGGTATGGAGACTATTCGGGAAAGGTTGCTTCGTCTAGAGGGCTGGATGGGCGAAATTCCTGATGAAGAAGATCGTTCAGTTCAAGATCGACTTGAGTTGGTTATGGAAATTGCGGAGAAGGCTGCTGAACAGTATGTAGAACTTGCGGCAGAGATGAGCCGAAAGTTGCAAGCTATTGACGCAGAGTTGGCTGTCTTGAAGCAAGCAGTCGCAGCTGCATCAGGGGGTGTAGGTTCTTCTAAGCCTAAGGTTCTAGAGCCGAAACCATTCGATGGGGTGCGGAGTTCCAAAGAGTTGGAGAACGTTTTATGGGACATGGAGCAGTACTTCAGCGTGGCAAGGATTCGGTTGGCTGAACAAGTTGACATCGCAGTGATGTATCTCACGGGAGATGCAAAATTATGGTGGCGGACAAGGTCCAAGGAGGATTTTAATGCTGGTAGGCCAAAAGTGGAGACATGGGAGATTCTGAAACGTGAGTTGAAGGAGCAATTTCTACCCAACAACACGTCCTGGATTGCAAGGGAAGACTTGAAAAAGTTGCGGCAAGATGGGTCGGTAAGGGATTACGTGAAGAAATTCAGTTCCTTAATTCTGGATGTTGATAATATGTCCGAGGAGGACAAAATGTTCAATTTTCTGTCAGGACTTCAGCCATGGGCACAGTTAGAGTTGCGTAGGTAGAGAGTTTCAGACTTGTCTTCGGCCATTTCGGCTGCCGATGGATTGGCAGATTTTGGAGCAGGCGCTAGCAAAGGGAATGCTGGAGCATCTTCTGATTCATACCCACTGATGGACAGGTATGAAATGAAAAAGAAGAAGAAAGGGCTTGGTGGAGGAGAACCTAAACAGGCTGATGGCAATGGGAAGTCAGAAGCCAAGGGCAAGGATGAGGTCTCAAAATCAAGTTCGGGCTGTTTTATTTGCGAGGGGAAGCACTTCGCAAGGGACTGCCCGCTGAGAGCAAAACTTAGTGCTATTTCCGTGGAGAAGGATGGAGAAGGAACATCATACGTAAATCCTATACGTGTGCTCGACACTAAGTGAGAGAGTTAGTGTGAAGGGGCCAGCCAAGTCGATGAGGACTTAGGCGTGGCCAAACTACCTTGGGCGAGGCAGCATGGGGGAGTTTCGTAACTTTGACGATGGACAGATCATGGTGACGAAAAGAGAACTCTAGGCGCGAGGATGCGCCAACGAAAAACACACTGCATAGAATTCGATAGCAATGGACAGCGGTAGCCTTGCATGGGCAGAGGTGAATTCGGCAGGAAGAGTTGATTGCTGGACGACGGACAAGTAAGCAATATTGAAATTTTATACTTGCAGTTTTGGGATACGCAGAATGGTTGGAGAACTAGATGTTCGTATGGGAGCTCATGTGGTTCTTCGAAGGGATTTTGTGTGGATGTATTTTGGGAAGAAAGGAACGGATTCCTTGGGTGCTAAGCGTAGCATCTAAACTTTGTGAAAACATGCTTGCGAGTATGATGTGTTTGACATTTGTGGAGAACTAACGAACCAAAACAGAATGTTGTCGCAGCTTAGTTTTGAAACAGGTTGATGAAATTCGGTGGACTGAATTGTTGTTGAATGTGGGCAAAGCTAGAGGTTTCGTGGGAGAAACATGGGCTGTGACGAGGAACAGATGGGGTGCAAAGGTACTTCGAATCTGTCCGACGAGGGCGTCGGGTTCTTTTGGTGGGGGTGGTTTGTAACAGTGTCAAATGTGCATGGGATGCACACTTCGGCAGGCTGGCCAAAACAGGCCCTGAGGGTGCTGGCAGCCATGCCAACAGGGGCAGAAATCGGCAGCACAGATTTGTGCGGCTGTAGGTTCGTCGAGGGAAAATCAGCAGCGCAGATTGTTGACGAACATTGGCTTGACGATGAAATGTCCAAGCCAGGCAGGAAAACTCGTCAGGGGCATAGGCAGACGAGAACAGGGGCTGTCAAGGAATTCGACAGCGAAGACATTGGCAGCCTGCACGCAGATGCAAATTCGGCAGCGCAGGAATTGGCAGCCTGCACCTAGATGCGAATTCGGCAGCGCGCAGCAGCTTGTGCAAGTTAGGGGCTTGACTTGGCACGATTGAAAACTTGGACGAAGGACTGTCCAAGGCATACGAGTGACTCAACAGGTGACGAAGCAAGAGCTGGCAGATGGGGCTGCCAGGTGAGCATGCAGAACGTGGGCTAGTGGCAGTCATGGTCTTCCTAGATCATGGGATCATGGGGCAGAATGTGGGTGATGTGGCAGCCTCCTGGGGGCAGAACGTGGGAGCCTAACTGGAGTGCTCTCCAAGCTGCTGAGATCATGGAGATCATGGGGGAGAAAGTGCCCCACTATGTCCTGAAAAATAGGAGATCATGGGTGAGCCTTACAGCTCACATACTTGGCTATAAATACTTGTTGATGCTCTTAGCATAGGGAGAAGGTAGAGCACGCAGCATAGGGAATGCATAGAGAGAAATAACGTGTAAGCTTGATTGTGTAGCATGCGAATTCTGTGCATAGCACACTCATCGTGTAATCCTTTGTTGACGAGATAAATAAAGGTTGAGAGTTCTTCTTGTATTCTCGGTGTGCTTTGTGTTGTTCAATTCTTCTTGTGTATTCCGCATGTCTTCTAACTTGGGAAAGTGGGGAAACCTCTCGGGTGAGGGAAACACTTAGTTACTAGGCAAACACGAGTGGAATTGGCGAGGGAAGGCTGAGTCTAGCGAGGGGCTAGGCTGCCGCACGGGTTTCTTCGCGGAGCGAAAAATTACCCCGTGACACTATATATATATATATATATATTAAAATGAAAATGCTGGGTTGGGTATAGATCGATCAAGAATGGTTCAAACTCAAACTGCCCTGTTAAAAAAGATTATGAAGAGTACAAAGATTGATCATGCCGGGCGTCATTCTTTTTATTTCTATAATTAATCAATGGAGATCAATAAGGATTGGAAAAATTTATATTTTCAGTCCACTAGAAATTCATCCAAATGCATTTATATAACATGTCTAAAATGATGACCAACATTTTCTTTCTTTCTTTCCTTCCTTCCTTCCTTCTTTCTATACTTTGCAATTTTTACTCTTCAGGTGGTAGGTGATATCACGATTTGAAGTTACATATGTGAGATGTGTTCATGGAATATACACATGACTCTTATACCTAACATATATGCAATTTTAGAAGTTTTTCTATGATTTCAATCAATCCCATATTAGTTTATCGATCAATAAACTAGAAGGACAAAGAAGCTTGTAGTTACAAAATGCTTCAACCAACAATATTTTCTTTAATTAGTTGTTTTGCTTGACTAGAAAAACTATGATACCACTCTCTAGCTATAAAAATGCAAGAAAAATATTATGCATGTATGATTCACACGATGCCAAGATCAACCCAGAAAACTGCTACCTGCAGCATATCCTCTAATCTTCATGGCAGTAATTAAGGTAATTAATTACTATGGGAGCATACAAAAGAAAAGATGCCACGTTCCCGGCATGCTCCTAATATATATATATGTAAATGGAGGGTTTAGAGAATGTTTGTATAACGAAAGGCAATTAATTACCATGGAAATTAAAGGCCTTCTTCACCTGTTTTTTCATTTTCTTGGTTTTGTCAGCGGTTCACAGTAGCGAAGATGGCTTGAAGGATTCCAACTTGGCTGCAACTTCCCGGCAGGTTTCATATTCGGGACTGCATCATCTGCTTATCAGGTTTAGGATTGTTTCCTTTAATAATATTGTTTATAATTTCTTAGACTCCATCTGTTGAGAAATTAATTGAAAGGCCCAAATGAATTTTGGGCATATGTAAAGACAAAATGTTCCTATACATCTCCCATGATTAATGCTGGGTTTATATATTAAATTATGCGAGCTTTTTCAGTATGAAGGTGCTGCAAATGAAGATGGTAAAGGACCAAGTGTATGGGATACCTTCACTAAAAAATTCCGTCGTTTCTCCCTCATTGCATGTGTATTACGTTCATGAACAAGTAAGGCTTTTAGAGTTTTCTTCTCAACCACTTCCAACTACGATATGAACAATGAAAGGAATAATTAGTTAAAACCTCAAAGAAGTTGCAGTAAAAAGGCTTTTAGAGTTTTCTTCTCCTTCTATATATTCGTTTTGCCTTTTCTTATAGAATATGTAGGGAATTCTGACCGGTGATGTTCTGATATTTGCCCATTCGAGGCTAAGCACACTGACACAATATTTAACGTGGTTCGGCAAACTGCCTACATCCACGAGAGAAGTCATTGCATTATATAGGGAGAGAACAAGATTTACAACAATAGAGGAGGAGGAATCATCCCCTCTTTGGCAACTCTCAACCTCACTCTATTTCTCTCTTTTCAGTGCTGCAATGGCAGCTACTGCTGGCTGCCTTGGCAGCCCACTCTCTCCTACATTTCTCACATCTTTGGCTCTAC
>Ga0325411_1008016_pt1 | contig 11468 bp, 7 predicted proteins | sample PopdelMetagenome_13_FD_206181 | JGI IMG/M metagenome (GOLD analysis project Ga0325411, IMG submission 206181) | Populus deltoides microbial communities from Bellville, Georgia, United States - Xylem-PdIQD-R4 | ecosystem: Host-associated > Plants > Phyllosphere > Stem > Wood/Secondary xylem...
AACCAACACTTTTATGAATAGTTAATCTTAAAATATCAGTTCAACTCATTAAATTACAATTTCCATCAGCCAGCTTTAAGAACTCATCATGTTTTAATTGCAAAATTTATACTGCAACGAATCCTCCAACCTACCAGATCACCATAAAGTTTTTTCTTAGATTAAGAGGTTTTTCAGGGTTTTTTTATAATACAAATACTTTAATGTCTTAAAAAATAACTTTTTTTTAGCTTTGAGGAGCGTTTTGCCATAAAATCGGCGGTTGAGTTCTGACCACATATTTTTTCTTCCCTCTCTCTTTTCTTTTCTCCGAACATGGTGGCCACCGCAAAAAAAAAAAAAAAGTTTGATTATTTACTTGTTGGGTCAAATTAGGTTCTTTTTTACTTCAATGTATCTGGTCTTGAATTGTTTATTGAGTTTTTTTTTTATTTTAATTTCATTCATTGACATTTGATTTGTATATTAGATTCGGTCCTCATTCTTTTAATTGCAATGTGTATGGTCTTGAATCTTTTATTGAATTAAGTTTTTTCAATTTTTTCAATTGATATTTGATTTTTATATCAAATATGATCCTCATTGTTTTGATTGTTATTTTTAGTTATTTTTACTATTTTTTTAATTGAAATTGTTTTTCAATTTCATCATTTATGATTTGATTTTCTTTTTGTGTCAAATTTGGTTTTTATTATTTTCAAATCTACAATTTTTTCTTTTTTATCCCTTTTTTCTAATTTTTTTTCAAGTTTATCTCTAATTACTTTGATTAGTTGAGAATTTTACATTGTTATTTTTTCAGGTTTGTTTTTTATATTGTAATTTAACCTTATGATTTGTGTCACAAGTTCTGAAGATTGGACCGAATTGGTTGTGATCATTTTTTTAAAAAATTTTATCCATTATTATTGGGTTCCTTAAAATTTGATATTCTTTATTTTTTTACATAGAAAGTTATCTCGATATTATTTCTTAGGTCATACGTTCATCAAATTTGAATCATATATTTTTTTATTATTTTTTATTTTACTTTTCAATATTAAGTTGGTTTAAAAATTAAGTATTATGATTTCATTTAATTTTTTTTTTTATAAAATTATTTGGCCTCACAACTAAATTATATATTTAGTTTGATTGTTGTTTAAATCGAATGATAAAAAATGATCACGTACAGTTTTTTCAGAGAAAGTATGTTTTATTTTTTTTTAAATTGTTTTCTTTTCGATCTTTAATATGTCACATTTTCTATTGGTAGGCTTGTCTAAGGCCAAAAGCAAAATCAAACCATGCAGGCCTGTGATCATTAAAGCCGTCCGCTGGGGGCATTTAATGATATGACACGTAACCTAGAGTCCAACGTGACCACTTTCACCACAGCCTTGGATTTCGAGGGTTTTTTTTTTTTTATAAATAGTACAGGTAGGAAAGAAAATTACAAACTAGTACATCTATTTTTTTTAAATAAAAAATAACTATTTTATTATAATACAAGTAATAGAATTGTACTCTCTCTCTCATATTATTCCTATGCTATTTTCAGGAAAAACACTTCTTTGCCAGATAACAAATGCATATATATGCCTTCTAACTTTTAAGCACACCAGCAAGCTTGTTTCCCTAGCCTTGCAATAAATGAGAGTTGCTATTCCTGTGCGGTGTATTTCACCTTATTAGGTTTAGAGTTTCTTCTTCGGATATTACTGGCTCGAGTGCTACAAATTTCATCGTTAATTTTAGAATTTTAAGAGATTAATTAAAACATGCATAACCGAGTCCGGATACCTACAGTTGAAAAAAGAAAAAGAAAAAGAAAAAAGAAAGGAGAGTAGGAGAGTTGGTTTGAACCCTCACAAAATATCGCAGAGAAAAATCAAAGCATGAGGCATCCAATGCTGACCTGAGGGCTCAAGATTAGTAAACAGCATCCAATGCTGTGAAAAGTCTATACCAAATCTGAAACGTTTTCTTAATGGAAAGAACACTAAAACGATATCGGCTACTGCAGGGCATGTCCCAACACAGACAGGCAGGCTTTGCCGGCAACGCTGTGGTGTTGAATAGTAGCAGTGAAAGGGAGCCCATCCGCATGTTATTCTGACAGAAACCCATAGCAGCAAGGCCCCTGCCAGGTGTCGAGTACGACTGTAATCTCTAACCTTTGAATACAAAAACATCACACGAGTTGTTAGAAAAAAAATCTGTGATCAGAATTTTGAAATTTTATTCATTTACTTCTTATGAGTAAAAATAAGGAAATAATAAATAGAAATTCAACTCTTTTTTTTTTAATCATAATTGAAATCTTATTTTTTTACAATAAATAAATTAATCATTACAAACCATGTCCATATTTCATATTATATATTATATGAGCTGATCATTTATTTATATAACTTTATTTGTATTCGTTCATATTTAGATAAAAACATAAACAACACAGCTCATGAATTTAGATTTCTTTCAGAATCATTTCTTTAAGTTAAGCTAAGGATATGTTTGGGATTATGATAGCGGTTATAGTTTAAAGTATTTTTCATTTAAAAATACATTAAAATGATATATTTTTTTATTTTTTAAAAATTATTTTAAAAATTAACACATTAAAATATCTGAAAATAACTTGAAAATATTAAAATATAACTTTCAACAAATATTTTTTAAAAATTTTAAAAAATATAATTTGGATGGTGTTTCTAAACACAACATATGAGACTACAACATGCCAAGATTAACGGGCTATTATTCCAGAAAAAAACAAAGTATTTTCCACATGAGACTACATCTGAGAAATCAAATTATTTTTAAAAACAAACTGAGCCCTTAATTTGTTGAAGAAAAGTATTCATTTTTATATCCCAAATTACTATTTTTGATATCTCATCTACATAGGAAACAAGATGCTAATCCAAGATATACATAAAATACATTTATTTACGAGATATTTGGTTAGTATTTCATGATAAAAAAACCCATTTCCGTCTATTTCCCCTGTGCAGGAAACAAAGCCTGCGTACCTAAAGTTCTAGCCAGAGATTCTTCAAGGTGACAACTGACAAGAGATCCACTTGAGAACTGCAGTGCCCAGCATTGGAGGTGGAATCAGCTGAATATAATATTGCCAGTTGTGGCAGACAAACAGGATTACAGTAGTCAAGTTAATTTGATGATATCTTGCAGTAAGATCGATCGATCCTGGGATTAATGGAACCATTAATTTCTACGCTCAAACTTGCAGCTCAGATGGTTTGCATCAGACAATCTTGTCTTTTTCCTGAATTATTTTGTTGAGGCAGACAATTCTCAACTCGCGAACAAAAATGTCTTGAATTGCCATGAATGGAATGCATTTCAAGCAACTTTCCCAGGCCGGTCTGTTTACCAGCTTACTGTGCGTAACGACCTTGTTGATGGGACTTCACGATTTGAATATCTTATCATTAACAAGTGTCGTCCTGCAGAAACAAATCCATCATATTACCCGACAATGTCACAGTGAAGCTCCTCATTTTCTTCTCCGTTTTGTCCCTAGATTTTTGTTTTAACAAGTCATGTAGTTATCTCTGGATGTACGAAGGTGACTCTATCATGATGAAATATCCTATATAGAAGGTTTAATTTTACAATCAAGCTAGACATAAAGTGAGACTGAAATTTTCTCTTTTTAATTTTTTTAATTTCATTTTTAAAATTTTTTTAGGGATCGAGAAGGTTATCTTTATAACATTCAAGTCGACGAGGTTACGTAAGAGATTCTACATGGTTTAATTTTAAGCTTGGATAAGGCTAAGATATTTTTTCCTATTAATTTTATCTTTTTTTTCTTTTTAATTTTTTTCTCATAATTTTTTTTGTTGGGCAACAATGTTGTTTTTAGACTAATCTAGATGATTGAATTATATTGGGATAATTTTCATACAAATTAATTTTAAATTTTAGTTAAATAGGGAGTTGAATAAAAAGATTTTAAAGTTCACTCGAAAAATAAAGTTTAATAATAATATTAAATATTACTTTATAACTTAGATATTTTTATTATATTCAATTTTTTTTTTTTGTGTGTGTGATCCGAACGCGCAAACATGTAAACTAGTCTAACCTAAGCTGCCATGAAGACACACACCCTTCAGACCAAAGTTTCCTGCAATGCCAAAGCTCTTTATGGGCCAAGTCCCAGCTTACTTTAAAAGTATCAAAATAAATCCAAATCAAGCCCTATCCTAAAAAGCTTCTCATTTTAATGCCATTGTCATTTCTGATTGGATAAAAACAAAACGATATCTCATTGCCAATATTTCTTAGTTTAATACTAGCATTGTTTATATAAAAAATAATATTTATGTTCTGAAATGGTGTAAAAAAATAATTCTAAAAATAATAAATTGATATGTCATTAACTTAGTTCAATAGTCCACACATTCATTCCTATAAATTTATTGATCATCGAACTAAAATAAATATTCTTTCACATCAAGCAAATAAATTCAATATCCCTTAAAGCTGAGGGAAATCGATAAGATTAAGAGTAAATTAATTAGACAAAGCTTTCTAATCAATTTCTTACCATTAAGCGAATTTAATATTAAAAACAATTCTCATTCACTCGGCAGTAGTCTTATGAGTAAAATATATGCATTTATTCTAAGCAAATGTTCAAAAGCTTGAAAATTTAACGTAGTTTATTTTTCCCTAATAAATCTATATGAGAGTTGTAGCAATCAAATTAATTCTTTTACTTCTTAATCTAATCCCTTACAACAATTACAGATTAAAAGAAATTACAAAGCATACATGCTATCTCAAAACAATTTGATCAGCTTGAATAACAATCAATAGCATAATTTTGGATAAGAAAAAATAAATACTTGAATCTTAAAGAACTACAATGATAATATTACTTCTCATGACTTGCTAATAGAGATTGATAAAAACAAAGAAGAGAAGATTGTTACAGAGCCCCATTTCAGTTGTGTTCTGCTCTATTTATTCTCTCTATTGGCTTTTGAATTGCATACATTCAATGTTTGAGGCTCAAGATATGTCTGTTTGAATATGTAGTGTGAAAGTAAAGAATCCTAAAAGAGAAAGCAAGCTGAGTAAAACAATTGAATCCCTTCACGTATTCTGCATATTTCTTTACTTGGTATCAGAGCTAGGTGTAGTATCTGCTCTATATCATCACAACACAAATCCTGAAACCTTATAAACTTTCCCTCCGTACCATGACTAGTGACAAAACCGAATCATCCTTCTCTGCACCAGTTATCCATGTTCAATCAGAGAATTCCAGTTTCTCAACTAATGTCATCCTTACCGAAAGCAACTATGATGTTTGGTCTCAAATCATGGAGATGCAGATTGTAGGGCGAGAGAAACTTGAATATCTTATGAGTAACACATCTCTAGAGACTACTGATCCATCCTATGCTAAATGGTATGTTGAGAATTAGAAGGTTAAAGGATGGTTGTTGACCTCCATGTCACTAGAGATTATGAAACGCTACCTTAGACTGCCTACTGCACATGGGATTTGGAATGCTCTTGCCAAAGCATTCTATGATGGGGCAGATGAATCACAATTATTTGCATTAAACCAACGTGTGTTCTCCACCAAACAGGTTGGTCGTCCTATTTCTACCTATTATGGTGATCTGATAGAAATCTTTCAAGAACTAGATCATCGTGATAAAATTGTCATGAACGACCCCGATGATGTAATTGCCTATAAAAATCAGTTGAGAGACTGCGGGTGCATATATTTCTGAATGGACTCGATGAAGAGTTTGAACAAATTCGTGGTGAGATCCTCAGGAGAGATTCTATACTAGGCCTTGAAGCAACGTATGCCTATGTTCATCGTGATTCTGTCAGACGAAACACACTGAATGGCGAACCTGGACACTCAGAACCATCTGTTATGGTAGCTCGTCGAATCAAATATCAACGACCAATGAACCTGAAACCAGAGCGAGCATCTGGCTCACTTAATCATAATCAGTCAATTGGATCACAATATCGCAGCTATGAAATAGGAGTTGCACGACCAGAACGCATGTGTACTCATTGTGGTGAAACAGGACACACTGAACTACGATGCTATGAATTGATTGGATATCCAGAATGGTGGGATTTTTCCAAAGCACCTCGTAAATAAAACTTAAAGACAAATCCTTATGCTTCAGTTGCTGTGGCGGAGCCCAATCATACGTTTGTCAACAATCCTGGGAAAGCCTCCTCTTCTATTGCTACTGCTGGGAATGCAGGTAAGGCTCTTCATACCTCCACTTCTATTAGAAATAGTGAATGGATAATTGATTCAGGTGCCATAAATCACATGACCTTTAACAATAATTGTATCCAGTCCATAAAACCTTCAAATCAACAGATAGTATCCACAGTCGATGGTACCCTTTCTTCTGTGTTAGGAGAAGGCACGATCTCCCTTACAAAAAATTTGAATTTAGATTCGGTGCTTGTTGTCCCTTCTCTTAATCATAATTTATTATCTGTTGCTCAAATAACTTGTGCTTTGAAATGTGTTGTGATTTTTTGGCCTAACCTTTGTATATTCAAGGACATTCAAACTCGGAAGACAATTGGTTATGGTACTAGAAGAGGGAAACTCTACTATCTAGATCTGATTCCGGCAAGCTCGACTCAGTTGGCCCAAGTGTTCTCAGTTAAAACATCTGATAAACATCAGAGTTCTGAAATCTAGTTGTGGCACAGGCGTTTAGGCCATGCATCTTTTGGATATTTACAGAAATTATTCCCGCAGTTATTTTTGCAATTGATTGTTTCAGACTTTAAGTGTGATGTTTGTGAACTTGCTAAAAGTCATCGTGTTTCATTTCTTATTAGTATGAATAAAAGTCCTGCACCTTTTATGGTTATTCACTTTGATGTATGGGGCCCTGCAAATACTCCTTCTCTGAATGGATCACGTTGGTTTATTTCGTTCATTGATAATCACACTCGTATGACTTGGATTTGTTTAATGAAATCAAAGAGTGAAGTGAGTTCTCTATTCCAGCAATTTCATAAAATGATAGCAACACAATATCAATCTAACATTCAGGTTATCCGTACTAATAATGGGTGAGAGTTTATCAATCATAGCTTGAAACATTACTTGAATTCATATGGCATTATTCATCAAACAACTTGCCCTTACACCCCTCAACAAAATGGGGTAGCCGAATGCAAAAATTGTCACCTTCTTGAGGTTGTTCGTGCTTCCTTATTTGAAGCACACATGCCTACTAGTTACTGCGGAGAAGCTGTCACTGCTGGAGCCTATATCATCAACCATGTACCTTCTAGTTCTCTGCAATTTCAAACTCTTTTTGAGGTTCTTCATCGCATTGTAAGTGCTCTCACTATGCCAAATTTATCTTCTAAAGTTTTTGGATGTGTAGCCTTTGTGCATCTTCACAAAGGCTGGCGAACTAAGCTGGAACCCCAGGCACTTCGATGTGTGTTTGTTGGCTATGCGCTGCATCAAAAAGGCTATCGATGTTATCACCCTCCTTCTCGCAAACTTTATGTTACTTTTGATGTGGTCTTCCATGAAACTACCATGTATTATTCTACGGGTTCACCTCAATGAGAGGCTGGCGATGAAGTGCAGACATCAACTAATCCTGCAGATAATTTGGATGTCATTACACAAGGTAACCGATTAATTGATCCTTTGGATAACAATGAATGTCCAGGTGATAAGAACATTGAGGATCACCAGGACAGGGAGGAGTATGCCAGTGATGCAAGTTATGGTAGTGATGGTCCAGAAATCGAAGTCATTGACAGTAATCAGGATAACTTGGATGTGCCGACAGTTTCCCACAATATACCGGTTAACCAATTATCTTCCCCAGTTGATTCCATACTTAAGCCTCTTGAGAGTCTTCCATCTGAACCTCTAAAAGAACTACCTAATCGAGTCACAAGAGGTAAGCCTAAGGTGAACTCTGAACCGGTCCTTCACTCTAAATTTAAATATCCTATGAATAACTATGTATCCTACCATAAACTGTCAAAAGAAAAAATGGCATTTATACATCAATTATCCGTTGTATCTATTCCTAACAATGTGCAGGAAGCCTTGGATGATTCTAGATGGAAGGAGGCAATGAATGAAGAGATGAAAGCCCTTCAAAAGAACTCAACATGGGAAGTTTTTGACTTGCTAAAAGGGAAAATACCTGTTGGATGTAGATGGGTCTTCACCATTAAATACAAAGCCGATGGAACTATTGAACAGTGCAAAGCAAGACTTGTCGCCAAGGGATATACTCAAACATATGGAATCGATTATATGGAGACTTTTTCACCAGTGGCCAAAATTAATACTGTTCGTATTCTACTATCTCTAGCAGTAAATATTGACTGGCCTTTACATCAGTTTGATGTAAAGAATGCATTTCTGCACGGAACTCTCCAAGAAGAAGTGTATATGGAATTGCCTCCTGGTGTAAACAACAAACTGAAGGTAATAAACAGGTCTGCAGGTTGAGAAAATCCCTATATGGTTTGAAGCAGTCACCTAGAGCGTGGTTTGGAAGATTCACAAATTTTATGAAGACAATTGGTTACACACAAAGTAACTCAGATCACACTTTATTCTTAAAGCATAATGAAAAACAAATCACAGCTCTTATTGTGTATGTTGATGATATGATAGTGACTGGAAATGATCCTGCAGAAAGGAAAAGACTACAACAGCATCTTGCCCATGAATTTGAGATGAAAGATCTTGGAGAATTGAAGTATTTCCTTGGAATTGAAGTGTCAAGATCAAAGAAAGGTATTTTTTTTATCATAAAGAAAATATGCCTTAGACTTATTGAGTGAAACTGGTATGACAGCATGCAGTCCAGCTAGCACTCCTATGGAAGAAAACCTAAAATTACATGGTGATTCAAATCAAGTTCCTACTAACAAGGAACGCTATCAGAGGCTGGTTGGAAGATTAATGTATCTTGCACATACTCGACCTGATTTAGCTTATGCATTGAGTGTGATCAGTCAATTTATGCACTCCCCAAGCGAAGAGCATATGAATGTTGTCATCCGAATCTTACGCTACTTAAAGTCATCTCCAGGAAAAGGAATTTTATTCACAAAAGGACAAAATTTGGATATTCATGGCTATACAGATGCTGATTGGGCTGGGTCGATTCAAGATCGACGTTCTACATCAGGCTATTTCATGTTTGTAGGAGGAAACTTGGTTACATGGCGAAGTAAAAAATAAGAGGTAGTTGCTAGATCCAGTGCTGAAGCTGAATATAGAGGAATGGCTAAAGCTATATGCGAATTGTTGTGGATTAGAAATCTGATGCTAGATTTACAGATCAAGCTAGTTAACCCTATGAAGTTATATTGTGATAACAAAGCAGCATGTGATATTGCTCATAATCCTGTCCAACATGATCGCACTAAACATGTTGAAGTTGATAGGCATTTTATCAAAAAGAAACTGGAAGAAAAATTAATTGAAGTTCCTCATGTTTGATCTCAAGACTAGCTTGCTGATGTGTTAACCAAGGCACTGTCAAACCAAACGTTTAATGACTATCTCAACAAACTAGGAATGAGTGACATCTACGCACCAACTTGAGGGGGAGTGTTGATAAGTCTAAGTAATTATCTCCAAGTTGGATTTCCAGTAATTAAGTCCTATTGTATCTTTGATGTTAGCTGTAAAAATATATCCTAGAATCCCTGTAAACATGTGATTGTATCCGGATAGAAATAGCTTTCCATATAGTTATCCAAGAAGCCTGAAATTATAGGATCAGGAAAACAGAGCTTTGTAAAGTTGGTTATATATATTGTGCTTGTAATAGAGAAAGTAAGCTGAATAAAACAATTGAATCCCTTCACGTATTCTGCATATTTCTTTACTTAGAATTCATAAGGATAGAAAAACTGGTAACGTGTTTTGATGGATAAAATAATGAGAAAAATGACAAAATGTTTCTAAGAAATAAGTGAGATAATAAAGAATACATTATAATAAAGGATATTGCAATGAAAATGACAGGATTTAAGGTGCAAGCACCAATTAAAATCAGTGACGTTACTTTGAAACGATAATAATACCCGATAAATAAATAAAGGTGGAAATTTTAAAATGAAAATATCCTAAAATAATAAAATGACCTTAAAGGTTTAAAAGGATAATTGATATGATTTTATGTGAAGATTGAGCAAGAAAATTTGGATCGTTGACGAAAAGTCATGATGTGCCGTGAATGATTCGAAAAATCGGCAACAATGAATCTGACAAAAATGGATGAAGGATGGGTCTGGTTAGTTGTCTTTCTTTTGGTGTTTAGGCTGGATTATAGTGATTTCAAGGTAAATAAGATGGAGGATAGACTATAATGATACTTTGATAAGTCGATCTGGATGCCACAAAGATCAATCTAGGATTTCGACGCCACACTCTTTGTGATTGAAGAGTGATAAGTCAGGTAGGGTTCTTCACAAAATCAATTTGGAAGAACAACTCTTAATTCTGTGAATTAAGTTTCAAATCTTGGCCAAAAGTGCTTTATTACATATTCTGATACTATATTTATAACTGGAACATCCCTCCAAAGTTAGGAAAAATTCAACATGGCAGAAGTCAAGCCCAAAAAATAGACTTTGACAAACTAACCTAGACAAATTAACTAGCACACGTTTTTTGACCTTTCTAACATAAACAAACCAAATTTAAAACAACCATATCTTCTTACATAAAAGTCCAATGCAATCATGGTTGGACAATCTAGAAAGAACATGTTCTGAACTTGAAATCCACCTAGATTAGTCTTGTTTTCACATGCAATGGATGACTTTAAATTCGGGTTCAAATTCATTTGCTGTTCTGACCATAAACAACATCAATTCCTTCACTTATTTGCATATCAACCCAAATTCAAGTAGCCCGGCTTCAAAAGAACCATTAAAGGCTTTTCCCATCTCCAAGTTCCAATTGTAGGCAAATAAACATCCTTGAACCAATTTCAAACTAATTGCTAATTTTTAACTCCAACGCAGCTTCAATCATTCCAATTTGACTCGTCAAGGCCCTTTGTAGTTGTTTCGCTCTCGCTCTTGTCATTGGACCATCTGAATCCTCTTGCATATTAGTTTTAGCTTTACAAGATGGATTATAATTCCCATGATGCACATCATCAGCCCCGGGTTGAAAATGATTTGTCCTTAAATTAGAATCGTCATCTTCATCCAAGTATGGAGTCAAGTCTGTCACATTAAAAGTAGCTGATACGTTGTAATCACTAGGAAGATCTAACTTATACGCATTGTCATTCACCTTCTCTATAATCCAAAATGGACCATCAGCTCTTGGCATCAACTTGGACTTACGTTTGCTTGGGAATCTGCCCTTGCTAATATGAATCCAAACAAGATCTCCAGGTTCAAACCTAACCATTTTCTGCCCCTTGTTAGCTTGT
>Ga0325411_1008021_pt1 | contig 11464 bp, 5 predicted proteins | sample PopdelMetagenome_13_FD_206181 | JGI IMG/M metagenome (GOLD analysis project Ga0325411, IMG submission 206181) | Populus deltoides microbial communities from Bellville, Georgia, United States - Xylem-PdIQD-R4 | ecosystem: Host-associated > Plants > Phyllosphere > Stem > Wood/Secondary xylem...
TGAACTCGATAAATTGAAAAAGAATATAGCATACATTCTTTAACTATTAAATCAACCTCATAACTTTGTCTTTTTCTAAGCTTTTCATCTCGGGTAGTATGAACAATTGCACATTACCTTGATTTTGAAGGCACCGAGAGTTGGGTGCATATTATAAATTAAACCAAACTAAACCTTCCTTTTTCTTCTTCTTTTTTTTCTTTTGTTTGAACAATTACCATTATATATTAAGTATTTTTAACTTTAAATTTTATTTATTAATTGCATTGATCATCGATTAATATCCACACAATTAAGTGGCTTTATTGGATTTATATTAGGAATTTATATTTGGTTTCGTATAGTAACCAACATACATACACACACCATATACCACATAAATATAGTCTAACTATTTCTCCCATTAGAAAAAAAAATCTCTAGTTTTATTAATAATCCTCATTTTAGAATGAAACTTACCTATTTATCATGGAAAAATAATTTTGATTTTTAGAATATTTAATATATGAGAAATATTATCAAACATACAATGATCTAAAGGATTATCATGTATTAAATAGGAGAAATTTCTATAATGAGAGGTGGATCTTTTTTTTTTCTAAAACAAAAAACATGTTTTCTAATGTAGAAAAATATCTCCATCAAAAAATAAAAATTAGGTCAACCTTATATATGCATTTTCTTTTCTATTTAGGTATTAGAAAACATAATCTTCCAATTGTCTTACTTAGGGTGTTTTTCCTTTATAGTATAGTTTGAAAATATTTTTGGTAAACTAAAACTCTTCAAACAACAATCTTGTCCAAAGGTGATGGTGTTGGGTTTCCCAAAATAAATAAATACAATGAAAATGATAATTTAATTTTTTTTTCAGGAGTTTCAAAAATCATATTAGACAGTTTATGATTGTTTAGGGTTTAAACAAATATTATCTGAAAAACATATTTTCTTTTTAAGGTTTGATCGACTTCTTCAAGACTAGGTTATTGCAAATTACAAAATGTCCAAATGTTCATTCTCTAACAGTGATCCACATGAATTACAAATAAAAAATCTTCTAAAATCCTTTTAGGAGAGAGAGATCGACATGTTATTAAGTGTTAGCTCTGTCTTTTGTGTTTTAAGGTATTTCTCTATCTATAACTTATGTAGTTTCTCTCAACACATAAAATATAAAGTATATCATTCTATTTATAAAGAAACCTGATAACTTTATAAATGAAAAAAATATTAATTTATCCCCTGAATAATATCACATATATTATTTCAGGATAATTTTATAAACTTATTCAATCAAGTCTCTACTTGATTTTTGTAGGTCTAAAATTGCAATTCCTTATATTAATTATATCATACTCTTTAATTTCTAAAACTTGTTTGTAATCAAGTTACACTTGATTAATTATCACAGTTTAATTTCTAAATTATGCTTCTTATATGTGTGACCCATTAGATAAGTTGACCTAAATATAAATTGCAATTCTAAATAAAATTGGATTGAATAAATTAAACAATATAACTCATTATCAATTCAATAAATTGATTGATTTATATTTGAAAATCAAGTACAGTGTCTAGCAACATGTCATCATCCTTCAAATATTCGAAAAGTTATATATGAGTTGACTTAACTTTTCAGTGTGAAGTTTTTCAGTGTAATTATATCCCTTCATCAAGAATTTTGATTTAGACATTATAACATGAAATGTATATGCTCTCTCAAATCATAATTGTTTTCAACACCATTTATACGAATATATATATATATATATATATATATATATATATATATATATTATTTTATAAAAAAATAACATAATATATATTTGTCTCAATGGCTCTAATTAATATCTGGTCTTAATAAAACATTGATTATGAACATTTAGGAACAATATTTTGATATATTAGGGGTCTCATAATTATAACCACTCTATAATTGTTTTTGCAAAGTATTTTTGTCGCAAGACTTTATCCTTAATTTAAATTCAATAATCAAATATTATATTCATTAATCAAACAAAAATAAATATTAAAAATAAAAAAAGTTTTTATTAATAATAAATATACATTTATAGGAATAAAGATAATGCCAAGTGTAACCAACCAATTGATTACACAACATATACAACAATAGACCATTCTAATTATCATTGGTGATCTTTTTTGGTATCCTTAGAAAAACAATCTCTAGTTTTATTGATGATAATAGAATGAAAATTACCTATTTATCATGGCAAAATAATTTTGAGTTTTAATTTAGAATATTTATGATACAAGAAATATTGTCAAACACATAGTGGTCTAAAAGATTGTCATGTATTGAAGAAGAAAAATTCGTATGGTTAAAGACAACCAAAAAAATATTTTTCTTCTAGAAAAATAATAGGTTTGTTTTCAAATGTAGAAAAATATCTCCATAAAAAAAATGAAAATTAGATCAATGTTCATATATGATTTTTTTCATCTAGGGTATTGGAAAACATAATCTTCAAATTGTCTTACGTAGGGTGTTTTTCCTTACTAGCATAGTTTGAAAAATATTTTGGTACACTAGCACCAGTTTTAAAAAAAATTTGTCCAAAGATAATAAGTGACTTATTTGTTTTTGAGCGGAGCATGTGGCCACTTCGACCACTATTGGTGACCTTTCCTTGTATTTGTAGATTTGTCATGACGAGATTATTCTAATGGTACCAAGAATAACGTTATTGGAGCTTTGGTGTGCTTCAAGGGTTCTTATGTTAGTTAATTCAATTCCCTCATGAAAAAAAGGTATTTATTAGAATAAGATAACCTTTAATGTCTAAGTTAATAAATATAAAAAGAAAAATAATATATATGAAAGTGAAGTACGTGGAAGAATATATATTTATTCCTGTATGAACTTGTGTTTTGTGATCTCGCATGGTTCTTCTTATGAATAAAAATTATAAACTCATGAACTTGGTCACATGAGTTTACCTCATGGAGAGTGGAGCTATGACCTCATAAAACGTGATTGCTTTTCCTTGTATGTTTATTAGTTGTTGTGTCTGGCTATGCCATTGATGATAAAGTTGGTCCTTAAGAAAACAAGTTGATGGAAAATCAGGCACAACAACAATTCATACATAAATATACGAGTTTTAATTGCGTGCCATGAAAATGATATGTGGTGCTACCTCTGACTTATTGGAGCTCATAATATTCATTATGGTGCGTCCCACATCGGAGTGCTAGGCAAAGACCCTAATAGTGGTTGATGAGAGTCGTAAGGTGTTGTGGACATGGTGAGTCCATTTGTGCTTAGAGAGCTGGAAAGCAGTTCCTCTACCTTTAGGGGTGCATCACTGCTAGCTCTGATGATGGCTTTCCTTGGTTACTTTTGGACAGAAGAACAGTCCATTATATGAATCCCCACGTACGAACATGGGATTCTTCCTTATCTGTGAGCTCATCTTGCTAGCTTACAAAACACAGCAAGCATCGAGTTACAATATAAAATATCATATGGTTGATTTATGTATGCATACTCCAAAATTAATATCGCAAGACATCCAGCAATAAACGGCATCGCGGATTTATAACTAGATTAGACTGGTGGTGATATCAATCTTCTTAAATGCAGAAATTCGGGAAGGCTGTAGCTACTGTGTGAATCGCTAGCGCACAGTTAAATGAAACAGTTACAAGCGTGAGCTGGGATGGATGGTAGCTCAATCAGAGGGGAAAACAGTGCACTGCCGACAAGGGTGAATCGTTCAAAGAAAGGGAATTAATATTCCAGCGTTCTAGGGTGCAATGATCTAATTCTACACCCTATATATCCAAGATCGCCATGACCTTCACCTCCTGTTCTTGACTTCTTGTGTTAGCAGTGGGAATAGAAGCTCGTCGTAAGTATTCCTTTTCTCTGTGCTAAAATTTATGCAAGGTGGTGGTGACTGGTGAGAGCATATGAAGGGCAATAGCTTTGCTTTTCCCATGGACAACTCAGAAACAACGTCCTCAACACGGCGTTAATTATTTCTCGTTTCCATTTCACGCAGACTGTAAGAAAATCGCCACTCTGAGAAAACGAAAAGTGGGATTGAGGATTAATCCCTGCTGTTTTCCTTCTTTCTGGCACAGAGGATTGATCCCATATTAATTCATATTCCGACGTTTCAATATCCAAAAACCATTCTATATTCATAATTCTTATAGTTACAGAGCAATTAGCAAAATTAGGGAGGGAGGGTTGTATAATTTTTTACTGTACATTGGATTTACTTAACTACAATTCATAATCATTTACTTATTATAAAATAAATGTGTTTTATTTATTTTTTAAAATAATAATATACTTTTTAAGTTGTAATTGTACCATAACACTGAAATTATTGAAAATAAATGCGTTTGCTTAATTATTTCTTAAAGGTAATAATACAATTTTTAAGTTGTAATTGTATCCTAATACTGAAATTATTGAAATCACGAGATGATTAATTAATTAAATTGATGAGTAATAACATTTATTATAATAACATAATAAATAAAAGTTTTTTATAGCTATTATATAGTGCCTTCGAATAATTATAAAAAATTCCATTATCGTTATTATAATACCAGCATTACAATGATTCAAAAAAAAAAGTTACTAACAAGAGGATTAAAAAAGCCCAGGGCCGACGCCTGTGCATGATCACAGTCTTGCTGGGACAAAGCTTACTATTGGCCTAATCTCAGGACGCCGGTCTCGAACTCCGCCATCCCAACCCCACTCCGACATGAATAGTAACATTTCCTGCACCTCTGTTTTTTTGTTGGAATGGACTTGTTCATATATATATATATATATATATGTCGCAGGCAGATAGATAAAGCAACTTAATTACACCAGATCTAGTGCATCGAAACCAAAAGGAGGGGAGGAGGGTCCATTCTTCACAGCCTCTGGAAGCTTACTGTAAGCATAAGCGAGGAATCTTTCAGCAAGACAACAGTGTAAGTGACTGAATCGACTTTCGATGTTTTTCAAGCTATCTTTTTTCTCTCTCTTTTTGATGGATGGATACATGGATGCAACAGTGCAGCGCATGATGTGTGGTTTTGGCGATGACCCAAATGTAAGCGTTGCTGTCTGTAAGCACTGATCTCCCCACTCACTCACTGTAAAATGGATGGTTTGGACTGAGGTTGGTTTCTCAAAAAGATTTAAATTTCATAAAATAACCAAAATTACCGTCATATATATTAAAAGAAGAAAACCCTCTTTTCTGGTGGTGAACCGGTCACACAACCCGAGATCAAGACTCCAAATTCCGATCCTAGCTCCAAATACTAATGCCACACTCGACCGAGCTGCTTCAATTCATCATGCATGTGCTCCGACTCATCGGCACCTAAAAGTAGTGGCATATAACAATTGCCACCACCCAAATAAAAATAAATTCAGCACATGTTTCTCACTAGAATCAAATGTATTTATGTCAAAACCACAAGCCACGGCAACAACAGTGTGGGCTCGTAATTGCACCGGCCTCCTTTGTGGCCTCCTGTTGCGAGCGACTGAAGTAGACAGGTACTGTGACCACTGTAAAATAATTTTAATACGCAAAATATATAAACAATTACATGTTTGATGTGTTTTTAGGCCAGAAAATAACTCTTGAGGTTAAGAAACTAGCAACTCGATTTTTTAGCCACGTTCTTGGTGGCCAGAATCTTAAAATAAAAAACAGATAATGTTTTGTTTAATTTTTTTTTTTTTTTTACCTTTAATACAAATAGAATTGACTCTGAATAAATTACTTAAAAAATATTTTTTTTTACCCATGCAATCGGTCTTCACTTTTAATTTAAATCCATCAAGACATATCATCTAAATAAATTCTTGAAAATTATCTAATTGAATATTTTTATATATTTTTTAATAAGACTTTGGATTTTTTCCTTTAACCTTTTCATTAATTTTCTTATTTGTATTTTTTAAAATTTTAATCTATTTTTCGTGTGAACAAAACTTTTAAAAAACAAAGCTATTAATCATAGTAGAGTCCATAACTCATTTATCAAGACTCTTATTGCCCTAAAACATCATTGTCTCGTAGCTTTAAGAACAAATTAAAACAAGAAAATAAAAATTGAATTACAAGATAACCTCACTTTGGGTGCTTATAAACGTATTCCAAAAATTCCACTTCAGAAGGATTGGCTGTGCAGGACGCAGGCTAATGAAGCAGACATTTACTTTGGGTAAGCCGCAGCTCTGAAAGGTCCTCAAAACCAACTTCAGGAAGCATGAGAAATAACGCAGGTTTAGAACTCGATTATTCATAAAATTGCATCCATGGCAGTACAGGTTGAATTATCTAAAATCGGAAATCAAGCGCACATCAGGAAACTGAAGCAGTCATTTCCAATAGAGGCGGAACACCTAAAGCAATTCATCTTTAATTTGACCTTCTATTGCACTTTTCACTAACAATCCATTAAGAAACAAGGGAGATTTTAGCTTAGATGGGCAAAAAATAGTACCCAAAGTGTACGAAACAAATAGTATGTATGCTACTCCTCAACAAAGTGTAAGAAACAAAAACCATGCCGCTTTCTGATTTTCTATATAATGCCATTTTACAATTTGAACAGTTCAGGACGCGAAAGAAATTAATTTCTACAGCCTGCCTAGCCAAGAACTTCCTTGATCTTTGTCTTCTGGTCTTCAGATAGTGACGCGGGGAAAAGAACCTCAAACGTGATGTAGAGATCACCGTTCTTATTGCTAAAATGCAGTGGCATTCCCTTCCCCTTGAACCTTCTTACTTCCTTGGGTTTAGTGATTCCCTGAACACAATTTTACATGTCATTGCTGTTTCTTAACCTTCTGACCTACGAAGTCAAGTATCTATTAACAAACACAGAACTATAAAGAACATGTGAAAACTTACCTTCGAGCTAATGTCCACCAAATGTTCATCAAGATGTTTAACGGTCTTCTTGAAACCAACAAGCGCTTGAACCTGATGAAAAATAAAGGTTCATAAATTCAACTCAGCGGTGGAAGCAGAACTCATCTCATAGAGCATTTAAAGGAAAAGAAGGGGGTGTGTGTGAAGGATACTTCAATCATCACAAAATTTACCAGTGTTATGGTGACAGTAGTATGCAAGTCATTGCCTTCTCTTCTGAAGACATCATGGGGTGCTGTCCGAATTCGGAACTGCCAGAAGCATGATAAAATTATTTTTTGCTTCAAGAACAAAAGCAACAGTAGCAGCAGCAGCAGCGGTAATGAAACCACATCACAACTGTGTTAAAACTAACCTTCAAATCTCCAGGCTCTCCATCAATTATAGGCTCGCCGTCTTCATAAAAAACCACCTCCTGTAACATGCACAGTAACATTATGCTAAAAAGACATGGCAATGGCATAAATAAGGATTCCCGTACAACCATAACTAATGATGAATACCATCCCTGCTGTAAATATTCTTGGCAAAAATCATATCCAAATATCTGACACGAGATTAATAATTAGGAAGAATTATGACAAGAAACATAATCGCAGATCTAACAATGAGAGTTATAGTTTGCCACCCAAATTGTGAGAGAATAATTTTCCATGGATTTTGAAATTGCATAACATATGACCGATAAATCTGCAGATTGCACACATGGGAAATGCGTATTCAGATGACAAGTAGGACAATGGTGTATGGTACCCACAATTCCATGCTTGATAATGTTCCAAATAACAGTTGAGGGTTCTAATTGATTATCATCATCCCCAAATAGGCAAGTCAATTAAGGAATCTAAAGAAATTGCCAATGTGAGGCACACAAACAAGAAGCCTTCTTTAAAATGCAATGGAAACAGAATATGGAAAGCCAAAACAAAGGAACGATTAAGGTCATGCATGCTGCTCGTAGCTAGACATTAATTTACTATCACTGTATATACATAACTTCCATCAAAGATAGGCAGTAAGCATTTAAAGAGAAAGATGTTGACAACAGCTTTCATAATGATACAGCAAAGGAAACAAAAATTTCTATCTGAAAGCAATATTTAAGTATCTTAAGCATAATGGTGCAGGGAGCTTACTTGTCCATCTTGCATCCCTTTCTCAATATCAACTGTAAGAAAATATCCCTCCCTTTCATGCTTGACATTTTGGCATTGCTCACAGACCTGAAAGAAAAATAATAGGAAATGTGACGAATAGAGAGAAATCTTACAGTACTGGAGTTGGGTGAAACTAAACATTCAAACCAACAAGGGGTCAATATACTCCAAGTACTATATTACTTATAAATAATTTCAAACAAGATCCATCGGAACTTGTACAACAGGATTGTCGAGTCATAGTATACCTGCTCTGTCATCTGTTGAAACATTCCTGGACCAATTTGCTTGTGGTAAACTTCATTTCTGCAGTTACAGCGTCTTTTGCCAGGGGCTGGCTTTATAACATTTTTTTCCCTCCAAACCTGATGGGTAAAAAAAGAAGTCAAGCTCAAAAACAAACCAATCGAAAATCTTACTGCAATCAATTTCTTCTTCTCTCGGGCAAAATAGAAAATAAAAACAGATATGACCCTAACTTTTGTTGATTACAGCAGCAAGTAAATGCACACAAGCATACACAAATTTGTCCCCTTAGCTCGTGTTTTCCGTGCTAGCTTCCAAGAAGAACACAAGACACTAACATAATCATATAATTACCGCAACTTAAAGTTATGTTTGCTCATACTCACTATGTTTGCACAAAAACATTCCCATATTGCATATTCATTAAGAGAAGTGCTAGCATCAGTGGCGACTGTCACAATTGGACCATGCATGCAAAATAGTCTACTTCCATGAGCATGAGAGATAAGCGTATTGCATGCATGGTCCAGATGCATCAATTGATGCTAATGCAAACAATTCTCGCACGCTAAAAGAGCTAGGTTTGGCAGCATCAAATGTAATGTAAGAAAGACTTTCATGCTTTCTTTTACCACTACATTTCATTACATTTACCAAACATATCGTGAAATCCGAAGTTTGGTAACACATACTGCAATGATCTACTTTGACTGCATTCTATTACATAGCATATTGGCAATTTTCTGAAAATGAGTAGGGTACAAAATGTATCTCAAAGACTGCTGCTTGAGCTTGAAACTCAATAGTTAACGACTTGACTCAACTAAGCCTTATCCCACCAAACAACATGCAAGTTCCCATTTGAAAGGCTAAAAGCAAATGTTTAACTATTGCATCACGTAGGGTTTACAGGACCTCCAAAAAATGTGTTTGTATTAACCAATGGAATTCAATTTCTACAACAAGAATGTTCTATTAACCAATGGAATTCAATTTAAGCGTCCCTCACCTTCAGTGACCCACCCATGTACAGGTCTTCCAGTGTTGCATCCAATTCTACAATTACATCATCACCCTTCACGATTTTCTCTTCCTCTTCCATCTGACCTCCACCAAAAAATCTAGAAGAACCATTTGGTCAGAAATATGAGATTTTGACATTAGGATTTAAAAGGAAAAAAATTGATGGTTATACACAAACAAATGCACAACACAAAACCATAATACTAAATTAGCAGAAATGTCGTTATCTACTAAAACTCAAGTGAAATGGAATTTTTATGTGCGCATAACAGACCCACTAATTTCAAAGAAAAACATTCAGCACTAACACTCTCCACTTGTGCATGAGTACGATGGTAACCTTAGTTTTCAGACAGCGATAGCTGACCAGCACAACTAAACAGCAGTTTATGCAGGCACAACCAGGATAAGAATAATGAATGGCTGCGGGCAAGACAGAGTACAGCGAAAGGAACATTGAAGATCAGAGTACAGCGAAAGGAACATTAAATCTAAATATAGCAAAGATCCTAACCTCATAACAAAACTAGAATGCAACAAAATGTTTGCAAGATCTTGTAACCCTTTGTTGATTAAAGTTGAGCGAAATGCATGAGCATCATGCCATTTTAAAACAAACATTGAAGAAGTGAACAAGCAGATATTGGAAAAGAAGAATTGAACATACTGGCTAAAAATGTCTTGAAAATTCATTCCTCCTCCTCCACCTCTGCCTCCACTAGCCATATGCTGCTTAAGCCCCTCTTCACCATGCCTGTCGTATATATTCCTCTTCTCACTATCCGATAACACCTCATACGCTGAACAATTAATTTACCCACCCAACACATCAATCAGATTATCGATAAACATAAAAAAAAATAGTAAGTAAATTAAGAAGAAGAAGAAGAAGAAGAAGAAGAAATATACCATTGCTAATCTCAGCAAATCGCAAATTAGCCTCTTCATTTCCCTGATTCTTATCAGGATGATACTTCAAAGCTAGCTTTCTATACGCTCTTTTGATCTGTTCGTCCGACGCGCCTTTCGGCACTTGCAACACTTCGTAATAGCTCTTCCTGCACCCACTATTATTAATCAGCAAATCCAACGCTCTAATAATAAGCCGTAAGCGTAAAAGAGCGAGAGATTAAGAGATGCGCACCCTGCAATGGCTACGAGAGCGTAGTGTGATAGAGCCACCACGCATAATAAGAATAAGAGCTTGTTGGCCATTGTTCAGAAGAGAAGATTACAAGATGGCAGGAGGAGGAGAGAGAATTGGTGGATCTCTCCAAAACTTAACTTAAAGCCACTAGGGTTTGCTGATGATTGATTTCTGCCAAAGCTGAGCAATGTTGAATGACTTGTCGTCTCTGAATACACACGCCCTCTCTCTCTCTCTCTCTCTCTCTCTCTCTCTCTCTCTCTCGAATCGTCTCAAAGAATATAAGATCTCTTGCTATGCTATAATATTAGTGTTCCAGGGAGAGACTGCATGGCGTGGTGGAAGTTAAACCAAAACGCTAAAAAACATGACACTTTGGCGACGTGTTCTCTCTTCAAACTAACCAATGAGAGGAGGCTCTAGGTTGCTAAAACCAATGAAGTACTGACACGTGCGTCTCTGCCTCGTTTTGTTTCTTTGGTCATGGTGCTGCCTAGCCAGCTACACACGGCACCCACCTGGAGAGAGCTGACTGAAGGTATAGTTGTAAACGACGTCGCTACTTTTAACAAGAAAGGAGTCATGGAAATGGGCACAGGTCCATTAAGAATTGGGCCTTTTAGCCTTTAACCTTTTTCTGTAATGAATGAAATGAGAAAAGGATTGAGAGAAATGGGTAAGGCCTAAGAACATCCCGGCCCTTCCATTTGAGGCCATCTTTGCAAATCTGATTTTCAACGATCAGCGATTCATGGCGGCGGCGAGCTGCCAATTGCATGCCTCCGGTGAACCCAATTCTTTTTTTCCTTTTCTTTTTCTTTTAATATTTGAGAGTTAACGCCATTCTTTCTTTAACGAGGATTATTAACGAGAAATGATTAAATGAATTAAAGTTTTCTAATGAATAAACATATAAAATAAATTATTAAAAATATTGATTTAAATAGACCATTTTATTACTA
>Ga0325411_1008022_pt1 | contig 11463 bp, 6 predicted proteins | sample PopdelMetagenome_13_FD_206181 | JGI IMG/M metagenome (GOLD analysis project Ga0325411, IMG submission 206181) | Populus deltoides microbial communities from Bellville, Georgia, United States - Xylem-PdIQD-R4 | ecosystem: Host-associated > Plants > Phyllosphere > Stem > Wood/Secondary xylem...
AGCTCTTCCTCACGCTCTATCGGTGTACCGTAGAAGACGAAATCATCTTCATCTATATCCATGCTTAGGTTGAGGTTAGGTTTTTTGAGAGTGAATTTTCCTGGGATTTGTCGGGGGAGAGAGGAAATACCACCGGCACACGACTACTGGACTGTTCGCTCAAACGTCAACTCGTTTCTGTTTACACGCAACATGTCGTTCTACCAATGTTTTTAACCCGGCCGGTGGTTGACCCAGCCCAAAGCCTAGGTCACGAGTTTTGACCGGGTCACCAAGTCAACCTCAATTTGTTTTACAAATCAAAATGATGGTATTTAGATAAAAAAAAAAAATAGTTAACAGGTTACAATTGAGTTTTTGATTTGGTCTTATCGGGTCAGCTGGATCACCGAGTCAGCCAAGTTTTTAACTACCTTTATTTTTTCACAAACCCGACCCAGTTCCAGCCTTGAGTCAGCCAGGTCAACTCGCTGGGCCGGATTTTAAAACAATGCATCATACTTGTAAAATCATTGTACTTAGTGTCCTCGACCTTTCATTAGTAGGAATGTTCATAGATATATTTCGTCCAATTTTAATAAAAAAATTATATGCGACTTAATTTGTGATTTTTTATAAATTTTAAACTTAGTTTTTTTAATTTTTTCAGATTTAGATTTAAATGGGTTAAATATATTTGGCTAATTTGTTTTAAGAATAATATTGATATATTAAACTTTATACATAATAAAATCGGTGATTAACTTTGTTTAATGTTATAATATTTACAAACTATAAAACAATACACTCATTATTCACATTGTTTTCTATATTCTACAAAGTCACAGATCTCTATAATAAATCAGTGCAGCTCTAACTTCTATAATGAGTAGAAATCAAAAGGATGAAGGCTCAAACTTAACAAAAGTTTCAAGACATTCTCAATTCTTTCTTGTTCTAAAATTTGCAAAATAAAAGAGAAGAAAGAGAACTCAATATAATCTCATGAAATTTCATCAAGCTAATCATTCTTTTAAGTTTTGTTACAAGCTCTCTAGAATTTAGTTGTTGAAATATACAAATATTGAAATACAAGTTGTCTGGAATTTATAAGGTGTCAAACTGTCCAAATTTAAATAATTTGAAATATAATAGTATTGAAGCAATTTTCACAACATCAAGAATAAGAAGAAGAAATCAAAGAACCCTAATCCCTCTCTTGTTCTTCTTGTTGTTTCTTGACTCTTGTATATGTATGATTTTAATGTCAATTTCTTTTTATATTTTTCTCAATACTGAAGTGTTCTCTTTTAAAGTAAGAAAGTCACAGAAAGCTTTCCCTTCCCTTCTTTCTTTTATTTAAAGTGATGGCTCTTTTTTTCTCCCGATAAAGAGATTGTTTCTTTCTTTTTTATTTATTTATTATTATTTTATTAAGCTCTTACTTTTTTTAAATTCATTTACTCCCTTTTTCTAATTTGCATTTCTCACATTCAACACTAATATCTTTTTTTTCCTTAACAATTTCAGTTTTTTTAATTTTTTTAGGCCTTCCAAACGAACCATAATTTACTTTGCTTTTTTCTTTATATAATAAAAGTTTGGGGTTTTACATTCTCCTCTTCTAACAGAAATTTCATCCCTAAAATTTATTTATTTATTCTAAGTTATTAAATAAACTTGGATGTTTTCTTTTCATCTCATCTTTTCTCTCTTATGTTTTTTTTTCTCAACTTGAGAGTTCCTCTACAACACCCTTACCAAAAGAACTTTCTTGTTTCTTAACTCCCTTTTGTTTTATCCACAATACTTATCAGCTTCATTTCCACTGTTAAATCCTCTTCAATCTTTATTGAAACTCATGGCAATACTTGTGAGGGATCTACCATAGACTTTTGAAGTAATTACATATGAAATACACTAAGGGTAAGTGATCTTCCCACTTTGTGCATCGGTTACAACATTTACTTTTTCAAGATAAGACTCAATTACACAATCATAATATTTTATCAATTCAACCCAATACCTTTGTCACATTTTCAATTCCTTTTATGATATTAGATACCTCAAGCTTTTATAGTCAGTAAAAATTTATACTAAGGTGCCATACAAATAATGCCTTTAGACCCTTAAAGCACACACTATTGCTGCCACTTCTAGATCATGTATAGAATAATTCACCTCATAAGTTTTTAATTGTCTCGATGCATATGATATGACTTTCTCATGTTGCATCAACACACATCATAAACCCTTTCTTGATGCATCACTACATACCACAAACCCCTCAGTCGCTGAAGAAAGAGTCAATATTAGGGCAGTTTTAAACCTTTTCTTTAACTCCTAAAAACTCACTTCACATTCCCCTATCCATTCAAATTCCACTATTTTCCAAATCAATCGAGTGAGAAGGGAAACAATAGTAAAGAATCTTTCTATGAATCTTTGATAGCACTCAGCTAAGCCCAAGAAGTTTCGAATTTTAGTAACAGTTATAGGCCTTTCCCATTTTAAAACTGCTTCCACTTTTCTTGGACTTACTAAAATTTCTTCTGTTGAGATAACATGTCCTAAGAAAATTATCTATTTTAACCAAAACTCACACTTATCAATTTTGGCATACAATTGGTTCCCCATTAACACTTGCAACACTCTACTTATATATACCTCATATTTCTCATGTGAACTTGAATAAATTAGAATATAATTCATAAACACTACTACAAACTTGTCCAAAAACAATCTAAATACCTTGTTCGTTAGATCCATAAACATTACAAGAGCATTTATCAGCTCAAAAGGCATTACTAGGAACTCATAATGACCATGCCGAGTCCTAAACACGGTCTTCTAGACATCCTACTCCTTAATACTTGGTTGATGATACCCAGACCTCAAGTCGATCTTAAAAAATACTATCGCTCCCTTTAGTTGATCAAATAAATCATCTAATCAAGGTAAACGATACCTATTCTTCACAATTATCCTATTCAATTATTGGTAATTGATATATAATGGAAGGGTGCCATCCTTTTTTTTCATAAATAATATCGGAGCTCCCCAAGGTGAATTACTTAGGCGAATGAATCCCTTGTCCACCAACTCTTGTAATTGCACTTTTAAATCGACTAACTCAGATGAAGCCATTCTATAAGGTAACTGAGTTATGGGTGTCGTCCCTAGTAAAATGAGACATATTTTTTTATGTTTTTGGTCGCTGTAATTTTTTTTTCATTTTTAATCCATGTATTTATGATATTTTTGTATTTTTTTTGCAAAATTTCATTTAATTTTATGTTTCACAACTTGAGTTAGTGAGAAGAGAGAGTGAGTTGTCAGACCTCCTCCACACTTTTGTTTTTAAATTTTTAGTAACATGGTCCTTTTTCATTATTTTTTTAGTTTAAGTTTATTTTATTTGAAATTAAATAACTAAATATATATTATATATGTTACTTTATTTATTTATTCAAAATATATTTGAGTTATTAATTTTTTAAATGCCATTAAAATTTTTGTTTGTTTTTTAATTAAAATTATAATTATCTTTTAAAAAAAATAGCAAGCGTTCTTTTAGTACAAGCCATCATATTTAGTATTATTTTTTTAATAAAAAATGGTTACTTTCTACAAGCGTTTATCTTTATTATCATATAATTAAATAAAATATAGTTTTAGAAATGGTGTTGCCTTAACCCACTTGTTGACGCATGAAATGAATGCCTCAACCATCTTTTTTAATAATATTTATATTTATTCAATTACTAAGGCGCCTTTAATCACTTGTTTATTGCAAAAAACAAAATCATGATGAAAAGACGTAAAAGCCCCTGGATATTGGTTCAAAAAAATTTTCTTTTAAGGGCAAATGAGTAATTTAATGTTTTTTGAAAAACCAAAAAACAAAAAAAAATCTACTAGAGGGAGGTTTTTTTAAAAAATACTTTTAAGGATGATTAAGTCATTTTACTATGTTGACAAAATGTGAAAAGACCTTCCTGTCCCTATTTAATTCGAAAATGACTTTTGGCCATTTGAAAAAAACTGTTATACCCCCAATAAAAGGCTTAATGATTTTTGACAAAACCCAATAATTTTATATTCAAAACCCAATAATTTTGCCACATATTTTTGTTGTTCAGGTGTGACCATGTGTTGCTCCAATAGATACTTGAGGTTATATTGATCTGTTTGAATATAAAATTTCTGACCCAGCAAGTATGAACACCAAGTTCGTATGGCTTCAATGATAGATAACATCTCCTTAGCGTATATAGACCATGACAACTTAGAAGTTCCTAAAGCCTGACTCATGAAAGCAATAAGCCTACTTTGTTGAGTTAAAACCGCCTCAATACCAATATGTGACCTATGTATTGCAATTGTTGTTGACCAAAGACACATTTGCTAATTTTGATAAAAAAGCTGATGATGCCTTAAAATTTCAAAAACTTTCTAAACATGTTTCAAGATGCATAGTTCAATTGGGGCTATAGATTAAAATGTCATAAAAAGACTAGCACAAATTTACAAAGATAAGGACGAAAAATAGAATTCATAATTGCCTGAAAGTAGAGGGAGTATCACAAAGGCCAAAAGGCATAACTAAATATTCATAATGACCATCATAGGAACAAAAAGGTAGTTTTAAGAATATCTGGTAGATGCACTCATACCTGATGATAGCTAGCTCTTAGGGATACAATGCTCAACCTCTCTAGTTGGTGGTAATTTTGTAAGCTCCTAAAAAATGTCAGTATAATTTTCCAATAGTTGTTACATGTCCATGTGATTTTCTTGTTGTGGCACTTCCTTAAGCGAGGGAATACATATTGCAAACATGGAGTTCCCTTGCCTTGATGTTTTTGCTACAACTTTTAATGATGTGGATTGAATATAATTGACATCTGTGCCTTCCAGCGTCCTCACTTGATTCTCTCGTATAAACCCTATTGTCATTGTCTTCCAATTGCAAACCACTAAGCCTAATTGTTCCAACCATTGTACTCCAAATACCAAGTCCAATCTAGTTAGATACGACAAATAAAGGGCAAAAGAAAAGTAAATGCCCTTGAGCATGATGTGCACATGCTCAAACCTCTCTTAGCAGTGCAATTTATTCCCATTGACAACTCGCATAGTAAATGGCTTGGTAGAAACCACATGTAAATGAAGTGAATTGATCATTTTATTACCAATAAAATCCTTAGTCAATTCATTGTCAATAAGCACCACAAATTCATATTGCCCGACTTTGGATGTGACAATCATGGTCTTAAGAGTCGACCATCCAGTCAAAGCATGCAAGGAGATCTCAAGTTCATGTTGGAGCTTAGGTACGTTCTCCTTTAATAGTTCATCAATAACCTTTTCACATTTAATATTATTGGTGTTGATACTCTTTTCAAGTAACAAAAGTTGTGGCCCTTTGCATTTATGACTCACAATAAATTTGTCATCACAATTAAAGCACAAACTTTGAGCTTTTTTTTTTTTGTATTTTTTCCCACGCCAAGCGCTTCACCAGGGATACTGCATTAGATCTCGTTAGAATGCGTAAAGTAAATTGAGATCGATTGATTAATGGTGGTTGTGTAAATTTTTGTTGGCATTGGAGCTGGTTATTTCACACCAAACTAATAACTTCCTTTAATGATCGTGGCTTAAACATTCTGATGCCTTCGATTATAATGGGCTTGAGACCTCCCATAAATATTTCTACCAGTGCTTTTGTGTCCACCCATGTACTCTATTGCCAAGCCTCTCATACTTTTTTTGATAATCTAGCAAAAAGACCACTTGTCTAACCCGAGAAAGTGCCTCGTTGAAGTCCTTGTATTTTGTGGGTCCGAATCGAGCCTACAATTCCTCTTCAAAAATTTCTCATGTCACTACTCGTCATTCCTCCTTGTATGCACAATATAACCATTGCCACCACTGACTGGCTTCACCCTTCAGATGGAATGATGCCAACGAAACTTTTTATGCGTCGGTGGTGCCCTGGAACTCAAAGAATTGGTCCACGTGGTTGAAACATTCAGTTGGTTCATCGCCAGAGAACCGTGGAAATTTAAGCTGAGCCATCTTAGATGAAAACACTTGTCGCCCTTGGTCCATTTCTTCTTTAGTGGTGCGGGAATGCACATCACGTCCATTGTTGTTGTGGGTAGAACCTTTCTTGTTTGAGAACAAGGCTTCAGATAGTTGGTTGATCATCTTTTCCAATTAATATATTTTATTAGTAACTCCTAACTCCATCTTCTTCATGCCATCTTGCAGTCCACCAAGACCCACCTCTAAGTTTTCGATACATTCTTTGTTAGTTGCCATTGTCCCAGGCTCTAATACCACTAATGAGGTCTCTATCAAAGCTTGTATTCTCTTCGGATGAGAATTGCACCACAAATATAAATTGGATAAAATGCTTCATATCCTATTTATCATAACTACAAATTATAAATAGGCATAGAGCCTAATAACTCACGAATTCAATGCTGAAATGAAAGGCATATCCTATAACAAACTAATTGAAATAACATGAAATTAAATAACAAACAGTAAATGAATTGGAAAGTGGTCATGTCTACTATGACTTGTTATTTCACCTTTCCATAACTTGCACTCAAACCAATATACTTAAGGGTTTTTCTTTATTGTTCAATCATATCTTCGTGGCTTATCACTAATTAATTAAGAGATAATACATACTTAATAAGCTAAATCATTTTTGGTTATGTGTAAAAAGACATCATTCTAGCATTCATTTGACCAATAAATGAGCATTTACCTTTGGATCCAAGTTTTATATTCTTACTCCATTTTTTTTTTACCTTGTTTACATAAAAAATAAATATGCAAAGCATTGGTGTGCGATTTCATTTATTCAATTTGTCTTTCTTTTACGACTTTATCTAATGCTTTCTTTAAATCTCAACACTTTTATTTTATTTCTTTTTTAAACACTTTATTTTCCTTCTTCGAAAACCTGTAACTTTTGTAATGTTCAAGGTTTGGAATTTCCAAACTCCGAGGCTACTATCTATTTTTAAGTAGGATTTAATTTCTATTTATAGTTTATTGGATGGAAAAAATGAAACATAGAATTATATATCAAGGTCAACATATCACAAAAAAATAGAAATAGAAATCGAAAAAAAAAAAAAAAGACTACGTAAGTACTAGGCACGTTTTGTCGGGGCTGGCTTGACCAAAGCCTTTTTTTAATTGCGTCGACTCGCCAGGCTCGCGTTATATTATACGTGTATTAATCGAACCAAAACGCGCGTTTAAATAGAGAGGAACAGTAGTTTTCAGGGTTGAGCAAATCGTGTGCGAGCAGGACCTGGAAGTCTTATCGTGAAGAAGAGAGAAAAAAACACCAAAATCAAATCATGACCTCAGTTGATAAATCCATCATATATCAACAACAGCAGCAGCAGCAGCAGCAGCCATGCCTCCTTTCCTCCTCTTGATCTCTCATTCCACCAATACAGCAATAACACGCACTTGCAAATACGGTTCTGAATCGGTTGACTCGGTCTCCGCGCTGGTAGATTCACGCTATTTTATCTCCGTGTTTTGACTCTGTGAGTTTACTCTCTCGATTCATTGATTGATTAATATGGTTGTAGATCTGTGTGTTTATATATCTGTTTGGCTTTTTCTTTAGGGTTTGAACGATTTGACGATGGAACCGATGGATATAGTTGGTAAATCCAAGGAGGATGCTTCGCTTCCTAAAGGTAATAAAAAATGGTAAATATAAGATTTAATTTTTGCGTATTTTAATTGTAAATTGTTTGTTCAGTTTTATTTATATTATATTTTTTCTTCTCTTGGCTTGTTATTTTATTAATTTTGTGATGTTGCAAGTTTGATTTTTTTTTTAATTTTTAGATTGAATTTTTGAATCGTTAATCTTAGGTTTCTTCTGAGAGATTATCGAATTTACGAGTTAAGAGTTTAAGAATTATAGTTATGAGTTAGGGTTTTGACATCTGTGACTATATTCGCAGCAAATTGCAATAGCGATGCATATTGAAGGGTTTTGGGACAAGTAGGAATAGCAATGATCTGGTGTTGTTGTGTTTTGTAGTCATTTAGGCGTTTCTCTGTGTGATATCTGTTTGGTGTTGTGTTTTTAACTTCTAAACGCTTTGGGTTGAGGGCTTGTGACTTCGTAGTCCTAGAAATGGTGATGAATGGTCAATAAATGGTCTATTCTTGTGAGGTCAGGTTTGTGGGGTTTGATCAATATGATGCAGTTATGATCAAGCTAGAACTAATGAGGTCCACATTAACTTGTTCTGAATCATTGTTCAATTGAACTGGACAAATAGCAGAAACACTATACATAATCATGGATGTTGGTGTGCACACCTGTGTGAGAGTTTGGAGTTATACTTGATTTTGAGTCGGCTCTGATGCTTAAACTATGTAGCTGAAAATTACTTCATATCGTGTTTTATTTGACTGTTTTTCTGATGCTAGTTATGGATATTTTTTCCAGCAACCATGACCAAAATTATTAAAGAGATGTTACCCCCAGATGTTCGTGTTGCCAGAGATACTCAAGATCTTTTAATTGAGTGTTGTGTAGGTGAGACTAATGTAATTTTGTGGCTTTTGTCCAACTTGATTTTTTTTTTTTCATATTATTGGCATTGATAGATTATCATTTTTTTCCCCATTAATACACCTCTAGGAAAAACATTTCGTTGGAAAAAAAATCATGTATTTGAAGAGCAAATGAGTGTGGCCCTTTAAATCATTTCTGGTCCTTTGTTTTATGAGACTTGTGTCAGTTTGATCAGATGAAATCTAAATGGCCAACCGCTTCAGACCATGTCATTGTCCACTTCACACACACAACCTTATTAAAAAGGACAGAAAGAAAAGGAAGGAAGAAAAGGAAAAGGAAAGAAAAGAAAAGGGAACATGAATAGAGAGAGAGGCAGGACCTCTGGAGCTAAAGATCCAAAGCCAATGAGAATTCTGAAGCAAGCTTCATTTATGAATTACTTATTCTTAGCCTAAGATAAAATACTAAATGATAATATTTTTAAATTTCAATTTCGGCCTTTTGATTTTGCTACAGTCATTTCCACATGTCATTTTCCAAAGACGTACCTTTATCAATTGATTGTTTGGAGCTGTTGCAACAAGGCAAATACCTTAACAAAAGCTTAGTGGTCCATTCCAAAAAATTAAAAATGTTCTCATTTGGGGGATTGTTTTTTTTTTTTTGTTTTCTTCTAAAATAATTTATCTTTCATATGCATGTTTGCAGCTACAACATGCCTTCAAAAACCATTTCATGGCTAGAATTTCTTATTCCAAGATGTGGTTCACTAGATGGTATTGGAAATCTCTCTAAGAAACCCAATGAAAAGTTTCTTTTAAGCTTCCACTAATCAAAATGCTTGGTGGATTGACATTGGTTGGAATATTGAGAGGCTGTTTTTTATTTTGGAAATGACTGTTAATATGTGTAAGTTTCCGACTTTTTGGAACCTACCTTTCAAAGATGAAAACAACTTCCCCCTACTAGGCTGTAAGGTATGATCCTGAATAATAAGCAGAAGGATATAAATTAAGTTATAATATTGAACAACAGCTTTGTATCTTGCCCTTACTTTTTATAGGATAATCTCTCAGGAAACTGTTGCTAAGACTGGCCTACTTAAATACTTAAGTTGCAATATCATTTAGAAGTCGCCTGTGGCACCATTTCTTTTGATGATAGCATGTCCAAGAGAAAAACAAAAACTGTTTTCCTATATGATGTGTTAATCCGCACTCTTTAATTTCCTTAATCCAACTTGTGGTCTGAGATTTTTGAACTTAATATTTGTCGGAAGTCAAAATTAGAATATTTTAGATGTAACCAACATAGTATCACATGCAAGTGCCTAATATTTGTTTGGTTATAAGTTTGGCTTTGTTCAATACTATTTAAACCAAGTCATCCATCCACATAAATGTCGAATGTTTTTCTTATTTCAGCGATTTCTTTTGGCATCTCTGTTTTTTATTCTCTCTGATTGCCAAATAGTCTCTAGTTTTTAATATGGTTTTGTGATTAGAGTTTTAACAATTACTGAGGAATGTGTTTCTTTGCAGAATTTATAAACCTTGTATCATCAGAGTCCAATGAAGTATGCAGCAGAGAGGACAAGCGAACAATTGCACCTGAGCATGTACTCAAGGCTTTACAGGTCTTTGACTAATCCAATCTCTCTCTATTGTGTGCTTTTGACGCGCATAATTTCTCGTGTCCTCTATATTATTTTATAGAACCTTTTGCATATCAACATATAGTTTTCTCTCTATCTTGACATTCACTGGAAGCAAGATTTTTTGTGCATGCCAATTTAACCTAGGTTTATTTCTTCCAATACTGACACCCGTTTGTACTTTATGCTTTCATGTCTCATGTTGTTTTCAGAATGATTGGTGAAACTTATTTTCCCGCTATCAATTCACATACTGAGAAGTTTCATAGACCTTTTAACCCATGTGATAATCCTTGAGTTACTTTTAACTCGGAGAAGCTGTTTTGCTGTAAATGCCTTCAACATCAGTCTCTCTCTCTCTGTTCTTTTTTTTTGAAGGAAATGTATTGTATAATGGAATTGATTAGCAAGCAGCATTTGAAATCCATGTGCCTTCTCAAGATATTCTGGTTGTCATTCTGCAATTTTGATACTAAAGAATGATTGGGTTCAAGGTTTTAGAATTGTTATTTGCAAGTACAATCTGATATATGTTCTGATCTACAGGTTCTTGGGTTTGGAGAATACATTGAGGATGTTTATACAGCATATGAGCAACACAAGCTGGAGACTATGGTAATATATATCCCCCCCTCTGCACTTTCATTTTCTGTAAGAAGATTATCTTAAATCAGATCTCTCCACGTATCAAAGCCGTGTAACAAATTAAGATAGTCTAGCCAGCTCACAAGATTATTTTAAATTAGACCTCTCCACATGACAAAGCAATGTATCTGATTAAGAACTCGTTTGGGAACGAGCGTTTTCACAAAATTCAATTTTTTTTTATTATAATTTAACATGGTTTATACGTTTTGGATTGTTTTGATGTGCAGATATCAAAAATAATTTTTAAAAAATAAAAAAATATCATTTGCATGCATTTCGGCACAAAAAGTTATTTAAAAAGCAACCGCTAATGCACTGTCAAACACGCACTAAGATAATCCAGCCGGTTCAACTTCTGCAGTTCTCAGTTCTGCGTTCTGCTTTCTTTTATTTCTTTTTGCCACAATGGATTGGTGTTATGAGCTTTATCGAGCCTTCTTTCCTTGTGTGTGTATATATATATATATATATTTTTTTTTTTTTGAATTGTGTAGATTCACTGTTTTAGTTGATTTGGCCACATATGATTGAGCTTTGAAAGCACAAAATGATATTTTATTACAGTCGGGCTTATAAAGCACAACGTAATTATAGTTTAATA
>Ga0325411_1008023_pt1 | contig 11463 bp, 5 predicted proteins | sample PopdelMetagenome_13_FD_206181 | JGI IMG/M metagenome (GOLD analysis project Ga0325411, IMG submission 206181) | Populus deltoides microbial communities from Bellville, Georgia, United States - Xylem-PdIQD-R4 | ecosystem: Host-associated > Plants > Phyllosphere > Stem > Wood/Secondary xylem...
AGAAGAGGCACTGATACATTTCCCACAAAATTCACACAACTAGAACGCCTGTAATATGCATCAACAGTCTGAGGAAAAGAACAGTGGTTTTAGTCAATCAAGAAAGGATGAGTCATTTTGGTGAAAATGAGGATCAATCAGCTTTCACCTCAAATTTTCCAAGAATGCGGGTTGCATAGTTGTCGAAGTCTCGAACAGAACGTGACTGTCACACAAAGGAAAAAAAAAAGATTCTTTAAAAGCAAGGCATTTGCTTCACCAATACAATCATCTGTTTACGTTTTCATCTTTACATGTCAACATATCAATGGATTGTTAAAAGAGTATGTACCAACCAAATGTATTTTGCTAAAAATAAGTAGAAGCATAATTTGCTTGTGATATATCTAAAACATCAATTTGGAAAGTGTTATATAGATATAGGCTCTTTCCACTTTCCAATGCAATCTCACTTCAAAAGAAATAATGCCAATAAGCAACTATTTTATGCAGTTTCATAATGTGATTTCATTGACAACATGATGATGAGCATGTTGAATGTGAAAAGCTACAATACAACATCTCATTAATCAGCATCCCTCTAAAGATGAATGCATGGTAATCCAATATATCCCATAAATTAAACTAGGGGGAAATGCAGCACCTATGGCTTGGTTATATTGGATTTATATGACAAAAAATTGTTCATTTGCCCTTAAGTATCTTGTGCTTTGCTCCATTAGCAGTGTAATGACTGCTGAACTCCAATAGCAATATTTAAGTGGCATTTGGTACAAGGTTAAAAAATGAGAGGGAATTTGTACAAGAACACTAATTATATGAGGAATTGTTAAAGTGTAAAGTTAATATTCAAAGGTTGTTTGGTGTGTTAACAAATTATAGGGTAAATTGTTAGTAAGGAGAGAGAGAGAGAGAGAGAGTTTATATATATTTTTCTAATTCTCCTACATGTCTGAACTATAAAGTTTAGTAAATAGCATCTCATGTGTTGGCATGGATCTAAAGCATAATGAGCTGAACAAAATTTTTTTGTAAGTCTGTGTTTACACTTATTGTATAGATTACTTTACATCTTATGCATGCACAAATATATACATAACTCTACAAGTAAAAAAGAAAAACTAGAAAACTATTACCTTACAAATATATAATTGCATCCCTTATGGTTTAAAATGGGCTTGCTTCTAAAAGCATATCGAATGATATTTTTACTGCTCCAACAACCAACTTCATATATTCACTTAAGTAGAGGAGTTTAAGAAAGAAATAAAATGAAGGCACTCCCTCCATCCCACAAAGGATGTCCCAATTGACTATTCACACGTATTAAAAAATGAAAATAAATGTTGTGCCAGACCATCTATTTTTATTGCATTAACTACATTATCCTTCCAAATTAAATGCAGTTAAAGAAAAAGCATATGAATTTAATTTTTAAAGAGTCAAAGTATTTAAGTAACATAACCGATCCTTCAACATATTGAAAATAGACAAAGCATTTTGGTAAGGAAATAAAGAGGTAAATAGCTCAATCTGTCCTTATATAATTGGACAAGTCTCCAATATATCCCTACATTTTTAATTGTGTCTACCACGTCATTGTATAATATTCAATTCTCCAATATGTCATTCGGTCAAGTTTTTCCACCCAAATTGACAAAATTACATTTTTTTCATTCTAAAGTTGTCCTTGAGTTATATAAGAATATAATAGAAAAGTTTCTTAAGATTGATCAAAATGTTTTAAGAAATAAAAAGTTTGAAAATTATTCAACCATTAAAATTTAAAAAACTAAAGATTTCAATCTTTTCTCAAACAACTAAAATTATATTCCTGTACAGCTCAAGGGTATTTTCAGAATGAAAAATATAATTAAGTCAATTTAAATAGAAAAACTTGAGATAAAAATATATTGGAGAATTGGATATTATACAATGACATAATTGACACAATTAGAAACACAGGGATTTATTGGAGACTTAATCAATTATATAAGGAAATAATGAGTCATTTAACTGAAAATAAGGACGCTTTTTGAGGAACTGAGGGATTACCTTCTTTACACCATCCCAATCTGTAAGACGTGACAGGATAGACTCATGCCTGCATAACAATACAGTTAGATCTTTGGAAAACAAAAGCCCTGGAAGTTCAAAAAATTAAAAACACAAGCTGAAATCATAATTTTGAAGAGATCAAGTGGAGTTCACACAGGATAACTAAGCAAAAGAAGGTTCATTGTCAGAAAAATTAGCAAAGCAGTGATGGAGACATACAGTTGTGCATAACCTTGTAGGCCAACTGTTAGCACTTTGTCATACAATTTCTGCACAAGTCTACGATTGATATATCTATCACATATCTGTAAAGCAACAATAGAGGGACTTCAAATAATTTTCAACAGTTAGTTCCATAAGTGGATTATTTAACAAAAACAAGGATTTTAATAATTTATTGACTTACAATTCAATAAGAAAGCAATTTACGTAACTTCTGATTTAGTTGAACCTGTCCAGATTAGTACTAACTAAAGATCTTGACATGATCCCACCATCTTTTCTACAAATTTTCTTAAACAATTCTCTTCTACTTTGCCTCCAAAGTTGTATTTTGACTTTTATGTAGGAATTTCATAACCAGAGTTGATCTTTCCATTCAGAATAACATCCACTGGAGAATTATGCGTCTTTTCTTTTATGTATTGTATCAATAAAATAAAATCATGAAATTATAGATTCAAACAAGCTTGGAACAAGAACTTCCAAGTGAAAGACAACCAAGCATATAGAGGGAGAGATGATCAAAGAAATAGTTGGTCGCATCACATGGAATTCATATGGATGAACATTCAATAAGAACTATATGTAAAAACTATACAAATTCATATAAAAAACCACATAAATTTAATATAAACAACCAAGTTGGTTGGTCGAGCAAGCCCAAGGAAACCCAGTGCAATGAGACACTTCCTATTAGAACAAACTAATATCCATCAAATATCTACCGAGAGAATATCCTTAACGTTCATGATTTTGCAGTTCAATCTCTATTGCACAATCCATTTTCCATTTTAATGCGACAACTGCAAACTTTTTTTCTTTCTTTTTCTTTTTTTAATAGAACTATCATTCTTCCTTTACAAAAAGAAACTGAGAAATTCCTTTACTGCGAACAAATTTTCCAATCTTCCGAAGCACATGAGTCATGGGGAGCCATTGGCATGACAAGCTATTCCTTTTAGTACTCCACAATCAATGAAGATACCCAAGTTGTTCCTTTTATTCCCTCTCCTTTAATTTCTTCTCTTTTCTAGTTTATCCACTTGAAGGCAAGTGGTTCAGTTCAATGGGACAAATCCCATGCCATGCTGCAAAGCAAAAGTGAGTCATCAGACAGCAGCAACTTCACGTGAAATGCTGGTTGTTAGAACCTATCTGGTTACTTCCCAACATTGCTCTAGCAAAAGCAGCAACAGGTGTGGTCTCTTTTCTCTTCCACCGCCACCCTATATAGTCTTCTTCTCATTAATGACATACTCTTACAATTCTACCTGTAAATTTTTTCTTTAACTAAAACCGCAAGTAAAGAAGAGCTAGATCTACATTCTCACTATACTAGTACTTCTAAAGGAACCCATTTATGAGGAAGTAATGGTTGTGCAATTTTCTCAGGAAAACAAAGCAAAAGAAAATGAAGATGTTTTCTCTCTCTGCGGAAGACATTTTAGTTTCTACCATTCACTTCAACATGTTGCTGAATATGGTTGTTGGAGCCCCACTACATCACCGTCTACCTTTAACATTTTCTGGTCACATTACTGTCTTCATTGCTGGAACGAATAATAATATATAAATTGCAATATCTTGCATCTTAAAAAATCAAGATGTGCCAATGAAACAAGGTACCTAATTTGGCATGGTAATAGATAAATACAAAAAATGCGAAGATATACCTACTCCCATAACATGTAAATATAGATGAAGCACTCACCAAAAGGTCCCAAGGAGAGCAGACAGCCGCAGCTCCAACAAGAAGACAATTAACCCCATCTTCTCCAAGATATTTCACCTGGAACAATTAACGTTAACAACACATCACTTGGATTCAAAGTTCCAACTCTAAACAAAGCAATTTCTTGTATACACCCTTGTTCAATGTGCATCAAAAAGAATCCTACTAACTGTGTGATTTAGCTTAACAAATCCACCATAAATAAGTATGGTTAGAGTTTATCCTCCAAATTAGACAAATCAAACTCATTCAGAATTTGATACAGTCATAATCCATTTACCAATATCTACCAGGAGGCATTGGCATTATAAAACATGAAGCAACATGGCCATGCGGCAGGTTAAAGATGAAATGTATAAAAATCTCATCAGGAAGGTAGTTTATTGAGATGATAATTTGATGTCTTTCAAGATAAAAAAAATACACATACTACTTTGCAAGCAGGGAAAAAATAAAAGGAGAAGCATACCAAAATATTTGCCCCAATACTAGTTCCAACAGCATATAAAGGAGCTTCAGGATATTGACAATGAATATGATCAATGACCTTTCGTACATCCTCTGTCCACCCAGCATTGTAGAAGCAATCAGACTGACCATATATATTTATAACAAATGACCTTGTTAGTCAACGATTTATTGCAATAAGTACAGACCACGAGAGACGTCTGAACAAGCTTTGATGCAGCTCAAAACACACATGAAAGTTTGACATGTAAGAAAACATATTCAAAAGAAACCTAAAAAAGAAAAGCAGTCACAGTTATGCAAAGTTGAATATTCTCTGAATAACAAGATCCTCATTAAGCACATTATCTATTAACAAAATAACATATATAAAATCCCCTCTCTACAAAGAAAAGAGAAACCCATGGGTATACAAGTCTGTGAATGAGCAATTTCACATTCAGAATTGTCATAAAAAAAAGAGAGCTTCCTGCATCTTAGCAGTATATTTCTTTTATTCACTTGGATGAATCGAAAGAGAGGTTTCTTCTAAATTGCCTTCTTCCGTTCCAGTATTTTAACTTGTGACAACTAGCTTAAGAGAAAACTATTTAACAAAGTGAAGCCATTTGCATTTTCTTGAAAAGCTTTTGCAACTTCTTCTATTTGGCTTTTGATGATCTGTCCATGTGGGCATGTACCACAGCATGTCTGATGCTTTTTCATAAACTTGTGGCTATTTAACTCAGTTTCTGTTCCACTGAAACAAGGTTTTGTGAAGGAAAACCCTAGAGAGAGTCCCACCTCTAAAACAATTTTCCTGTAACCTATAAGCTCTTGGTTGTAACCCAAAATCTATCATATGTAGGGACAGTAAAGTTGTAAAAAAAAGAGAGTGAGAGAGGAGGAAAGTCGAAGCCTAGGATCCAGTACTTTAACAACAACTTAAAGATATTCCAAGAATTTAACTGTGGAAAAAGAAAACCAAAAGAACAAACTTCACAAGATTTTCAATTTGGTTTAACTGATCTGTCAAATCCTTCAAAAATTCTAACATTTTTTTCCTTCCTCACTAAATTTCAAAGTCAAGATACAATTTACCAGCCTGTACCACTCTTCCGTATTTGTTGTTTTTCTTCTTCAAAAACCTTGTTTGGATGATATCATACTAAATGCAATGACTTCTTAATGAATGCAAGCCCTTACATATAATATTCATAAAGGGGAACAGAGAGAGAGAGAGAATGGTGATCCATGAAGAATGAAAAGGAAAAGTTGCTTTATGAGAAATCAAAAGCTTGCATATAATATTTGACACTCACAGTTATTGATATGCCTCCAAGTCCGCGATGATTGCTCACAACAACATTCCAGCCATGCTTTGACATCTTATCTACGAGATGCTTTACATACTGTTGCACCGTAAAATTACATGAGACATTTAAAAAGGAGAAAGGAAAAAAACCCTACTGACCACAAGAAAAAAACAAACTCCTCAAAAGAGACACAACAATTAATGCAGCATGTCTATCACCAATATAACTGAAAAGGGCAGCATCAAAAAGGAATTTCATAAGTTACTTCTATTCAGCCAACTGAGATCTTGCTTAGGGGATGAACGCAAGAAGTAAAGGAATCTCCAGCAGAAGGTACCAACTACATGAAAATGAAAAAAACTACAATTTCAAAATGATAAAAAGGACTTACAGCAGAACCCGAGTCACTTGTTAAACCAGGAATCACGATCAAAATAGGAGTTTTATCATTTTCTCGAGTCGCATCATTTGTGCAGGAAGCACCTTTAACTGAAAAATTAAGAAGCAAAAATTAGATTTAAACAATACCAAACAACAAGTAAAGCAGCAAAAATATAAAACACACATGTTAAATTCAAGACATAAATCATTGCCCAAAAAAAAAAAAATGATACACACGACTCAAACCAAAGTTCAAAGTCACCGTTATCACAACTCGACCCAAAGTTAGCATCTTTTCAGAAAACAATATATTGGGAAACTCCAAGCAAGAGTGATCATAATGTGCAGTGGATAAAAGATGCACTCGACCTAGCAGTAATCCTAGCTTACTTCAGGTTACATAACTTCGCCTCTACCATTCAACGAGAAAAAAAAAAATCAAACACCAAAGCCATTGCGAATTATTGCATCAAAAATTGAAAATTTAACCTAAGCTAGTCAAAGATAGCTCATGTTTTCTTCAAGATTCAGCTAGTTTCACATAAAATTTGTATTATACTAACCATCAGAAGACATTAGCCAGTCCAGAGCAATGGTACCGCCATCAGTAGCATAAAACATGTGTCTGCATAGTACAAAAAAATAAACGTATAAAATTAGGGTCTGCAGAAAAAAACAAAAGCAAGAGAGAAAAAAGAAAGAAAAAATAACCTTTTGTAGGTGACGTGAGGAGATTTTGCAACAAGACTCAAGAAAGCTGTTTGGAGATGAGGACTTGATAGCCATGGAGTAGGCAAAAACCTTCCGTGGAGGATGCGGCACTTGGAAGCGACGGATTTGTAGAGTTGAGAGCTGGGATTATAGGTGAGCGACACAGGGTTGCCTCTGAAGGCGGTGAGTAAATCGGCGAGAAAGTGTATCTCAAGAAAATTGTAGAAAAAGACTAGAAATGCTAGGAAGAGGAGGAGGACGACGAATAGGAGGAGGAGGAGGAGTAGGAGATTGTTCTGAGAGATTGAAAAAAGAGACAGAGATTTGACGAAGAGCTCGTCGTAGTCGTATGATGATGCTCTGTAATCTTCTTCCATTTCAAAGATTTTCGAGGTTGTGGAGGTTGGAGAAGAGTAGGTGGTTAAGACTTTGTAAGATGGAGTTAGTTATAACGTTCGTCCCTGTAGTTTAATGAAACTAAATAATTAGTCTTGTAGTCTTAGAAATTATATATTTTATCTATTTATATATTTTTTTTCTCCTCCTCTCCTCTCCTCTCCTCAAAAAAAATATACGATTCCTACCCATACTTATAATATATTAGAGATAGATGCATGAAATAGAGAAAATTACATCTAAACCCAAAAAAAATTCCCTTCTTTTTAGTTTTTTTTCCTAATTTAACTTGATTTTATAAAATTATAAATAATAAATAATATTTGGAATCATGAATAAGTGAGATAATGTACAATAAAATAATTATGAAAATCTTAATATAATGGGGGTTACAATAGTTACGCTGTAATGTTTTTTTAATTTTTTTTTGTTACTTGAATATTTTTATATTCAGTTTAATACTTGTATATTAAATTAATTTAGAATTGAGTTTAATGTTTTATTTTGGTTTATTTTATTTGAGTTTCTTGTAGTGTTAAAAATAAATTTTGATGTTGAGTTAATATTTAATTTTAAAAAATAAAATTTAATTTTATTAATTCAAATTAATTAAAATTTTAAGAATTTAATTTTAAATTAAAATAAATAATTAACTTCTTTTGTTTCCAAGAAAATTTTTTTTTCATAGCTTTCTGACTCAATCTTGATTGGAATCGGTATATTTATTATTATTTATTAATATAATTTTTAATTTATTTTATTAAATATATGAATAAACTTTTCAATTGGTATTCAAAGAAGAATTGATGGTGAAAAAATTGTTCATTTGATTTTTTTTTTTCTCAGTACAATTGTTTTTAATTAATTTTATTCAATTTTCTCTGTTTAATTAGTCATTCGGCTTTCTCATCCTCTCTTGTCACTGCATATAAGTTTAAAGATTACTGTTTTCTTCTCTGGAAACCATCACTCACTAAACAAACAATCCTTCACCACTCCCGCTTCCCCAACACTTTGAACACAGCAGCATCAATTCCATTTTCTTCCATGAGAGATGATGATGTCTCTCTACAGCACCAAACTCCCACACCAACTCAACCAAGCCAGGACCTTCATCGCTGCCAGGATCAAATGGGCCTGTGACCCTTACCTTGACACAGCTGTTTCCAAAGAAAAAGACTTGAAACAAGTCATTTCTATCAAGAACCAACTAATTTCCTCTCCCTTCAAATCCCTCCCTCTTTCCTCTCTTTCCCTTCTAAAACCCTACTTCAACCTCTCCACTACAGCCCTCAATTTCTTCCACAAGTACTACACAGTTTTCTCTCAATTCCAGCCCTCCCCTTCCCTCCCCTTCCACATCAAACTCACCCCTCAAGCTATCTCACTTCACAAGGAGGAGCAACTCATTCTAAAGTCACAACCTTTACGTGATGACACCATAAAAAGGTTAGCTAAACTCTTAATGCTTTCTGGGGCAAAAAGATTGCCTTTGCATATTGTTGATAGGTTCAAGTATGATTTGGGTTTGCCTCATGATTATATTACTGCCCTTTTATCAGATTATCCTGAATATTTCAATGTCTGCGAGGATAAAGATTGTTTAACTAATAAAGACACGTTCTTTTTAGAGCTGGTTTCTTGGAAAGATGAGTTAGCTGTGTCTGAAATGGAGAAAAGAGTGTCACTTGAGGATTTGAGGAATGTTAAGAGAGGGGAGAGAATTGGGTTTCCTTTAAATTTCCCAAATGGGTTTGATTTAAAGAAGAAAGTGAGAGATTGGGTTTTTGAATGGCAAGGTTTGCCATACATATCGCCCTATGAAAATGCTTTTCATTTGAATCCCAATGGGGATCAAGCTGAGAAGTGGACTGTCACGGTTTTACATGAGTTGTTGTGGTTGTTAGTGTCAAAGAAGACGGAGAAAGAGAATGTGCTTCAATTGGGGGATTATTTGGGGTTTGGGAACAGGTTTAATAAGGCTATGGTGCATCATCCAGGGATTTTTTATGTTTCCAATAAGGTTAGGACACAGACTGTGGTGCTTAGAGAGGCTTATAGGAAGGGCTTCTTAGTGCATAAGCATCTTCTAATGGGAATGAGGTTTAGGTATATTCGTCTTATGAGTAAAGCTAAGAAGAAGAGAAGAAAATCAGTTGGTGGTGTTTCACGTTCTCAACTGCAAAGGCAGGTTTCATCTACCAAAAAAGGGATAGAAAGAAAAGCTAAATATAAAAGCAGGGAGGAAGAAGAAGAGAGATCAAATGACTCTTCAGAATCTGAATTTGAGGATGTGGGGTCTTCAGACTCCAACCTTGAGGATGCGAATAATGAAGGGACTATGAAGATGAAGATGTGAATTGGTGCAATGAGAGTTGGTGTCTCACAAACAAGGAAGCAAGAGCTCGCCATCAGGATATTGAAATGATTCCTTGAAAGTGCCTTGTCGATTGCTACATTTGTTGGAGAAAATTCTAGGAAACAAGAATTTGGCAAGGGCATTGTCCAATAAGGCAAAACCTTTGGACCTGATAACAAGAGGGAGATTATTGGTGATATCAGTGGTTGGAATCTGGTTGGTTGCTTACAGCTTCTTGGGGGTTGGTTCCCTTCTTGTGTTTCTAATTGTTTTGATTTTGCTCATATATGTAACAGCACTACCTTGTAAATATTTTTCTGTTTTATTCTCTGCCTACATAGACTATTTTTCCCTTTCAAATGCATATCAATAAAGGTACCAAAAAGAGGGTATCCACTACCAAACTACTTACAACTTAGCTCTTCTCCTGGTACTGCATTTATTCCAACCCATAAGACGTTGAAGGAAAGATCTTTTAATCTAGAAATTGGAGTGTCCTCTCCTATATATGTGTTATCAGTATATTCTAATTTGATTGACTGACATTTTACATGCATACTCAGTTTGACATCATAATGAGTCAACCCAGTTTATAGTAGTGCATTTTACAGGCATATATGCTCGGTTTAGTCGAATACCAAGTCATTTCATCTTTTATTGGTGGCTGTTTCTTTGCTCCAAATATGACATGGGTTGAATGTTTAATGTGTCAGAGGCTTCTTCTCTTTGCGGTATCGTAGATCACTTGGGGTATGGTATTTATCCTCCAACTTCTTGTTAGTGATGTACAAGAAGCTAAAAACAGGAAACTAGAGCCAGAGGGGAAAACATTTCACTGCGAAAAAAGACAAAAAACTTACTTTAACATGCTTTATTGCAACCCAAACATAGCCTCTTTTTGTTTCACTGTTTGTTGACTTGTTCATTTGTGATTTCTTTTTCAATGAAAGGAGAGTCTGCTGCATCCTGCCTCAGCCTTTGCTAATTATTCATATGCATTTTCTATGAATGGAGTTTTAACAATCCACATATTGAAGTCATGATGTATGCCTTTGATGGGAGGCCGAGAACTGAAACCTGACTTTGGTTACGGTTTTCCTCCCTGAAAAATCTAACAGGTATTTGCTGAGAATTCCCTCTTTTCATTCCCAGTAATTTTTGGTTTCACAGACAAGTGATGTTGCCATTTATTTTATCTTACTGTGGGAAGCTCGCTACTACAAAGCATTACAGTAAGGACTGCTAATTGTTGCTTCAGGGTAGAGATATTTGAGGTTATCGAGTAGACATGTTGCCATGCCAGTTACCCTGAATTTTGCTGTTCATATGGCTGACAATCATATTCTTAATAAAGGATTTAATTTCTTATCCCAACTGAAGCTGTTATCTTAACAGATAAGGTTCAGTTCTGTAGTATTTTTTGTGATGGCTGAACTTTTAAGAGTAGCAGCATTGAAGAAATAGAGAGAGCTGAGCCTTGCTAGTTCTCTCATCTGGTTCATTTTCATTCTCAGAAGAATCTTCCTCCATTTGTGTGGTTCATGCCTCTTTTACTGGATCCATTTCTTTTTCCAAGGGTCTGGACTCTAGTCATCATCACAGTATGTCTTCTGGCCTTGGATGTCAAGTTCAGTAGGCTTTCCATAAGAAAATAATATAAAAAATATCATGATGATATTACTTAGATTTTTCTTAAATATTTTTTATTTAAAAATATATAAAAAATATTTTTAAAAACTTGATTTTTCACCGTATTTCCAAATATACTCCCTTCACTTCCCCCAAAAGGGGTGACTTGTGTTCACGCCTTCCAAATTGGAAGGATTGAAAAAGCGTGGAAA
>Ga0325411_1008024_pt1 | contig 11461 bp, 9 predicted proteins | sample PopdelMetagenome_13_FD_206181 | JGI IMG/M metagenome (GOLD analysis project Ga0325411, IMG submission 206181) | Populus deltoides microbial communities from Bellville, Georgia, United States - Xylem-PdIQD-R4 | ecosystem: Host-associated > Plants > Phyllosphere > Stem > Wood/Secondary xylem...
AAAAAAACATGCAATAATAGTAAACGAATAAAATTTTTATATAGAAAAAAATCATGATAACTTGGAAAAATAAAACCTTGGAAGTACGAAGTTGGATAAAAAATGAACAAAGAAAAAATGTCTGAATTAACCTGAGTTAGCATGATAGACATATAACCTGAGTAATAAAAAGTAAGCCATTTAGTAGTTAAATTGTAAAACTTCTAGTTCAAGTCATAAAATCGGGATAACTTAATAGAAAAGAATTGAAAAAAATCACAAAACTATTATTTTTTTAAGAAAATAGTCAAACGTAAAAATCAAAAAGGAAAATAAGCAAATAAAAATATCAACTCGTATTAATTTTTTAAATTTGTGATCCAAGTCATTAATAAAAAACCATGAAACTCAATTCTCAGCAAATTAAATGCTAAAAGATGAGATTAAGGGAAAAGAATCAATTACACAAAATAATTTTAAAACAATTATAATTAAAATAATGGTGGTGAAAATCAAAATATAAGCATAATTACAAAAAAAAAAAATTCCTAAGAATTGATCATGTTTTTACTTTCCTATTATACTTTTAAAAATTATATTTTATATCCTAAATTGTATATCTATACTAACACTTAACTTCCTGTAAAAAAATCAACAAAGAAATATGTAATTATTTATAGGATTTTCATTATTTTTTATTTAACTGTGATTGTTACTTCATCTTTTAGATTTTTTTTATTAAACACTTCATTTAGATGATATTTCATCATTCCAAAACACACTTCCTTTAGAGTTTTGTTAGTAATTTGACATAAACTTCAAGACAATCAAATTGGAGGCTGAGATGGCAAGACTGGATTTAACAACATTATATTACCAACTGATGTAGTGGTGGCGGCTTGTGATTTTTAATTATTTTCTTGTATAAATCACAACAGGTGGTACGAGAAAGCCCTAGCTATGTATACGAACTTGCAGAGAAGCAGCTGAAAATGGCAAATAAATTTTGGTCAAAAATATTAATTTTCCCTACTGAATTATTCACCATCAGATAATACGTTGTATGAATTATTCTAAGCTAGAAAACAAACATTTCCAGGCATGTGAATTGATCCCTTGTTTTTTTCTTTCTTTGATCTTAGATTGAAGAAACATTTTTCTTTTTCATGGTAGCTCTTAAAATAAAAAAATAAAGAAATTTATTAATCTGGGTTCAAATCTCAACCATATCCCAATACTTAGAAGAAAAAAGTAGGGTATTAATTGGTTTCATTTTAAACCCTAATTCCATATGAAGAAATTAATGGAAATTTCTGTTTATTTCTCCAATTTCCTTGTGGGATATGAGAGAGAGAAATGTTATATTTTTTGGGTTTTAGCTGTATCTAGAAAAACCAATTTTGGTTTCCAGGTGTAGAAGCTCAAGCAATTCAAGCTACAAACTTTCTACAGCATGTTCTATCCTGGTGTGTCTATGAGATGTTTGTTGACCTAACAGAGAGAACTGTATGAAGACCAAACTCTCTGCAACGCTAATAACAAATTCCCCGCAGGAAGCCGCTTCTGAAAACCTGCTAATATCTGCAATCAGTGAAAAATTGATCAGCTCCGTGACCAAGATTTTAACCAGCAGGGTTTAAGCTGTCAATATAAACTCGGTTATGACAGGAAAAAACACCAGAAATGAAACTAGTTACGCGAAGCACAAAACATGTTTATTGAAAAATTGAACTATAACTCATATGGTAACTGGTCACCTAGGATACAGAATTCTTTACAGCAATTGAAAATATCTCCATTTTGCCTCATTGCAATACTCATCATGCATCTATGCCTATAATATATTTACAAGAAAGAATCGGTATACTATATCCATTGGATCCATTTGTATCCCAAAACTTTACAGCAAGGAATTGAGATCGTTCAGATTTTGGTCCGTAATTGCATCACCAAACTCTGCATGATTTCAAGCTTCTGACTTAGTTGTTTAATATCAGCAAGATGCTGCATAGAGGATTCTGAAATGGATAAATCAGTAATAAGGGCAGCCAATTTGGCCTGTGAATCCAAAAGTGCTTCCTCGAGGGAAGTTACTGTTGATTCCATGGTTGTTTGTGGGCTTTCATTAACCAGATACGATGACGGAGAGAGAGCAATGCTGGCAGGACTAGCACACCTGCTGAGCCTGTCTGGGGTGAAAATCTTGTCAAAGCCCCCACTTCCTGCAAGGCATAATAAATTGATAAATACAAAGCCTTGCAAAATATGTAAAAAGCAAATATCAGAGCCATATACAGAAGAAAAGCTCAACCCGAGGAACCTTAATCATATATTCCTCAACTAGAACTCAATGAAAAAGGCCTGTGCACATTATCCGTCACAGGTGCACATTTTATTCCTCTAGTCCACTATTAAACAGTCCTTGCATATCAAGCCAAGAACCTCAACTCAGACATCCCACTCATATCAATTTCCAGTCTAACAGCTGTTAAACCACAACTTCTCATGCTTCCAAATCCCACGCTCTAGTTTTGAAACTAACTTATGAATTAGAGGACAGTATTATGTGTGTATTTATTAAAAAGTGTAAGAAAGTATAGACAAGGAGCTAGTAAAAAACAATTAGACTGTACCAAGGTTGCTAAGTTGATCTATGGCTGACTGGCCAATTGACCGTTCAAACTTGAGCAGCCTCAGGAAACCAGCAGCTATCCGACCCATGGCATCAACTTCTGACTTGCACAACAAAGCAAGGTGCTGGAACTCATCTTTGGTCACAACAGCCTCAATCTACAAGGAATAAATTATGAAATGTCAGGTTCCATTTAAGGTAAGAGCCACTGATCAAATATCAGGGAAGTTTGTATCTCATTACTGGTTGCTTGACAGAAAATTTCAAGTTTTCCACAGCCCACTTGGCCATCTCATCATCAATGTTTTCCTCCGATGCCACCATCCGAACTTCAAGATTGATTCCTCCAGATGTCTCCACAACTTCCTTTATCCCATTTGCAGGCGTAGAAATGCCCTTTTGTCCCTGTGGCTTCAATGTCTGCAAACCTTCCACACCAACCTACAGGCACAATCCCAGTGTTAAAAAATAGCAAGTTAGAAACACAATATCTGCATAAACTGAAATTGAATCCACACATATTGCCTAATCAACACCTGACATTGTAAGAACAATAGAAAGTATAACACACACATCCTCCACTTCTTTATCTGAGTCTCAACCCCCAAATCAAGCAGTTCTGCAGGCCTAAAACTATGAAATTGCCAAAAGTAAATTATACTCCCAGTTAAGCCTAAAACTATGAAATCTATTGAATCCCCCAAAAGAAGACCCACTAAAAGTGTAGCCACTTGAACAAAGACATGTGTATGAAATGCGGTGATAACCCAATGTACTCGCAAGTCTATAATATTGGTAAAAGCTGACAGAGAATTGGCAAACATGTAAACTGATTTTACAAAGGATAAATCCAAACAACACTACCAGTAAAGTTTTTTGCAGCTTTGCAAAACCAATATTACCATTAAATCCTTGAGAGAGAGAGAGAGTTCCTTACTGTAACTAATTCCACAGGATATTTCAGTTTTCCATTTGGTTTTTCTTTTCCATTCAACTCTATCTTCGGACTACTTTTCGCTTTTAACTGCAAACTTTGGAAAGATGCGTGCCAACACCTCTCTTCTCTTCCCACATCTTCGTTGTTGTAAAAGAACCACCCACCTGCCATCTCCTGTGCACCTTCAAGAGCAAATAACCAGTCTTTTAATTCTATGCACACATCCACATCATCTGGCAATCTGAGGTGTAAAACTCCATCTTTGCCATCTATTAAACTTCCATCTGTAGAATTGATGAAGAGATAAGACAGCAGCAACTGAAGTGGAAATTAAAACAGAGCCTAAGCAGTACTGCATAATAATGACCGACCAATTATGTAGGTTGCACCATACCTTGTTTTAGATTATCAATAAGAGGGGACCCTTTAAAAAGTTTTGAAAGTGGCCCAGTTGATAAATTTTCTAGCCCTTTAGAAAGCCCCTCCCCTGGACCACCATCGGGCCCCAATATTCCAAACCGATGGAGTAGAGCTTCAGCATAGTTCATTCCTCCACCCAGGCGGACACCAGATATACAGGCAGAAACACTTAAACTATGGCACTCTTGATCCTGTTCACTTAATGGAATCATGTGTACCATGCTTGTGTCTAGAAATGGGATTGTACAAGCAATACCATTTGCTTGGTATTTCTGTCCATTATGCACCCAAAACACAGCTCTTAGTTGAGGGTATCCATTCGCAGTTGCAAGACAACCATTTTCAACGGAACTTGTCAGCATGCCATTTTCATGTGCCAAGCTTCCCTCAGTCTCTACACAGTCCACCTCAACACTCTGCCAGTATACAGAGGATGAAATAACAATGGCACCACCAAGGGTTCTATGAGAAACTTTTATGTAAAGATCTTCCCCAATAAATTGAACCAAAGGCATTCCCTCAATATCTGAGGCAGAAGATTCTAAAAATCGAAGTCGTAGTTCCTTCACTGCTAAGCTTGCTGCAGTGTCACAGGGAACCTTATCCATTAGCCTAACACCAGAAGATCCATTCCTAGTTATCTTTGGTCTCTTATCCTTGTCAACTGAGACAATCTTTTCACAAACCCTGCCAAAATATGCATAAAGATCAAGGACAAAGAATAGCTGCTCAACAGAAGTGTTGGAAAGATATTGTTGACAAGCAACTCCAACTCTGACAATACCACCAGGGGGAGGAACATTTGTTAATGGACTCCCATCAGCCGATATCATGGCAACTTCCACAGAAGCATCTTGTAGTTCAATGCATCTCCATGAGCCTGAGCTCATCCCATTGGAACTCGGTGTCCCATTTAAGTTGGTAGATGTTTCCAGAGACAGTGTAAGGTGCGATGCTCCAGTAGTCCATTTTTTCTGGCTAGCATCAATTGGTTGTCCCTCCCAGAGATAAAAGCAAGCAGGATCCTTCTCCAGCTTCAGTAGCCTGAGTTTTAGTGTTGGCGACTCTGAGAAGAACAAATTTTCAATGCGAAGCCGTGCTCCAGCAAACACATTGTGAAAAGTAGAGTTTCCATTTTCAGTTGGGTTGTTTGATTGACTCACATCCAACGGAACAATAACATCTAATTCCTTGAGAACAAATACCAAGGAATTTACTGAAAAATCAGGTAACACATCCCCAGGATTGATAACGATGCCATCAGCTAAGAAGGAAGATATCCTCAAACATGATTCTTCTTGAAGGTGAATCTGAGCAAACAACGAGAAATGGTGATTAGAAGAGAGTACAAAAAGAAGAAAAAACATCAACTACTGAGATTATCGATGCATACCATAAGAGGCTGACATGTGATAACTGTTTGTGAAGCAAAACATGGTGGGACTGGAGAGGGCTTAGCCTGAAGAGAGTGGAGGCATATCAAAGGAATACCAACACTTTTCTGCCACTGGTGGTCTCCCAGAGGATATATAGGAGGGCAAAAATCCTTTGCTGTGAATACAATTAAATAAGCACGGTCAACTTTAATGATTTATCTTCAGTCCTAACTAGAAACGCATTCATTTGATTGAATAGTACCAAAATCAGGAATCCGTGCAACATGTTTTGTGATAGCTTGCAGGGATGGTTGCAGTAAAGTGCAAGGAGGGCGTGAGAAGGTGTCCCTACATTTCAGCAGTTTACAAAGTCATTAAACCCAGCTACATATGATCAAATCAACTCAAAATCAAGTCCCTGTTGTTGTATTGCCCAAGAAGGCCATTTTTCATCTGGTCTAAAATTAATCATGTGAAAACTTTAAGAAAAAACAAAAAGGTCAAAAGGTGATAAACAATGGTTGCACTGTCCAATGCCATGACAGTCATCTTGACCCAACCAATATTCCATCCCGTTTTGGTCAGGTGTTATCCATTCCACCACTGCATTCCAATTTAAAGATGACCAACTAATATAGAAACTACTCTGTGGCTAATCAAATCAAAAGGAAGAATTCTATTAAAAACAAAAAAAAAATTATACAGAATTTTAATCCAGTGACATGGAAAGTGATGAAGCCATCACTTGCCATACAAGTGAAATGACACCACTCTATTTATACAGTTTTTTGTATCATTTGTATCTGTATGTTGTTCATAGAAAAGGAAAATATGTGGTAACCACGCAACAATGGAATGCCACAGGCATAATGCTAATCCTCCAAACAGCAGCTAACAACAAAATAAAAGGCCAGACCAGTGATCCTACTCGACGCAAGAACAGATTATTTGAAAGAGAAGAGATATTTACCAGTGCTAAACAATGACAAACAAAGAAGAATGAAGTTTACCTCAAGAACATTCCACCAAGCATAACCTTTGTCAGATTATTGGCAATTTTTCCATCAGATACTGTGGCCTGGAAGTTACATCCAAGCATAGGATTTCAGAATGGTAAATCATGTCACCATGCAATTCGTAACAGAAATACTCGGAAGCACAAAGAACATAAAATGCTCAAGAATTTCAGACTCCTAGCTTCTAAGATAGGAAATGCAAAATAGAATAATATCATTAGAGCTCACTAGAACTTATCAAAATAGAATTGCTTCAGTCCGTGTCACCGCACAGATGCATTTAAAGTTTTTGCCTTCTAAGTAACATAAAAAATTTCAAAAGTATAATAACATTTAGATAAAGGATCAACCTTTCCAACTATCTTATACAGCTCAACTGATTTCCAGCTATCTCATATTGATTCTTTTGAGAGCTAAAAAAACACATTCTCAAGAAAAATAGAAATCAGATCTAACTTCTTAGGTTACTTGATAAACAAAATACATTCTTAAACTAAAAACTTCGGACCGGCAAAGAGAATGGTCTTATCAGAAGGTTGAATGTCTAACTCAATTCAATCCTAATTATGATTTGAGAAAAACCATATGCAAGATTTAAAGACAGAAAGGTTACTCACAGTTGCTATTAGGTTTCTTAAGACATGATAGATTATCAATAACCCACAAGAAAATGGGACCAACAAAGAAACAAAATGTTGTTTTAAAGCTCAATGTTTATAAGGAATGAGACAATACCCGGGAAAAAAGGAGAGACTGCATCAAAAGTTCAAGCTGGAACTCTGCAAGCAAACTGCAAACGTTAGCAAAGTTTGAGTGGTGGAAAGCACAAGCTAAGAAAGAAAACTATCATGTGTTTCTGGCTGCATATCCTCTCCTCTACACATACTCTGGGCCACAAATGCAGCCCACAAGTGGCGTGAGGTCAAGAGATATGTACTCATAAGATATGTTATTTTACTCTAAGAAACAGAATGTCATATGTTGTACCATAGACAAATAAAAAAACAACACAAATGAAAATCAAATTAATGTTTCAGGCATATTTAAGAGCAAAATGTTAATAGAAGAATACAACTAAATGCAAACACTGAGTTAAGGACAAAAGAAAACAGACAAACCAGCATCTTCGATGCGGAGAAATATGTGGTCAACAACAATTGAGACTAGAGAACATCCTGCTGCTTCTGTAGATCGCTGCCAGGATTAGAGAAAAATATAGCAGAGCACTTAGTTGAGACTCATCTTGACATGTTAAACTTTAAAATGCTAGAGAAAGGGGTAAGAATAAGGACAACTATAAACCTGCTGAGCCTGTAGACCCACATCTCCTCTATTAAGACACACATATAACCCAGTCATGAAGCGAAGAAGAGCACGTAGTCCTGCTCAAACAGTACTATGTCACCAACTTGCTGCATTTATGGCAAATATAAGAAATGGATGGGAAGAAAACATTTAAAGTATACCTGGTTCACTCAAAGCAGGACAGACGGCTTCTGGAATATGTAACTGAACCTCAAGCCCTAGTGGACTGTTTAGTTCAGTTCTCTGCATTGTGATCTGATAAAAATTAACAAGTTAGGCAATATATTCGACCACAGTCACTGCACAGCACAGGTGAATCTGGAAAAGACTCGATAACACTGCTTTACGGTCCAGAGCAAAGAAAAAATCATTAAAAAAAATTACTTTAAAACTTATGATTCACATTACATAAGCCTCTCCAGATATTCCTTCCAGAAAACGTTCTCCCCCAAAGAAAACTCGCTTTGCACCATCATCATCTCTCTGGGAGGCTCCCTCCTCAGCGCGAGCTAAACTGGCATCGGTGAACATATCAGGATGAGGCAGGAGATCAACAGATAAAGATTCCCATTCAAGTTTCTATCAAGGAAAGAATGCATCATCGATTAGATGATTCAAATAAAGCAAGCAGGAGACACACACATTTCCTACAGTCCTACCTCACAAATTCATTAAGTAAATAAGCCACACTACAGGCTTCACCCCTACCACAAACAGTACAAAAGCCCTCTTCGATACACAATATTTAAATTATGTGCATCACTGTATTGTCAAAAGCTTGTATGTTACCTTGAATGCATATATGAACTTTTTGTTAGTGGAGAAGTCACGTGCTTCCTTAAGGTTTACTACCTGTAATATAAACAAAATAAAAAAATAAAAACACAAGAAAGCGGTCAAGGTTTGAGGCTAAGAGGCTGCAGCAAAATTACCTGCCAGTTTTCATTTGTGGTATATAATAAAAGGTTGTGTATAGTAATTGATGCCAGTGGTGAAGCCCTGGAGATGGACAAGATATAGATAAGTGTCCATCCAAGTTCTCTCAAAAAAAAAAAATTGGAACAACATACTGCATCACTTAAGATTTCCGTGAATCATGAAAACATTATGCTAAGGTTAATTCAAACAAAAATCTGATCCTTATGTAAACATCATTAAACAGCTAGTATTTTATATTGAAAACGTTGTAGCGCCAACGGCAGTTAAGGAAGCTGAGATAAATAAAAAAAGATAGAATGTTTGCATTTATATAAACAGAAAAGTTAATTCCCAAATGTCTATATAATGAGGGAGAAGACAACAACTTACCAAGCAGCCCCTCCCCCACGTTGAACACCCCCACGTGTTTCAAGTAGAAGATTAACAGTGGTAATCTGAATGGTCATTCCATCTGCGATCTGGTAATAATAAAAGCAAACTGTTGAATCCAAATTTCTACATTGCTTTGAATGTAATAAAATACGATAGAAAAATTGTTGGGTTGCCACGGCGCATAAACACTTTCACCCAAACTCTAATAGACATATATCCTGAGATATGTTTCATACTAATACAAATTACCTGCACGCATAAAAATCATAAGCAACGGAAGAGCAGTGCATATAAGCAGAGATACATGACTCGTGTTGGTCATGTCAAATTCAAAACTGAATTCATTAGGTGTCAGATTCAAAATAATTGAGGGCAGCTAGATCAATCCATTCCATTAAGTTCCTTTCTAATTCAAAACTTCAGTCAGTGCAATGGTTAATCATTTAACACATTATAGTTTGAAAATCCATGTTTATCAAGGAGGTTGGTAATGCTCCATTTTTAGCAATTCCTCATTTAACTATATATAAATCATTTTTTAACCGCCAAGGAAGGACTGTGTGTGTGCGCCAATACAGAAAACACTGGTTTGAGGATGAGAAACTACTATGCTCACTTTCTGCCTTCCCCTTTCTTTGACGATTTCAATATTTTTTGTCCGTTCACTGCCTTACTAGGTTATTTTATGGTTGAATTCACCTGAGAAAAGTTTCAGCATCAGAACAGTCTGTGTATTTATGAGATTAGTTTCTGCAATTCATCTCCTCTTACTCTTTCTTTGCACCAGAAAGACTCTTCTGCATGTCCTAATTCAATTTTGACATACTAACAAGTTACAGGCCTTTCATATAGAGAATTTGGCGCAAATTGGGACTTCGAGAAAAATTAGATTTTCAGATGCAGGCTGCGGTCACTGAATTCCAAATATCAAAAATAAAATGCAATCGCACCCAAGATGTCACCTAACCTTATCAGCAAATCCATAACCGCTACTCTTGCTGGAATCACCAGACAATTGTGAACTGCAACATTAAAAAGTAAACACAGGTAATCTTTAACTTTGAACCAATAGCATAACAATCACTTCAAAAATTAAACCCGCACAAAAGCACATTACCTGTTGGGACTGCTGCTCCCATCTAAATCACTATTCTCCTCTAAGACCAAATCGAGCTTATCAATTTGAATAACAATCGGTTCTACTTGTACATAACTTACATACGGAAGCTGAGAAAAGGGGAAAGAAAAGCAAAATGTAGTTAAGCCCATAAAAAATAAACATTTCAATTTTTTACACCACTAAGATTAACTGCTAATCAACAAATAATCACAAAATGTCTCAAAAAATTTTAATTACATTAATAGCTAAGGAAAACACTTACAATTATCTCGAATTTGCCTACTTTCGCCTTTGTTACATTCAGCGCCGGCGGCAATCCCATACTCGCGTGCAAAGCGTCTCCATTTATTTCTGACAAAAAAAAAATCAAAATCAAATCCAAAATTTCTTCTTAAACAGACGAGAAAATTCTAATTCCAGATTTAACCTAGCAAAAAATTTAAAAAAAAAAGAATAATAACTTAGGATTCCTCTCTCATTAAATCAAAATACGAAAATTTCCAGAATGAATGAATCACGATTAAGAAAGCAAACACAAAAATGAAAGTTACCTAAATTAGAAAGTTGCACTGTCCGGCCTTGAAGCTTAAACTGGTCTCTAGAGAAAGATTTGAGCCAGTACTTGAGCGTGTACTCTAACGCGCATGCCAGTATCGCCTCCATTAATTGATGATGATGGCGTCACCTCCAAAATGAGAGATTTTTAGATCGAAGAATCACATTCACATGCAGAAGAAGAAGCGATTTTTTGAAGAAACGAATCGGTGAAGCAGGGAATTTTGTTGATTAATGCAGAGTGCGTGTGTGGGTCTAATGGTTCAATTTTGGTTTTACAGTTTTGGAATCTGAAGGAAGAGTGAAAGGGAGGGTGGCGGTGTGGCACATGCGAGAGAGTGTCGGTTAGTAGGTGTGAGAAAGCGGGGGCACGGTACATCGGATCGCGGGGTGTGTGTCAGGGTCCTGGCGATAGATGTCTGGGGTGGATTTGTCCGTGTAAGAGCTAACAGTTTTTAAAAATGTATTTTTATCACTAAAAAAAACAAATACAATATAAACTAGTAAAAATAAATTATAAAATTATAAGTAAACTTTTTGTATTAATATTTTAAATACTTTAAAATAAATATTTCGAGTAAAAATTAATAAATATTTTAAATAAATTAAAAATATAATACAATTATTTATTTTCATAAATTTTTATTAACTAGTAATTAACAAACCTAAAATAAACAAATTACTAATATATTATATAAATTAAAATTAATTTTATTACCTTCATCTTTCTTTTTATTCCTAAAATATTTTAAATAAATTAAAAATATAATACAATTATTTATTATTATTATTAAATGAGAAGTGAAAATA
>Ga0325411_1008025_pt1 | contig 11461 bp, 8 predicted proteins | sample PopdelMetagenome_13_FD_206181 | JGI IMG/M metagenome (GOLD analysis project Ga0325411, IMG submission 206181) | Populus deltoides microbial communities from Bellville, Georgia, United States - Xylem-PdIQD-R4 | ecosystem: Host-associated > Plants > Phyllosphere > Stem > Wood/Secondary xylem...
AACCCCATTGTCAAATGCTTTCAAGAGGGCTAAGATAGGGCTATCCATTTCAAGGTCACAACCAAGCGTGAAATGATCATTGTCATCATAACTGATCATTATCTGACAAAATCCGAGCAACTATTTTTCGTTTTATGTATTTAAAAGATATTGCGCATTATTTAATAAGCTCAAATTAATGAATCCCAAAACTTAGTTTTGTTATCAACATCAATCGTTGTATTGGTGGGCCAAGGACTAAAAATCAAATTATTGAAATGTCCGACTTTTTTTTCACACTAGAGGATCTTTTTTTGAAAAAAAAAAAACAGATAATCAATGACATTGATATATAATGTTTAAGCATTTTTGTTCCATGGCCATTCCCTTGCTTGAACTATATATGTAGATTGTTATCTTAGTTTCTTTCGTCTTCTTTCCTATTTAGGTTAATTTGGTTGAAACTCTCCTCTCAAAACGTCCTAACCTTTTTTTTCTCTCTTTCCCTCAAAATTTAAGCATTGAAACCTGATTAAATTGACGGTTAAGATCAAACTTAGCTTGTCTGGATTTTTTTCACTGTGTGTATATATATCGTTAGGAAGACCTCAAATATTCAAAGTTCCTTGTACAAGAGAGACATGAGTAGAGAGTTTCATGATCAGATTATGTTAATGGAAAATTACGCAGCGTACGGTAAGGTGTAGTATACAGAACTTCCTAGACCACTTTTTTCATGGATAAAGAAAGCTCTTGTCTGAACAACTCTCACGAATCATGAAAAGTCTCACTACTAGTATATGTATATTTATGTCAATGATTTATGAAATTTAGTATTTATGGCTGGTTCCTAATTTCCTAACTCGAATAAAATGATGTGGTTCTTATGAAACAAGCTGGTCCAGCCCAGAAACATTATCTTCGAATTTTATTTTTATTTTTTGGCCAAGTTTCATAGTGGAGTCGGTCAAATATGCGTTGTTTTCCACTTTTCTTCCTTCTCAAGGCTTTAGATTCCTTTAAATAAAACTACAAAGGCCAATGCGATTCCTATAAACCGAACAAGTTATCTTAGCGCAATAATATCATCTTTTAATTAGAACCTACCACTAATTTCTTTGTCTGTTCAGTTAGTCAGAGCATTAGAGAGAACCCACCACAACGTACCAAACTCGATCGTCAAGGGAGCCCCCTCTTTCTTTCCCTCTCACAGTCAAATTACCCTGAGACAAATTAGGGAAAGGAGAAAAAAGGTGAAATTAATTAATTAAACAAGTTCAAAAAACTAGCTAGCAAATAGGCAAGCTGTTCCATTCCATGTGCATATATATACACGCTGTGGGATTAGGCAGATCTTAAAACAACAAAATACAAATGTTGTTAAAGCTTCATCGAATTAGGAGACAAGGAGGGAGTGAAAGAGATACCAACGCAATGAACCAGCACCCATCGTCACGAAGAGAGGAAAGGAAAAAAACAGGGCGCTGCACTCTTGTCGGAAAGTAGCTGATCAATCCTGTACTGCTACTACGATGGAGTACCAGTACTATTTATTCATGCGCGTGAGGGGCCCACCTCCCCTAATAGCGCCCTCCCGTAGTATTTTCGCTGCTGACGCCCCTCCTAATTTTCCCATCTCTTTATCTTATCTCTTTCTTTCTCCCTCTTTGAATCTTTTCGGTGAAAAAAAAAAGATTTATATATTTTGACGGGACAGAAAGTTTTCTTTCTTCGAACCCTTAAAAGAGAGTTCAAAAACTACGCGTCTTTCCCAACACAACGAACTTCCTTTCTTATCACACTTCCCCCCAAAACCCTAATTCTCTCTCCCTCTCTAAAAACCTCACTCGCTCTCCCTCCTTTTCCTCCTATCTTTTTAGCCTTTTCACTCTCTCCTTTTTATCACTTGAATCAACTCTTCAATTCTCTTCCAGAATTCATTTCTTTTTTCAATAGATCTCTGCAGATCATTCAATGGACGATAGAGATAATCTTGATCCAGGGACCGAGTTCACCAGCGAGTCAAGCTGGACACTCGGTCATGACTCAGATAGTGTCAATTATTTCTTCTCCAACGATCGAGAGAACTCCATACTCAGCGAATTCGGATGGAATCTTCAATCGGACGAACCATCCCGGATTAAGGACCTCGATCGGATAGAAGCAGAAGAGAGGTCCGATTCGGCAGGAAACCTAGAGATTCAGCGATCATCAGCAGCTGGTCCGGCAAGGTCTAGTGGTAGAGGCAGTTGTGACGTTTCGACTACGAACTATCCATCAGTATCATCGAGCTCCAGCGAGGATCCACCCGAGAAGTCTACGGACTCCGGCGGGAAACCGCCTGAGATACCGTGAGTTCAATTGTTTGGATATCTAATAGCCATGAAAATCTTGGTTAATAGTGTAAATAACTCGAACTTCAAGGGGAGAAACGATAGATAGATTTTGCACCTAAAATAGTGAGGGATAAAATCAGAAAAAGAATCGAATTGTCCTCCTAGTTGCAAACTTTATTTTTTTTGCTTGCAAGAGTGTGTGTGCGCGATTTGCGCGTTCGTACGGTATAGAAACTGTCAAAATAAAAAAGGAGATGTGATTTAGTTCATGCGAGTAGTTATGAGGCAGTTTCGTAATTTGAGAGAAGTGTGGGGTTAGATGAGGTAATTAAATGGAATAAAGTTCAAATGAGAAGCACAAGTGAGAGAAGCCATGAACACCGCCGCTATTGCGGCGGGAATGCCGTGCTCTCTAACTTTTAACACTGCACGTACATTTGAAGAATAATTTTTTCAGCATTTATATATAGGGATTATCTTTCTTGTTAACGTAAAACACTATCAAAGAGATAGAGAATATAGGGAAAAGGTTGCTTCTGTTGATTTACTTGGTCATTACTTTTTGTTTGAAACAAGTTAGATAGAGATTCTCTAAATTTATTTTATTCAACTTTTTCCAAAACAGAAATCGTCGATCTGCTGCTTGTTTTATGCTCTATATTCATCCCCCTTAAGATAGTGGAGGTGTAGATTATAATCATTTCGAATGCGAAACGTGTCTGCCAAGTTGCATTACGCATTTGCTCTCCTGATGAATTAGTATATATTGATGCTTCGTTTTTGCTTTGTTATTTTCAAGCTACTATGTTGACGTTTCTCATTCTTTACTGATACTCTAATGCATATAGTGGATGGAGTTCATGACTTGAATTTTTTTTCTTATTTTATCATAATTGTATTCGTCATGCATGATCCTAAACCATATACGATCGATTATTCTGCACACCTAACTCTTCTATCATTCTCCAGCTAGTAATATTGGTCAGTCATTAATGTGCTGAAAAAACTGAAATTACAATATTGCTGCATATTATAAATAAACAACATATATTTCATATGAAATCTTATATCACTTATGCTAGAGGGCTTGAGATTTTCTTTTTCAAGTTAATTTTCTGTGTAGCGCTATTGATTTTTACAAGTATTTAGACTGAATTGATCTTATTGTGGCTAATCAGTGGGCTATTAATTTCCAGAGAGAAAAACTAATATAACTGAAAGATAATTTAAAGTGTCTGATTAATATGTTTGCTGTCAATCATGAATTAAGACATGCATTTACTTCATCTTTTAAAAAAAAAAATTCAGGATTTTGTGTTTATTTTGATAATTGTAGGTGAAATATTTTGTAGGAGTACGGTTAAAAAGAAGGGTCAGAAAAGGATCCGGCAGCCACGTTTTGCATTTATGACCAAAAGCGAAGTTGATCATCTTGAAGATGGATACAGATGGCGGAAATATGGACAGAAGGCAGTTAAAAATAGTCCATTTCCTAGGTCTGTAACTATTCCTTTCTTATTAATTTACTGTCCATTTCCAAATACAGTTATCTTTATGTTTTAAAGTTTTTTTTTGGTACTTCTGATGCGTAATTGATGTTCTCTATTAAAAGCTTAATCTCTTGCTTTGCTCCATCTCACTCATCAATATGCCCCAGGAGCTACTATCGCTGCACAAATAGCAAATGCACTGTGAAGAAAAGGGTTGAACGGTCGTCTGAAGATCCCACCATTGTGATTACCACATATGAAGGCCAGCACTGTCACCATACTGTTGGTTTTCCTCGAGGAGGAATCATTTGTCATCAAGCTACATTTTCTAGTCACATGACTCCTCCAATGTCGCAATTTATTTACCCTGGAATGCAATTACCCCGAGAAAATCCTCCGGGTACTGTGGTGCAGTCACGGCCATTACCGGTTGAAGCAAGAGAATGCAGTACAGTGTCGTCAACACCAACTCCCCAACTTGCAACAGATGGACTGCTTGGAGACATTGTGCCTCCTGGAATGCGATGATCAGGTTGAGAACGGTACACATTACCTGCCTTGAATTGATATATAAGCTTAACATGCTTCAATATACCGTGCTTGCATGAATATCTATTACCTTTTCCATTCTTTCCAATCTTGGCGTGTGTGAGAGTGAGCACGCGTACATCAATAGCATGCTTCTAAAATATACTCTTATCCAAAAATCAAACATCAGTGGGAGAAATAGTTCTAGCACCCTACATTTAGTGATATGCCATATTTAAATCGGTGCAACAAATTGGATATCTAACTGCACATATTATAAAACCACTCCAAGGTCAGCTCATGAAGTCCCCAAATAATTAATCAAGCTTCCTTTTTCTTTAGCATCCACGGACAATGGCCAGCAAAAGTACTCCTTAGCATCCACGGATCATAATTTTTGTTCTTTATCAAATCACAGGAAAAAAAAACTTTTTAATTAGCTAAATAATTTGTTTTTTTGCTTGGAACTGATCACATATAATTGCATTTTAAATGTTGATTTGTAAAACCTAAAATAATATGTTTTTTTATTCATGAAATCTTGTTTTTCATTTACTTTTCAAACAAAAATTTTTCTCACAGTAGTTTTAACTAAATATATTTTTTAAAACAATAACTATAAAAACTACCACGAAATGAAATACACACTAAATATTATTAGCATACTACAAAATTAAGATTAGACAACAAACGAAATATTTATATATTTAATCTATCAGATGAAAAATCAACCTAAAGACAACTTTTTAAAAAAATATTTGCATCATGAATTTTTTTCTAATTAAAAGAAAACAATGGAGGATGGATTCTTAATATGCACAAAGCATCCAGCGGGCTAGACTACAAAATCCATGCATCGATTTTTCTTTCTTGTATTGACTCTAAATTGACAATTGATATTGGTTGTTAGTAAAGTTGAAGTACTTTTGTATCTAAGATTGTATGATTAAAGAAGGTTATACTTGTTGTAGAAAAACTGTTGAGAAAAGGCAAGCATAAGAATGAGATCGATTATTCTATAGCGTGTGTCTGTGTGTTTTCTGTCCTCTATTGCAATTTTTTAGTTTTATTAAGAGGAGTCGTTTTTTATATTAACTAGCACTGAAATATCTTAGGATTGGCTAGACAGATTCTAACCGATATACTGCGCGGTGGTAGGTCTATATCACGCTTGTGATGTGTGCCGTGAACTACATGTTTCCTGGTGGCAATGCATCATTACCACCGTCATTAACCTCTCCTATTGCTTGAGATTTATTGTGTTTAGTTGTTTTTGTGAAATTTTATTTGGCTGGAAAAGCAACAGAGGTGTTTTTTTAATCATTTCCACCTCACAAAATCAAGGTCATATATAGAGCACCCAATAAAACAATCGATCTAATAGTTGGTATGTGGTGATCAAGACTGAACACTTTCTTATGTTCTCTTGTGATGTACCCAAAAAGCTATTTCGGAAGAATGTGGTTAGAAGCAACTTGAAGAGAGGAAAGGATGTGTGGCTAGAAGCAATTTGAAGAGATATAGTGATTAACGACCACCAAAATCTCCTAGTTAATGAAAGGATTTAGTGTAAATACATTATTGCTTCTTTTTCTTTTTTTTCCTTTCCATCCACCAATATTTCTCTATTCTAATAGAGCATCTGGATTTAAAGTCTCTAATTTCGACATTGCTATTCTATGGTTGATTTCTTTTAAAATCTCTAATAGATGTAGAAATTAATGATCGATGCTGGTTGCGTTTTCTTCATATTCTTTTAGTTAATTAGCGTGCAATGACTGGATATCCTATTATTCCCGAGTGTTTAAGCAGCCTCACTTTAATTGTGTTAAAAATGGTCTATAAACTAAACCTCCCCACTGTATGTAGTGCAGAGATGGTGTAACATTGTTGTGGTGGCCCATGTTCCGTGAGCAGGACGGCGAACTTTATTTTGTTTAGCCCTTAGTGAGTCCACTTCACTGAGACTCTTCCAATCCAACCCACTGGCATGCAGTATCCGACGTTGATATGCATGTGCTTTTGCATCAGGTATATGTCGCTCACATTAATGCGCCCTTACACTAGAAGATGGTAGCATTTATGTCAAATCTACATTTCGATGATTTGTGCATATAGCTTTTCATGCTATTGATATTAATGTATATATATATAATGGACAGCAGGTACGTGCTCCTCGTTTTTCACGCTCTTTGCTACCCAGCATTCAATTTAGAGTCCCAATTTATAGTCTGCACCTTGTAAAAATGCCTTCATTTCTCTTGTCCTTCTTTTTTCCCCTTTCTTCTTAATTATTATTCAATAGCTTCTGATCTTAGATCTGTACTGCTTCTCTGTTTTCAGTGCGGTCAAGTTTATTGCAGGGAAATCACGGGTAACTATATGTAAAAATAATAAAAAAAATCATAATTTTATAATAACTAAAAACTCTAATTAATTTTTAAAAGCTTTTCATCTTGATTTTTATTTTTACATATTAAAAATTGATATCACTTCAATTTAAATTCTTCAAATATATTAACCTTTTGTTTATAATTGTGAACTTTGCACCATAGAGATGTTTTGGAGAGCTTTATTTTTGTTTGTTTGTTTTTCATGTGATAGCTTAGTTGCAACAGTATTTTTATCTTCTTTGTATTTTCTCTCTTTTCTTTTGATTGCCTAAAAACTTTCAAAACATGTTTCTAGTTCTAGTGTGAGGATGATATTAATCTAGGTTTTAATCTAAAAAAAATATTAAAGGCTCAAAAGGAAACTAAGGGAATATATTTTTTTATGAATAATAAACAAAAAATGGCATTTCTTCATCTCTTTACCAATTTGCTCATGGCCCTCTTAATCTTTTTTGCTTATCAATCGCGTGGATTTTTACTTCAGAATCAGTTGATAGTGCTTTTTTAATCTCTTTTTTCTTCAAGTTTTAGCAAACTTTTCCTTCAGATACCGCTTTTCACCAATTTAATAAATATTTGGAAATGTAATAGTTTTTATAGTTATATTATTTTAAAAAAAGATTTAAATAGACTTATAAAATATAGATTTTTTCTAAATAAAAATTTCAGGATAGAATTTTTAGTTTCATCTATATAAAATTATAGTATATATTAATTAATTAAATATTTTTAAATACAAAACATGGACCGAGTCACGATAAGTTGTCGATCCCTTTGTACGTGAGATCCAGGATTGCTGGGAAGCAAAGTGAAATATTCACCTCAACTTATTGATTAATTATATCGGTGAGTGATTCATGAAATTAAGAAGTAGCTAGCTAGTATATAAGTTTATAACATTCATAACCATATTAAATATAAATTAGTTTTTATAAACACTTCAAAACTAAATTAAGTTGATTGGTTTTTAGTTCAGTTTTTAAAAGTAAATTAAGACGTTTAATAAATAACTTGGTTTTAGAAGAAGCAAGCAAATTATCTTAGAAAAACAAGTAAAATAATTAAGTTGTTATAAGAGAAGCAGCTTCTCTCATAATTAGTTCTTATAAACACATCAAAACTAAACAAATCACAAATCATAGTTTGTTTTTAATCAAAATCATGTTATGATCTTCATAAATTTGGTCAATTATCTATGCACACGCTTATGAGAGAAGAACTCGTTCAAATTTCAAAAAGTAAAAATCCAGCCAATCATGTGCCTGCCCTACCAAAATTCGAATAAAAAGATTAATATTCTCATCAGGTAGACGGGTGCTACCGAAGAGCAGCATGAATTAAAATCCATCTGTAGTGGGATAGCATGACTCATCTTATATATAAAACCTTATTTCACAATTTTACCACACTTGCGTATTTTCAAATTTTATTTTTAACGTTGGTATTATAATAATGTAAAAACAAAAAAATAATAATAATCTTTAAAAAAAAACGCGCCGGCCAGCGCGAAAACGAACAGCCTCATTCATTTTTTTTCTTCATAAAATTAACAGCCGCGGAAATAAACGCGCCGGCCGTGGTGTGGTGTGGTATTTTCCTGCTGACAATTGCCTTATTATAGCCGAACACGTATCATGGTGGATTCAGCTGACGATTCAAACCGTACCCGCTGAAGCGTACGAGAGTTGACATTAAGAAGCCCATTTCCTCGGCGATCTTTTAGCGATTCCAAGGTGGCCGTTAGACAGCGAGGTCAAGTTTGATATCCATCGCATCGACAAGATGTGCTAGAAGGCGAGCTCCCCCCATTAAACCATTTTCTTATACGTTTTTACCTCAGATATTTGTGTTTTGTCCTTTAACATTTGTATTATTTTTACATTTTCTTGTTTAGTGAACATAAATAAGAAAATAATAATTCAATGCACCGTAAGCTATCAAAAAGTTCAGCCCTGTAATCAACACTGATTACAGCTTTTCTTTTTCTTTTCTATCCCTGTAACTTCACGGCCTTCCAATCTAGTGCAATCCAGCTGCAAAAGGCGTAATAAGCTGGTTTTCTATGCAAAGAGAGGAGAACTTTGTGCTGGATGAGAATTCCTGTTTCCTCCCAAAGATTGAAGAAATTCTCATTGGGAGCATAGGAAGTCTCTTAGAGAAAACTTAGATCATGAAATAAGCTTCCATTTTAAACTCTTTATACACGCACTTGAGAATAGAAGGAAACAGACTTGATTTTCCCTTCTCACGTATTTCTTTCCTTCATTTTTCCCAGGCTTTTTCTAAGAACCATGCACAGCGCAAGCAATACTGTCGAATAAAATCTCATAAAAGTCGTGCCTCTTGTATTTATTGTTTACCATCTATATCTAAATTTGTATTTTTTAGCCGCTGAACACTGGCACAATTCAACAAACAGATTTATTAGGGACAATGACGGTGACAGTTTAATTACTTGAAAAGGCAGGAAACGAAAGATTAACAACCTACACTCCAAATCACACGGACAAGTGATGGCAATAATTGGTCTGTCAAAAACAATACTTACAGTTATTATAGAATCAAGTTTGACAGCTGGTTCCAATAGATCGTCCAGCCAAAGAACAGAGGCAAGTGGAGCAGGATTTGCCAGCCCTGTGGTCTCAAGCAATATATGATCACGTCTACAGGAAAAGAAAAAAAAAAGGGGATAGTTCACGGATAATTAAGTTGTGACATAACTTGTAAGCCTAACAGTGTTGATCAAGGGAATTTTATTGACAAGCTCTTGTTTCCAGAAACACCATGTAAGGATGGGAAGGTTTAAGAGAAAATGGGAAGGGAAGAGAAGGATATTAATTCTTCAATTTTTTTGGAAGGTTTTTGAAAGTAAAATGAAAGGGGATTGCAGAATTTGCATAGCCCCAAATCCCATCAAAAAATAAAAATCCAAAACCCAAAATTAGGCTGTTAAGGAGGGCAAGGAACTAGTATCCAACAATGATGGATACTTTCACTTTTATGATCTTTCCTGCTCCCTCTAACTAATAGAAGAGGAGGTCTCCTTCTCTCGCCTATATATTCAAACAAGAAGATGCTTACCCCACATATTCACACCCTCTCCTTTTCTTCACTAGAAACCCAACATATAGAAAGAGGATCCTAAAATGATCCTGGGAAACAAGCCGATGAATGCAATTGTGCAATGAATAATGTTATTTTACTCTACGTGTCCTTTTCTGTTTTGTTCTAGCAGTGATCGCAAAGCAGGGGCAGGACAAAATCACGAAATTTAAAAAAAAAGTATGATTGAAAAATCAGACACAAAAAAAAAAAATGGCACAAGACAACAAAGCAATCTAGTGTCATCTTTTAAGTCGATCATACAATGGAGACAGGTGAAGGCAAATCAAATGCATTAATTAAAGAATTTAGAAGGTAGCAGAACCTTCCCTTCATCTGAACAAGTTGCTCCAGTGCTTGAACTAAACTATGCTTAACAGTGCAACACACACAACCATTTGCAAGCTCAAACCACTCTTCGACAAGAGAACCACCTTCTCTTTCATTTATCATTTCCCTTTGTACTCGAATTTCTTCCCCAAAATCATTCAAAACGACAGCAATCCTCTTTCCATGTTGAGGATTAAAGCCTTGGTTAACAAGCTAAACCAATCGCGAGTAGAAATATATTAAACCACAGATTACCTGAAATGTAACTTCAATAATTTTTTAATATTTATTTGAAAAAAAAGAAGAAGCATTTGATTACATTACAAGTACTAACACTCAGTTTTCTTCTGCAAGAAGAAGTGAATCAATAAATACACAGAAATATAAATAAACCAAAACAAGCCTAGATAAATGAATGAGGCAGCTTCTCAATAATCATTAACAGAATTATGCATATAGTGATTAACTTATGAAGACTGAAGGGGATTTTACAGTGGATTCGCCAGCACCGAGATAGCCTGCAATGACCGTGAACCCGACAGAAACGTCATCGCATTGAGGTCATTTTGAAAAAACGAGGAGGTCTGTGCAGGCATGTTCCTTCAATTTGAACTGTGAGATGCGCATCGTCGTCTTCCTTCTCCGTTTTCAAATTTTCAATCACGTCGGCGTCTCTTTCCTTCTCTTTTTCGGAAATGCAGTCGGTGGCTCTCCTTTTTATTATTTTAAAGGGCATGTTTGGTTAAAGTGTTTTTCTCCTTTGCTTTAACAAAAAAAATCAAATCAAATCCAAAGCCCATTCAAGACCAAAAAGAAAAGCCCATAAACTAAATATCAAAAGGGCTCGCACAAATGGAACAGCTTCTGCTATCCAAATGATAACAATGATGATATTGTTTAAAAAACAAATTAGGCAAACACCTTTTGTAGTCAAATAAATAGCATTTTTTTTAATTTTTAAGGATAAATAAATAAAAATGACCCAGAATAAGGTGATGTGTTCAATTATCAGAAAAAAAGCATTGAAATTTGTAATTTGAAAATCTTTAATTTCACTGTTTGAGCCCACTACCTACAGAGTTTTTTAAATGGAGCCCAGGCGGATATTTCCTTCGGCTCAATGGAAATGGCCCAGTCTAGATTAAGCTCAATGTCCATCAAATCCCAGTCCAAAGAGAAAACAAGACCCCTCCCGCTTTAAAGGCCTGATTTCACACTCGCCCACTTCCTGCGTTTTCCGATGATGATTTCATTTGTATTTTTTAAGGTTATTTTAGATGCGGTCAAAATAAGGCTATTAATT
>Ga0325411_1008026_pt1 | contig 11461 bp, 2 predicted proteins | sample PopdelMetagenome_13_FD_206181 | JGI IMG/M metagenome (GOLD analysis project Ga0325411, IMG submission 206181) | Populus deltoides microbial communities from Bellville, Georgia, United States - Xylem-PdIQD-R4 | ecosystem: Host-associated > Plants > Phyllosphere > Stem > Wood/Secondary xylem...
AATAAAAACTGTGTTATGGATTTCTATCAGCTGGGCTTTTAATGTTAAGCTTAGCGAGGTGCATGTACATATATATTGGCATGGGTTATTAAGGGGGCGTTGTAAGTATATTAGTAATTGTTATTTTAAAAAAAAATATATATTAAAATAATACATTTAAAAAAATTATTTTTAAAACACTTCAAAGTAATTAAATTTTATTGAAACTCCTCCGTGCAAACACAGCACACAAAAAAAAATCGATCACCTAAATTATTTCATTACAGCAAAAACAATCGATCACCTAAATAAAAGTCTAAACCCTAATAAATAAATTTTTTTATTTACATGACTGTTAGGATCAGCTTATACGTATTTCGACTAATTCTATATGCCCTGAAATTAACAACCATGTAAACCTCCAGTAACCATCATATTAGTAACCACGTGGCTTGAATTTGAAATCACAAAAGATCAAACTCCTTAGTCCAAAACTCTTACCACTGGACCACCTACTAGATGGTTACCTAACAAATAATCTTTTTTTTTTATTATTAATATGGGTGTTCGGGTTAGTTTGTGTGCACCTCGACTAATCTCATGGGTCCTGAAATTAACAATCATGTAAGCCTTCAGTGACTATCATATTAGCAACTATATAACTCGAACCTTAGATCAAATGAAGAGAGCTAACAAATAATCTTAATTTTGAAGGTGATGGTACTCTTTTTTTTTCCTTGCTTGATTTTTCTTTTCTCATTACAAATGAACGCAAAAAAAAACTTAGAATGCATAACCTATCCAAAGGGTAACATAGAGTAAGGTAAAGTCAATAGATTAGATTCAACTCAAAGGTTCTATAAACTAATTATGGAAGTAAAATAAAGTTCCTTATTCCTAGGTAGCTGAAATTAATTGCATTAAATACTCAATAAATTGTACTATCATGTAAACCCCCATGATTAACCCTTACAAAAAATAATAGTAAATTAAAAGAAAGTTTTTGGTAAATTGTAGTGAAAAATATTCTCAAAATATTTATGTAAAACTTTGCATGAAATAAATAATATATCTATAAATAAAAAATGCTGACGATAGAAGATTTAACTAGAATAGAATAATCTATGGGGTATTAAATGAGTGATATGATTGTAAATAAAAAAAAGTTTTTTCTCTCCCTTTTTTATAGCTAAGGTTGATGGCTTGGGATAGAAGAGTGAGCTTGGAAATTTCTTCAGTTCTTCTCCTTTATTCCTATTTTCTTCAAAAATCTATTGTCATGGAGATTAGTTAGAGAGATTCTCACCTAAAAAACAAACCCTAATTAATAAGTTTAGTGAGAAATTAGAGAGAGAAAACCATAAATTGAAGAGGAAGAAGGGATTCTTAGGATTAATTGCAAAAGGTGCCTTTAAATTAGGTAAATTAATTGTGGTAAGGCATTCTTTTTTAATTAAATTTACATTTTCACATGTTTTGGGTGGGGAAATTGAAAAATCTCCAATTCTAAGAATACAAAGAAATGTCTATATATTGTATAGAATTATATGAAATGTTAGAATACAAAGAAATTTATATATATTATATACAATTAAATTGCAATTGAATTCATGGAATTTATGCTTCGAAGCGAGAAATTAAATTTGATGGAATTTATGTCTTTGATGCGGGAAATTGAATTTATAAAAATTATGTCTTCAAGATAAGATATTAATACTATAAGAAAAGAAAAAATAATATTAAGATTATAGGATTGAATTAGTCACGAGTTCGAGTACTCTCAGAGCCACTAAAGACTTACATGATCGTTAATTTCAGGACCATAAAATTAGTTGAGATACACACAAACTAGTCCGAACACTCATGTTAATCTAAAAAAAAAATAATCGATTGAAATGCAATCGCATGCCAGTGAAAATTGAATGTTCTTTCCAATCTCCCATGATTATGAGCCTTCCAGTTTCTTTTATGCTCATTATACAGATACTACTTACTGGTTCAGTCTGTCTCTGGGATTGTCCATTATGATATAACTTCATGAACATTTTGCCTGAGGATATATTGCTAGAGAAGTTTAGTCGTGAACTTCAAATACCTTTATTAATACTGTTCATACTTGTTCAGTGTTGGTTGAAAAAAAGTTGCTTGTTCGGTGTTGAATTTAGAGTAAGAAAGAAGGATATGGGCTTTTCTAGTTGAATTTACTAGTAAATCTCACGCAAAAGCTTTTACATTATGCTTTCTGTTATTTAATTCTTGAGGGCTAGAAATTCAATGAATACATCAATTTCAATTCATTGCGTATTTAGGTTTGTGCTATACCTTGCTTCCTTATGATGTTTTTTTTAATGAAGACAAGAAAATAGAGATAGGTAGGGTCTCCGTACAAAGTCTTATCAATTATACTTGGTATTCGCACTGTATCAATGTCCTGTGCGTTGGAACCCACTGAACACGGAGGACCAGTTTGAAGGGTGCTCGAAATGCAGTTATGGTACTATCATTTTCATCACCATTCATTCTGATATGCTCTGCTTCATTGTTAGTGTTAGCTTCTGGAATTTCGGAATGGTGATCTTATAGAACATCTTTCTTTGCAAAAACGACACCAGCAGCTGCTGCTTTCGCTGAAACATGAAACCAGCACTGTCTACTGCAGATTTAAACGCCAATTTAGCTTCAGCGTGAATAATTGGAGACATCGAAGAAGTCTGATCTGGGATCATAGTCGCATCTGTGCTGCTGCTGCTTTGACCTTGGAGAGACTCCCAAGTTTAACTATTTTCCCAAGTCGTAAGTCTTTTCCTTTCTATACCCCATGAAATATAATTTACCATGAATATTGACCCGAACCGAGTAGGTAGGTTTGAGACCTTTCAGTTTACGCAAGCTATGTTTGCTGGCACAGCAACAGAGCCTCGAGCCTGAGAGAGATGGGTCGAGCACAGAATCCAATTTCATTATCATCACCAGACAAAAATATCAGCGCACCCCCACCAGCTTCCTTGCAGCCGTCCCTTTCTATATGTTACACATGTATGCACCCACACACAAAAGTTCATGCCATTTTTAACAGATAAGCTTAAGAGGACAAAATTTGATGGACCCAGACCAATCATGTTCCATTAATCATACGAATTAAGGCTCATGTAACAGAAATTCATAGTAAGTAAGGAAAAAAACCTTATATTTGGCTGAATTGCCAAATTTCCATGTATATGTACAAATGATACAACCACAATTAAAAATGAAAAAAAAAAAAACCAAGCTCTCTGGAAAACTGATAGTGAACTCTACTCACAGTAAAAATCACTAACATCATTATTTGCAGCCCATAACCGCTGATTAAACTCTTCCTGCGTCTCATCATGCACAAACGAGTTCCTGCAAAGTGGACACGTTTTCCTATCATGATCCATCCAACGGTCCAAACAAGCCCTGTGAAAAATGTGCTTACAATTCTTCAACCACCTGATCTCATCCTCTCCCTCAAACTCATACAAACAAACAGCGCAACTCTCCGGCAATTCACAACAACCACCATCCCCAGTAACCAAATCCTCGAACTTGATGACAGGCAAGATTTCCCGGATAAGGGCAGCTGATAGAGGCGGGTAGCAGGACATTCGGATCGGGTTGTCGGGCCAAATATTGTCTGTTTCAAGAAAACCTGACAACCCCAGATAGTTGAAAAGACACAAAATGAGGTTTCTGATAAAACCCAGAAAGGAAAGTGTGTGTACAAACAACTTTGGTAAGAAAACCTCTGAATACCCAACTGGAAACCCCATCAGCGGGAAAAGGAGAGAGAGAGAGAGAGAGAGGGATAACAAAGAAAAAAGATTGTTTCTTTTCTGAGAGATAGCGAGAGAAAGCTGGGCCTTCAAGAATTTAAAGAGTTTCTTTGAGAGAGAAGTAAAGAGAGAAGGGAAGCTTCTACTTCAGCGGCTTCAAATGTAAGAAGTGCCTCTATCACTTTTAATACAGAACATGGAGAGTGCAGTGAGAAAGGTGTAAAATTACGAGCTGTGATGCTCGGTGTTTCTAATATGACCCATAGAAAAGGAGATGAGTGGGCTCTTTTGGTGGGTCCCAGAACTTGAATTGGATTCGATTGGTCTGTGATAATGATGATTAGCGGTAGCTTGGTGATTTAAATTTGGTGGAAGGCTGCGTAAAAGTTAAAACCGTAAGTTATTAGAAAATAGCCACCGGTGTTATCAGACAGAACGCGGACATTTGGCACACGTGCCACGTGCTGTTATTTGGGAAAGAGAGAGAAACGATGCTGCTGGCCTGCACAGTAAGCAGCCATCTCTATCTCCTTTGCAATTTGCTCTTTTTGATTATTATAATTAATTTGGAGCTGCGAGCGGGTAAGATTAAGAAAAGGAATTTGAAATTTTCTAAAACAAGTTGAGAGAGTTAATTAATTTTAACGGAGACGGAAATGATCGCTAACGGAATTTTTATAAATAAAAATTCTAAAAAATTAAGGACGCACACGACATACAAAATATTTAATTTGTATTTATGCAATTCTCAATCAGTATTACAGCTTTTTATATATAAAAAACTAAAACAATCTAATAATACTAAATAAAAAAATTAGATAGGAAAATTATTATTTTAATAGAAAAAAACTTAAAAAATATAATAACACTGAATAGAAAAATAAAATTAGTTAGGAAAAATATTTACTTTCTCAAAAAAGCTTTTACATCAATCTATTTGATCTACAAAGAACTTGTCATCAAGTTTAGATTTTAGTTAATAATTTTTCATTACAACTTTTTTTTATATGTAGATCACCCGATGGTATCCCCCTAAAATCTTTGTCCAAGTCACCCCATTGTAAATTCCTTATGCAACTTTATATGGGTCATTTTATCATGGATCACTACATACCACACCTTTGTGTGGATTGTTCCATCTCAGTTCCATCACTAAGTTTTTTATTTGTTTTTAAATTAATTCAAAAGCCAACTTAAACAAACTAAAAATCCAAAAATAAAATAAAAGTAATAGAAGTCATAAGAAAATTAAAAAATAAAATAAAATTATTAAGCATATTATTTCATTTCCTAAACTAAATAAAAGAAGATAAAAATAATCAAGAAAGACTATTTTTCCTAAAAATCCTATTGTATCAGTCTTTCTTGGTTGAAAAATCTCATCCTTAAATTTAAATTGTTCTTACCTCTATATTATGAATGTACAATCTAAACTCTTCAATCTTTTTTTTTTTTTTACTTCGAGTTTATAATAATTTAAGACATTAACTTTAATCTTTTCATTTTAAAATTTATATAAGAAACAACAATTAATAATTTTTTTTTATTGATTTCTAGAGTAATAAACTGCAAATCTCAAATCTATTTCATTAATATATGTTATATCTATATAGCTCTTGAATATATTTATCTTATCTATCTTTGTTAACCATTTTTAAATCTCTTTTTCCTAAAGTTAACCATTTTCTAATAAATAAAATAATAGAGAAAAGAAAACAGTGGCACTGTTGAAAAAAAGTGCCAAGCCCAACTGATAGCAGTCACGAGCAAATTGAAATCAAAGTCGTCAATTATGTTCATGTTGTTATTTTGTTTTTTTAATTGAAGCATTATGTTTTAATTTCCAAGGATTTCAACATATTATTTCAAAAATTAATTTGATATCACTCGATTAATTTAACGGGTTCAAAACAACTTAAACAATCAGTAAAAATATAATTTGATTAAAAAAATTCAAGATAATATTTATTTTTTAAAATATTAAACAATAATCTATTAAATCAATCTAAATCATAACATTCTAAAAACAACCTAAATTTACCTAAAGTTACTCAAATTAGCTGGTAAAATTCATGATTCATATTATGATACTAATACTGAGATGATTTAAAATAGATGATGTAGGGGCAAAACCCACTTCAAAAGTCCATGAATGATAAGGGAGCAAGGCAAGAAGAATCCTGGGTCCATGAAAACTCGGGAGTGGTGGGTCAGTGGGATCAAAGGGGAAAGACGGAGGACAAATATCGTCGGTGGTGCGAACTTCAGCTGATGAATGCGAGCACCATGAACATGAAATCTTACCTAACACTTGCAATTGCCAAGACTCTAACCTGTGCCTGGCCAGGACAAGACACTCATGTCCCAAATGCTTCGGTATCATTGTCCGTGTATTTAACTATTGTTTTACGGACGGTAGTTGAAATGTCATAAAACTTGAAGGGAATACCAAAATCTACAAGTAATTAAACAAAGCATTCAAACTCCATAGGGTGCATATAAATTTTGATAGAATGGCAAAATGTTTATATAGTTAACTGATACAACTAAAGTGAAACTAGTGTTTCACTGTTCATAAAACAGTAAATCACCTCTTTTTCTTTCATGATTTCATCTTTAATTTTTTTTATTTATTGTTTTTTTAATTTTATATTTTAACATCTAGTTGTTTTTTAATCGGTATTTATAATTTATTTTATTTTTTTATTAAGTTATCATGATATCAAATAAACGTGCCAACATTTTGGTTTGTGCTTGATTTTGTTATCATATAATTAAGTAAAAAATAGTTTTAAAAGAAACAAAGTTATCAAAATTCAACGGAGTCCATGACCCGGGTGGGTTTGGCGGGTTAAATCGCAAAGTCATGGATAATTTAATATATTGTCATCTCAATATTTTTTTTAAAAATATCTTCTTGAAATCTTTCTTAAAACCAAACCATACTTTTTAATGATCATTGGATGTCTTTACACCCGTCAAGTTGATTAAATCACGTCTAAACAACTTCTACACTGTTTAATTTTAAAACCATGCTAGACAATGAGTTGAGCTGAAAGGTTTTATGGATGACCCGGGTCATAAGTTTGACAAATTAAACCACAAAGTCAGAAAATATTCAATATGGAGTCATCTCAATATTAAAAAAAAGATACCTTCTTTAAATCTTTTTTTTTTAACCAAACTATGTTTTTTAATGTTTATTGGATGTCTTTTCACCCATTAAATTGACATAGTGATAATTTTTATTTAATTTTGAAACTTAGACAAAGAGTTGAGCCATGAGGTTTTAATGATGACCTATTAAATTATATTTAATAATAATATTAAATAATTTTGTAAATATTTTTTTATTTAAAATCTTTTTGACCCGTAGCACAACATAACATGAAAATATAATTTAGTTATATAGTATTCAAGTAAATAGTTCACATTCATAAAACACTGTAGTAGTCATCCAGTATTAATCACGAAAAGTATGGAGGAGAAAGGACTCAAGAATCTAGTTCTTCTTTAGATATTTAACTAGTTAAGGGCTCGCGTAATGATGTACGCCGACCCAAATTGTTTTCATTGTAAAGCATTCCTAAAAATATAGGCCATTGAGCAGATTGATTTAACAACCTTTACTAATTTAAATAATACAATTAAAAAAAATAAATAAATAACAAAAAAATATTAACAACACAATAAAGGTAAAAAAAATCATAATTGAATCCATTCAGATTAACTTGTCGAATTTACGATAGGATCATAATACCAGGTTAACCTTGTTAAAAATAAACTAAATAAAATTATGAAACTCAATTATCAAATAATCCGATGTTAAAGGGAAAAACTAGAAAAAAAAAGTTAATTAAAAAAATCAATGAAAAAAAATTAAATCAGCTCGAGTTAACTTGCTAACTCCATGATTATGAGTATAGGATTAAGATAACTCAAATTTTTTTAAAAAAAAACACGAAAATCAATTTTCAATAAATCAAATATTAAAAACTAATATTAAGGTGCTTCCAACGTTATTTCAAGAGGTAGTGTCTGGAGGTGGTATGACGCCACACATGCCAATAATTTTTTTTAATAATATTTGTATTAATTAAAAAACCAAAATGCCCCCTGCCACCTTGTTTATTACAAAAATCTCAATATGGAAGGATAGAAATGCCTCTAGATATAAGTTCAATATTTATTATTTTTAAATGTAACATATTCTTTACATTGTGCTTTTAAAATGTAAAAGGATCGTGTAATTTTTTTAAAAAATATATTTTAGAAAAATATAATCATTACACTATACTTTTGCAAGATAATATCATTTGTTTGTATTAATTTTTCATTTATACACAATTGATTTAAAATATATGTGTTGAATAATAATTTTCCATAAAATCTTAACTCAAATTGTGAGGGATCCCATAATTAAATTTGCTTCAAATATTTTTATTAGTTGTATTTTAAACCAAAATTTCAAACCCAAAATCCCAAGATGAAAGAATTTTGAATTCTAAAGCAATTCAAATCATCTTCTGTTTTTTTCTAAAGGAAGATTTCCATGTGTAAATATACTCTGCACGTAATATTCAGCAATGCGCATGAATAGGGCACAAAACCTGTACTCAAAATCATACCTACCAAAGTCTGGTTTCGATTTTCTCATAATCTAGTTCGTTGCATGTCATGAATAAAGCTGAAAGTTAATTTTTCATAAGATGTTTTGATGTGAAGAATGGTTGGATTTTCCTGCGTGTCTTCGAAATTTACTGACAAGAGACCTCATGCAAAACCAAGATGTCTGATCTCTGTCTCCTATCTACCTGTCTATAGTGCATGAACACCCGCAACCCAGAAGCTCAATTATTACGTTTTCTTCTCTGAATCCGTGGGCTGTCTATAGTGCATGAACACCCGCAACCCAGAAGCTCAATTATTACGTTTTCTTCTCTGAATCCGTGGGCTTCGACTTTCACACACACACACACACGTAGCTTTTTAGTGTGCTTAATATATATGTTTTTTTTTATATAATGTTCGGGTAAGTTTATATGCACCACTACTAATTTTTAAATCCACTGAACACCTTGCAAATCTAATATACATATAAAATATTGCGAGGATGATAGACATGCACAGAAAAAATCAAATCTGGATGCAAAGAAATGAAACAAGTGCTTAATTTATTCTTCACTTTGGGTTTGATATTTGAAAATTGTGTTGATTTTTGTGATTATGATTCAAAAAAATAAATTTAATGATACCCATGCAAATTATAGCATATATTAATTAATTAAATATTTTTAAAATGATAATCATAATTATGGTAAAATAAAATTTTAATTAGACCTCACAACATCACTAAACAAATCCCTAGTATCCATTTCACATCTTTCTTTTATCTTTTTGGGTGATTTTCTCTTCTTTGGATTGTTGGCTGTGGCTACTATAGTTGTAAAAATGCCTGGTAATAATAAGTGATGTTAAATTATTTTTACATAAAAAACTATAACTTCTAATTTTTAGCTTCCAAGTGACTTTTAAAAACGATTTTTATAATTTTATCAAATAATTTTTTCCTTGGCTTTTGAAAAAAAAAAAATTTTTAAAAACTAAAAGTTAATAGTTTCCAGCTGTATTCCATGTACCTTTGGAGTTTTAAGTAGTTAATCCGCATTCTAAACTAATATATTTACAATAAATTATTTTATTACAGTTTTGTTTTTAATTCAAATCCTATATGATAGTTCGAGAAATATACCTTGCTATCAACCAAGTTAACTCTCCACGAGCAATGGATTGGTTCCTTAAGCAAGGAAGGTTTGATTTGATGGAGGGTTTTTTTTTTTATTTGGTTGCTCACAACAACGCTTCAAAATAAACGATTTTATTCTCAAGCATGCAGCCCAAACCATCGTGTTCTACATCAGAAAATGGGATTACGAGATATTTTGAGGATGTTTGTATTAATGGTAGTAATTATAATTTAAAATGTTTTTTATTTAAAAATATATTAAAATAATATTTTTAAAAAATAATTTTAAATAAAAATTTATTTTTTTAATTTTTAAAAAACACGATTTCAACCGTGTTACTAAACTCCATGTAAAGGCTGTGGTTAATCATAATTATTTGGTTGTGTGTGCATATGTCTATTGGAGTTATGTTTCTTTTTTTCTTTCTTAGTTTTTATGGTTTTAAAAGATTGAACTGGGAAGGTTTCATTTACGTGGAAACAGGATCCAACTCATGCAATTATGGTTCCATACAATATGAGATGAAGAACATCTACCTAGCTAATCTTGGCCACCACAAAATGTTATGTTTCAAGATTAGCAATTTTAGTATTCCTTTGGAGGACCAAATTGTAGAGAATGGGAATGGAAAACAACTAATAATAAATACTCTTTTGATGTGTAATCTTACATTTTAGGCATTATTGTAACATAAATGATCCCGGCTGTATCAAAATCTCTCCTTCCTCTTTGGGTCTTTGATATTTCTACATAGTACGGTACTTGTTTTTTTATTGTAATAGCGGTTATTTTTAAAATATTTTTTTTTATTTTTTTAATTTATTTTTAATATCAGCACATCAAAATAATCTAACTGTAAAAATAAATAGAGCTTAATTTACGGACTGCAATCTTCAGGGCTACGAAACATGCAGGCTCCTGAGTCATTGTTTAAGAATTAGCTCTGTGGTTATGCTCGTATGCACAGAGAGTGTCCCATTATTCCCATTATTCTCAGAGGGCAGAAGAAGCCCGGATCTTATTGTCTGGTGATTTTCTTAATATGTGGTAAACTAGTAAACTGAACTGCATTAGACAATTGATTCAAAACTTTGGAAATGATCCCATGCTATAACCCTTCTGCCTGTTCTTTCTATTATATTAGAAAAACTGCCTTCTGTCGTCTTGTTTATATATGAAATCAATTCACCTAACAACATTTCTCAAGCCGGAGGTGGGGAAAAATAAACCAAGCTCCATTGCATCCAAGGGCTGGATCATAAGCGAACAGAAGACCGATACATTCGTGGCTATTGAAGCGTGCTAGAGTTGGCTCGCAATGAGCTCGCCAGCGGACAGAGACAACTTGGTGGGATAGATCTTCCCCATAGGCCCACGGGTTAGCAATTTATCTTAGCGGTGGAATAGATCTTCCTCGTAGGCCCACGGGTTAGCAATTTATCTTTTAGCGGTGGAATAGATCTTTAGTCCATGGGTGAGCATTCGAGCAAATCGAATGAAGAGTAACTGGATAAGGTCCAGCGTGGATTTTTTCTTCTTCCAGAATCACATTTAGAGGCTTGGGCTTTTGATAATCTAAGTTACAAATCAGAAATTTGTGTTTAAGCGTATTTTTCACGGACGGGTTTGAACTCTTGTACTGCATTAAAAAACTCAAACACATTTTATAAATATTTTTTTGAAAGATTTTTGAGGTTGTGGTAAAAGATATTTTTTAAAATAAATTTTTATTTAAAAATATATTAAAATGAGTTTTTTTCATATTATTTTTATATTTGATAGTCCATCAAAACAATTATAATGTATTAAAAACCGAAAGCACTTTTAAAAAATATTTAAGTTTGGGAGTGTGGCTAAACAGTTGTCGGTTAAAATTTATTTATTTTATTTAAAATTAATTCTTTTATATTTTTAAACAGTTTTAAAGTATTATATAAAAAA
>Ga0325411_1008029_pt1 | contig 11454 bp, 10 predicted proteins | sample PopdelMetagenome_13_FD_206181 | JGI IMG/M metagenome (GOLD analysis project Ga0325411, IMG submission 206181) | Populus deltoides microbial communities from Bellville, Georgia, United States - Xylem-PdIQD-R4 | ecosystem: Host-associated > Plants > Phyllosphere > Stem > Wood/Secondary xylem...
TTAACATCTTTCTTATTTTGAGATATCAAGTCCTCATTTTATGGTTGATCTTAACTTTTTTCTACAATCTTCCAAACATCTTGTGAGCCAAGCAAAGCTCTCATACAAAAACACCATCAGTTATCATAGTTTCCTTTTGTAAGAAGTGGAAATTAAAATGAGTACATTCTATTACTTTCCATCACTAAACCCCTTTATTAGAAATAAAACGATGTTTTGTAAGAGAAAAAGGAAGTGCTTTTAGGAAGAGATTTTGTATTTTCTCACTCATATTTACAATTATCTAACAAGAGGTATTTATAGACATGCTAGTATAACCTCTTGATATCTTACATGAACTCCTATTAATACCTCATACATGAACCACACTAATTTAAATAATTGCAACACTCAAAGTACATACACATATAATTTACTCAAAAGACATGTACATGGTCACATAGAAAATGTCAAATTATTTATTTCCACATATAATTTCATTAGGTTAAGCAACAGAAATGAACTGTTTTGATAGATACCAGCACTCTATCTTGTATCAAGTCAGGAATAACAGTAATGAACAGTTTTGATTAAGAAATTTCTCATTTACTGAAATAAAAAAAGGTTTGGAAATGCTCATGCTAGTAATTTCTCGATACAAATGTTCATGCTTTCTACCTCACACAACCGCAAATGCTTGATTTTGAGTCCGTAGAAAGAAACAGAAGTAGCGCATCCTTGTTAGGTACACCGTAGATGCGTGGAAGTTCTGAAACTTTATTCAAGAAAATTAAAAACATAAAGAGGTTCTGAGCCGTGCCTCTTATCATTTTCTCCTACTCGGGGAAAACATAAAATAAAAAAATGGACAGAAGTGGTGGTTTTATCTAAAAAGTCCAGCAGTCAGTCCGAAACTACTTATTCTAAACCCATATTGCAACTGCTTGTATAAGCAATGCGATTAGTTTGTTTCTGGACGTGGAGGCTCATCTCTTTCCTTTCGTTACCAACCAGCTGTTGGCCTATGAACACGACAGGTACACCCTGTCGAAACCCCAGCTGCACCAGTGCCCTTTCAATTTGTTGTCCATTTGGAATTTTGTCGAGCTCATAAACTGTTAGGTTTGCTCCAAATCCACGTATAAGCGACTCGATGGAGTGGCTCATGTAGCAAGAACTCTTGCTGAAAGTTATCACAGGCTTTTCATGAACAGAGCCGGCCAGAGCATATAGAAAATAGCCCAAGACTCCAAATAAAGCTTGTTTGTTTCAAAATTATTTTTGATGAAATGAAAGTTATCTCCACTTAATAAAAAAACTCTAAATACAAAATAAAGATTGTTCAAGATTTCATTTGTCAGATATACATAAAAAAAAATTGAAATATTTTAAAAAGTGCCATTTATAATTTTGTGTAAAACCTGTATTCACCTCAAGCCGGTTATGTTCTTGAATCAATACATACATCACAGATTCACATGCATTGCCACATTGTTGTTGAGAGACTTTAGAAGGCATGCGACGTGAATACAATACAGAAGATTGTTGTCTGAAGGACTTTACTATGAGGAGATTGAACACCGATGAAGTTTATTTATACAGAGTTGTAATGACAGGGAAGTTTGTGGTGGTAGTAAGGATTCTGCTATGAGTGTAGGATTGGAATCGTTAAGAATGATTGGATTGCACACCGTTTTCTGCAGGATAAAATGTCGAAGGAAGACTGAATAAATTGTTAAAAACATGTGCTATTAGAGTCACAGTTGCCTATTTTGATGATTACTTGCTAAAGAGCAGCCTAACTGGATTTTGAATGGCAATTTGTAAATGTGAAAATGTAGTTTCCTGTGCTAATGACAGGGCTTGCAGGAGATATTTCTTGATATAAAAGTACTGTACTAATTAAATTATTCATGCATAATTGCTTGTAATTTACTATACTAATCATATACTACTCATTATTCTACAGATATAAAAGCTTTTGGCATCCACCTACAATGTAGTACGAGACATCTTTAGACTACCAGGAAGCTTTGGGCTGAGTAGTACGCTGAAATTTTGATAATCAAGATATTTCTTTTCTTTGTTTTCCCCTGTTTAGAAATCAAAGAGCTCCAGTTCTGTCTATTTTGAGCATCTAGTGAGGTGGTTGAGTTTATCCGCTCGAATATGACACTTTCCTCTATAGTAAGATTCGCACGAGTCCAATTTGATTATTTTATTTAAAAAAAAAAAAAAACCCGAAAGCTTGAAAGAATGATGCTGTTAGGAAGACAATATATACTCTGCCTTTATTAGCATGGATACGTAACAAAAACCATGCAAGGGTTCCTTCATACTAGAAGGAGAAGAAGATAGCCAGTGGAGCCATCACATTATTAATTCCAAACACATTGCAGAACCTGGAATGATATACACGAAGACGTTCTGGTCAGCAAATAAAAAACTTTGTATCAGTGCTAATTAATTATTTTATCATTGCTCTCATGTTATTCTTGATAGGAAGTGGAAGGGACTTCCACTTTCTAGTCCACTATCATTTGCTTAATTAAGAGATGCTGGTGGTGGATTGCACCCACTGTTTAGCATTACTTTCCTCAACTGTTTAAAATTCTGATTCCTGGTAGATAGCCGACAATGACTTGCTCGCAGAACAAGAAAATTTTGTTCAAAGCAATAGCATTGAGCTAATATCCTAATATATCTCTTTCATACTAAAATAAAACTATATTTTATAAAATCAAATAGTGTATATGGATGCCTATGTGTCTTTTTACACCCATTATTCATCAAGTTCATTCATCATCATCAAGTTCATTTGAATCTACATCTTCTTATAATCTTGAAGCTTACAAGCATTTATGTACATGTGCCTATAAATAGGAGTATTGTTGAGAAAATACAATAGACACAAATATAACTACAAATTCATATAAAAGTGTTCTCTCTTCATCAATCTAATTTCCATTGTTCCTATATATTCTATATACTTTTATTAATTATATTGTTTTATTATTCTATGCTTCTTAAAACATAGTTTTATTATAAGTTATTAATATGAATTGCTCCTCGCTTCAATCTTGAAGCAGACAATCATATTTAGTATAAAGTAGAAGCATGAATTTCTTATCGGTTTCATCTTGAAGTAGATAATGATATTTGGTTTGTCGATAAGAAGTAAAATGTATGTTTTTCTATTGTTGTTGTATGTTCTATATTTTATTTTGAGATCAAGTATATAGGATGGAAACCTGTGATAAAATCTTAAGATTATTCTCAAGTGTAATAACGCCATGTACTCATCTTTATTTTATGTTTATATTTTTATAAATATTTTCTATATTTTAAAATCTATTTTTATATTCCAATATATATATATATATATAACCAAATTTCTAACAATATTGATTTTTTTTTAAGTAACAATGACAAACCTTGCCAAACTTGAGTTCGTGGCACTTGATATTATGGGGAAGAATTATTTGTCATGGATCCTTGATGCCAAAATTCACCTGGATGCCATGGCTCTTGAAGACATCATTAAAGATGATATGAAGCATCTAGTCAAAACAAAGCAAAAGCTATGATTTTCTTACGTCGTCATCTCCATGAGGAGTTGAAGATAGAGTATCTAACAATCAAAGATCCTCTTATTCTTTGGCAAAATTTGAAAGAAAGATATAAAAATCAAAAACTAGTTATTATCTTAAAAACTCGTTATGATTGAATACATTTATGATTACAGGATTTTAAATCAATAAGTGAATATAATTCTGCAATGTTTAATATCAGTTCTAAATTGAAACTATATGGAAACAATATCACTGATGATGATATGTTAGAAAAAACATTCTCTATTTTTCATGCCTTGAATATGCTCCTACAGCAGCAATATAGAGAATGAGGTTTTAAGAACTATTCTGAACTGATTTCATGTCTCCTTATGGCTGAACAAAATAATGAGCTTTTAATGAAAAATCATGAATTACGACCAACTGGTTCAACTCCATTCCCTGAAGTGAATGCTACAAGATATAATAATTATGATCGTGGTCGTAATAGAGGCCGAGAATGTAGCCATGGGAGACAACAGTTTAATTATCGCAACTATAATGGTCTTTATTCATAAAATTCTTACAAACTCTCACAAAATGAGGAGAAACAAGAAAGGGGGAACAATATGCATAGCGGAGATACCAAGAAGGTAGAAAATGCTTGTTATCGATGTGGAATGAAAGGACATTGGTCTCATACTTGTCGTACGACCAAACATCTTGTTAATTTATATCAGTCCTCGTTTAAAAGAAAGGAGGAGAACATAGAAATAAATTTTTCTCACCCACATCAAGGTAATGATGATATTTATCTTTTGGATATGACACACCTTGACATTGCAATTTTTTTTAAGCAAACTGATGAGAAGGTTAATATTTATCGTAATGATAATAATTAGTTAATATAACAATGTCAGAATTTAAAATTCTGTTTATCTTTCCAGTGTGTTTCTTTTATGCGAGTATATTTCAATGTATTTTGTTTTCTTCCTTTCATGTTAGCTTGTTTAATGAAAAAGATTGTGTTATAATAATTATGTCTTATTATGAACTTATTATATATTTATTTCTTTTCATCAAGAGAATATGGATTCATGTCAAGCTATAAATAAACTCAATATCAGTGGTGGAGTTATATGCTTAGTAGATAGTGCAATGATACATACCATTCTTAGGCATAAGTGATGCAAACCATATTTTTCGATAGTTTCACCCACATTTAACTAGTGTTTTGCCTATGTTTTACATATAAAATGTCTTGATATTCTTTGTTTTATGTTTTGAAGGCATTTTTAGATGAAAGATGCAAAAATGAGTAAATTGGAGGTAATTGCAGATGAGACCTTTAGTTGATGTTTTGTGCAGAGCGTGAGATCTAGAGGTTAAAATGCAGTGATTTCAGTGGCATTAAAAAACTAACATCCATACCTTTCTAGACATCTAAGGCAAGAAAATAAAATAAGGAAGAGCATGGAAATTGCAGCCTTCAAAGTCAAATCTCGCAATCTGCTAGGGTTGACCTTTGGCCATTCCGACTTGAATATATTGAGCTACAGAAGTCCATTGTAAATTCAATTGTTTTAGATTACTGACTCAAAGACCAACGATCCAAATGTCAGCCAAAAACTATGTCATATGATGGAGATATGATTTTTCAAAGATGACAACTGAATTCTGCTAGCAAACAGGTTTCGTGAAGAAACGAGTCCAAATTACATACCGAAGCATCTAAAATGACATCCAAGTTTTTATTTCAGCAATTTAGCTCCTCTAAGTCAAAGCTTGAAGATTTCATGCAAGGCTATTTCTCCTTTTTTAGAAAAATAGTTATTGAAGTACTTAAATGTAAATTGTCTACTTAAGGGATGACTATTTTGTAAAATAGAGACTAGGGTTTCCTAGGATATAAAAAGAATAAGAGAAGAAAAAGGAGAACAACCAGTCAAGAGAGAAAAAATGCCTCTTCTCCTTCACAAACCTGAAATTATGTTTTCTTCTTTCTTTTTGATTAGTTGTTCAACAAACATGCAAGGGTAAACTCTTTTTCTTGGTTGTAAGGATACAGAAACCTTCGGATTCCAAGAACTGTGAGATTTATACTACCTTTTCTTTTCAGTTTATATGATGAATGAATATGTTGGTTCTCCTATGCTTATTTTCTATGATTGTTTATTTTAATTGCTAGAGCAGACTTTAAGTTATTATTGTGAACAATCTATTGCTAAGTTTGCTATCAAAACCGAAGTTGTGGTATATAAATTTGTGAAGCAACTGAGATTAATAATTGTGGCAGATCCAGATTAGTAATCTTAGGAAGAGTATTCGATTAATCAAATCAAACATGGATTGTGAATAGTTATGTTGTCTAGATTAATCAACTCATCTAGTTCTTAATGCTGCCATTAAATTAAATTAAATTACTAGTGCGGACACTGTGGTTGTTTGATGGTTAGAATTAGTTATACAACAGATCTGTTAACTAATCAACATAAGAAAAGATAGATATTTAGAGTATAAATTGACATTTCGTTTCCATGATCAGTTTTGATTTTTGTAGATGGATGTTTACTTACGACCAAGGTTTATTCTCTTGATAATTTTCTGATTTTCTTTAATTTCGCTTGATAGTTTTCTATTTTCTTTTGCTTTAGCCTAGATAACGTCTAAATCCCCCCCCCAAATTGCATGTCATCTAGCATAAAAATCTGACTTGAACCTTTCTCGTGGGATCGACCCCTTGCTTGCTTTATACTATCTTGTGTATTGTGTTTTAAGATAGGGTAATTAATTTGTGCGACCGCGACATCGTAACAATAAGCAATATTTTTAAAATATGAGAATGATGAAAGCAAAAATGAATACAATATCATGTTCAACAAACTTGATTGAAGGCTCCAGAAAAGTTAATATAATGCTTCCTAATGGAACAAGATTTATTATTGATAATACTTTGTTCTCTACTAAATCAAGGAGAAATCTACTACGTTTCAAATATATATGACTTAACATATTGAGACTGCTAATTATAATGGCATAAAATATCTTTAGATCATATCAAATGTCTCTACTGGAAAACAAATGTTGGAAAAATTTCTTGTTTTATCTTCAAGTTTGTATTACACAAATATTAGTATAATCAAAGTCAATGCAATAATAAACCAGAACTTCAATGAACCAAATCATTTTATTATTTGGCATAACCGGTTGGGTCATCCTGGATCAATAATGATGTGAAGAATTATCAATAATTCACATGGTCATCTATTGAAGAACCAGAAGATTCTTCAATTCGAGGAATTCTCGTGTGCCTCTTGTTCTCAAGGCAAATTGGTCATTAGACCATCACCAGCTAAAGGTGGGACTAAATCCCCAAGATTTCTAGAACGTATTCAAGGTGATATTTGTGGGCTCATTCACCCATCATGTGGACCATTTAGATACTTTATGGTTTTAGTAGATGCATCTACAAGATGGTCACATATGTGTTTATTATCAACTCGCAACCTGGCGTTTGTAAGATTACTTGGTCAAATTATTACATTACAAGCACAATTTCGAGATTATATAATCAAGACTATTCGCTTTGACAATGCTGATGAATTTGCATCTCAAGCATTTAATGATTATTGCATGTCACTTGAGATAAACATTGAACATCATGTTGCTCATGTTCATATTCAGAATGGTCTTGTCGAATTACTTATTAAACACCTCCAGTTAATTGCAAGATCACTACACATGAGAACAAAACTTCTTGTCTCTACTTGGGGGCACGCTGTTTTACATGCAGCAACACTTATACACATTAGGCCAACAACATACCACAAATTCTCCCTATTAAAATTGGTTTTTCGGTCATGAGCCAAACATTACCCATCTAAGAATATTTGGTTGTGCGGTATTTGTTTCAATTTATCCACCATAACATACAAAGATGGGTCCTCAAAGAAGGCTAGGAATATATATTGGGTTTGAGTCCCCATCAATAATTAAATATCTTGAGCCCTTAACAGGTGATTTATTAACGACATGATTTGCTAATTATCATTTTAATGAGATTATGTTTCCAACATTAGGGGGAGAAATTAAACAATTGGATAAAGATATTACATGGAATGCATTGTCATTATTGAATTTTGGTCCTCGTATAAAACAATGTGAACAAGAAGTTCAAAAGATATTTCATTTGTAAGACATTGCAAATCAACTACCGAATGTATTCAGTAACTCAAAAGGAGTAACCAAATCTCATATACCAGCTATAAATGCTCCAGCATGAATTGAACTCCTAGTAGGATAATCTTCTAAAATTATAGGAAATAAGTCTATGGCATGCTAGAAGCGTGGTGGACTAACTGGTTCAAAAGACAAAAATCCTAAAACAAAAGAGCAAATAATCAAATTGGCATTATTGAGAAAGAAAATATTTATGAGGAGATAGACATAACTGATCATAAAACCCTAGAAGAGGTTCAGGTACCTGAAAATAGTAAAAATAAAGAGATCTCAATAAGTTATGTCTCTGTAAAGAAACGATGGAACTGAAATGAAATAATTATCGACAATATCTTTTCATATAATATATTGCTTGATATCATTAATAAAAATAAGGATCTTGAGCCTAAATCTGTCATAAAATGTTGAAGTAGAAATGATTTGCCAAAATGAAAAGAAGCAATCCAAACAGAATTAAATGGGTATTTGTGCGAAAACTAAAATGAGAAAAATAAAATCGTAAGATATAAAGCACGACTTATGGCACAAAGGTTTTCACAAAGACCTAGCATTGATTATGATGAAATATATTCTCATGTAGTAGATTCAATTACATTTCGGTATCTCATTAGCTTGACAACTTATGAAAGGCTAGATATGTGTCTAATGGATGTAGTCATAACCTATTTATATGGGTCAATTGATAATGATGTTTATATGAAAATCCCTGAAGGATTTAAAATGTCTGAAGCATATAATTCAAATCCCGAAAAATTTTACTCAATCAAGTTACAAAGGTCCTTATATGGTTTAAAGCAATCAGAATGCATATGATATAATTGTCTTAGTGAATATTTATTGAGAGAAGGGTATAATAATGATTTCATATGCCCATGTGTTTTTATAAAGAACTCATAATCTAATTTCGTTATTTTTGTTGTGTATGTTAATGATTTAAATATTATTGGAACTTATGGAGAGATACCAAATACAATAAATTATTTAAAGAAAGAGTTCTAGATAAAAGATTTGGGAAAAAACAAATTTTTTTCTCGGCCTACAAATCGAGCATTTAGTAGATGAAATTCTCATTCATCAGTCAACTTACACAGAAAAGGTCTTTAAAAAACTTTATATGGATAAAGCATACCCATTAAGTATATCAATGATTGTTCGGTCACTTGATGTGAAAAAAGATCCTTTTAGACCTCATGAGGATAACAAAGAATTACTTGGTCCTGAAGTACCATACCTTAGTGCAATTGGTGTGCTAATGTACCTTGCTAATAATATGCGACCTGATATAGCATTCTCTATGAACTTGCTAGCAAGATATATTTCTTCTCCTACCTGGAGACATTGGAATGGAATTAAACATATTTTTTTGTTATTTACGAGGAAATACATATATGGGTTTATTTTATTCAAATGATGCTAATCATGAATTAGTTAGGTGTGCTGATGCAGGATTTTTATCTGATCCACATAAAGGTTGATCTCAAACAGGTTATCTCTTTACGTGTGGTAATATTGCTATATCATGGAGATCTACAAAGCAAATATTAGTTGCCACTTCATCTAATCTTGCTAAAATACTTGCAATCTATGAAGCCAGTCGTGAGTGTGTATAGCTGAGATCAATGACTCAACATATTCGTGGAACATATGGTTTATCCTCCAGTAGAGGAACTCCAACCATACTGTATAAAGACAATATTGTATGCATATCTTAGTTAAAAGGAGGCTACATCAAAGGATATTGGACAAAGCACATCTCACCATAATTCTTCTTCATACATGACCTTGAAAAGTGTGGTGGCATTGTTGTTCAACAAATTTGCTTGAAAGATAATCTAGCAAATTTGTTCACTAAAACATTACCAACTACAATGTTTGACGAATTGCAAAGCAATATTAGAATGAGACAGTTTAAAGACTTGAGATGATATATTCGTGAGGAGGAGTTAATACGCATTGCACTATTTTTTCCTTGGTATAGGTTTTGTCCCATTGGGTTTTCCTAGCAAGGTTTTTAATGAGATAGTTTTCAATGCGTAAGGCTGAACAATAGACATCCAAGAATGAGTGTTATAAAATCATACATTGTATATGGATGCCTAGGTGTCTTTCTACACACTTTTATTATTATGTTCATTCATCATCATCATCAAGTTCATTTGAATATTTCCAAGTTTATTTGAATCTATATCTTCTTATGACATTTGAGCTTACAAGCATTTATATACGTGTGCCTATAAATAGGAGCTTTGTTGAGAGAATATGATAGACATACACATAACTACAAATTCATATGAAAAAAAAGTGCTCTCTCTTCATCCCCCAAATCTCCATTGTTCTTATATATTCTATTTACACTTTATTAATTATATTATTTTATTATTGTATACTTCTTGAAACATAGTTTTATAATACTATCAACTTCTAAAACATGTTAACAATTAAATAATTATTACAATGAAAATTATTTAGAATAAGTTAATGGGATTTGTGTCTCATATCAGTCTCGTTTACTTGTAAAAAGTCATTCTTAATTTATCTATCACAAATTAAACTATGTCATTCTAAAATAATAGATATTTTGAATATAGTATTGTGACTAGTCTATTTATTCACAAAGTAGCATGTATTTGATTTGTTGACTGAAAACATGTAATCATCATTATTACTTTACAATTTGTATCTTTTATTAATGAAATTCTTTCTTTATTGACATGTGAAAATCCTTTCATGACTTTCCAGTAAGGTATGCTCCCATATGTCATTCATTATGTTACCCAAGTCATGTTTGTCTTTTTTTATTGAAACATCTTGCTAGCTCTTTGCTTATTTGTACTCAGCTCGTTATCATCATTCAAGCCATTTTTTTTGTGAAAGCATAATTCTTGCTTTTCTTCGGCTCATCTCCATCATTATTAGTGATATATCAATATTTTTGTGGTTTTACTTGGACCTTTTTTTCTAACAAAATAACCAAAGACATGGTAATAACCTAACATCTTTGGGCACAACTAAGCGCTAAACCCAAACATGTATAGGTCTGTCGAGCTGTCAGACCCACTGTCTTTAGGCACAACCAAGCGCTTAGCCTAGACATGTATGGTTCTGACAAACTATCACACCCACCGTCTTTGGACTCAGCTAGGTGCCAAGCTAATGGTTTTTTTAGCTCCGAAGAATCTTAAGCTCAATGATTATTCTAATAGGTCAAAAATATTTTACTCTGATAAGTAAGAGATATTTTACTCTATGATGAGTTAGAGATATTTTATCCTAATGAGTCAAAGATGTTTAGCTTACACTTTAGCCTTCTTTTTTCTAGAAAAAAACAAAACTCATGAGCTATAATTAAACTATAAATCCTTCCAACACGAGGTTCATAATCTTTGTTTTCTATGGTATATATATTTTCATAGTCTTTCTCTAAAGTATGATAGCTTTTTCACTAAAAAATATATTTATTTAAGTATCGAAAAGTCCCTAAATTCATCAAAGAGGGCCTTTGTAAGTACACTGACCATTAGCCACCAACCACCTTGGCTGGGGAGAATGGATCACATTGTCAGAACCAAAAGATTAACCGATTATCTAATTGCCCCCAAGTTACTTGGATTTATTGAGATAACATTAATTAGTATACTGTAAAAGGTTCATGCCTATACTTGTCTTGTTGAGGTGAGGATGGTTT
>Ga0325411_1008030_pt1 | contig 11453 bp, 4 predicted proteins | sample PopdelMetagenome_13_FD_206181 | JGI IMG/M metagenome (GOLD analysis project Ga0325411, IMG submission 206181) | Populus deltoides microbial communities from Bellville, Georgia, United States - Xylem-PdIQD-R4 | ecosystem: Host-associated > Plants > Phyllosphere > Stem > Wood/Secondary xylem...
TAACAAAACTTTAAACGGACCCATTAAGTAAGCTATTAATTATTTCAAAACAGCACATGTACTTCGGTAGTTCCATAAAGTTTTAACAGTTTACAAACAAATACAATCTTACAAAATCTAAAACAAACCATAACAGGTATAGAATTATACATTCATATACTACAAGTTTGTTTGAGAAATAACAATAAATCATGTACATTTACTAACAAAATACATATACTAAAAAAACAATAAAATTGACATTTAATTAAATGTTAAAATTTAAAAAGAAAGAATTACTTGCAAAAATTGATAAAATCCTTCGGTAAATCAGAACACGGATGTTGTGACCACAAAACTTCAAGAAATATAACTTGTTGTGCTGATATGAGGGAGATTTTTGTTTGGGGGGAGGGGGGGCTGGTTGTTTGCAGATGGGGAGAGTTAGGATTAGGAAGAAGAAGGAGAAATAGGGGAGGAGAGGGTCGGTGGACATATATTAACTTTTACCGACGGTTTCACGGACGGAATATCCGTCGGTGAAACCGTCGATGATTCTGACGGAACAATTGACACGTCACCGCACGGATCTGCCATTTCAAATCCGTCGGTGATTCCGTCGGCAATATAAACGGCGGTCGTTGTACGGGCTGTCTTTTTGAATCCGTCGGTGATTCCGTCTGAAAAAATAACCCGCCAAAACCTCCACGTCAGTGACCCCTTTTTTTTACGACAGAAACATTTCCGTCCGTAATTTAGTCGGTAGTTACCGACTGAATTACAGACGGAATATTGTCCGTCGGTAATTTCGACCTCAAATTACCGACAGAAATATTCCGTCGGTAAATCCGTTGCTATTTAGCGAATTTCTGGTAGTGTTTTTGGTTAAAATGGGTAGCAAAAATAATAACCATTTTTATTTTATGTTGACCCTCCTTACACATGACCTGAACCTTACACTAGGTTAATCTTTGAGTCAAGTTTTAAAATTATGATAATAATAATTTTTGTCCTTATATTGACACGAGTCAATAGTCAACCTCACTTATGATCTGGGCTTTGCCTCGAGTCGACCCTTAAACTGAGTTTTAAAACTATAATACTAACCATTTTTATTCTTACACTGATTTGGGTCAAGTTTACCCACGATCTAAGCCTTGAACAGTGTCTCGAGCTTTGTCACAAATTAACCATCGAGTTAAGTTTTAAAACTGTGATAATAACCATTTTTATCCTAATATGTCTTAGTTAATCAATGTGAACTGTGACATCATTAGATTTGTAGTTAAGCCATGAAAAGGGCTTGTCGGATCTTACTACACCTTCAATACACTTGTACAACATCAAATCTTATTTATTCACTTAGAAATCTTTATCAAAAATTTTACTTATTTAATTTCTAAAGCATTTTCAAGAAAAAAAATAAAGGTTTTTTCTTTAAATTAGCCAATTTCAATCTTTATATGCAGTCTTCATGAAGTCAATCTCATTACAATAGGATGGAATCCTAATAGTGATAAAAGTATGTATTTACACACACACACACACACACACTACTGAAAGGGTCTTTAATCCAGATAAAAATGATCTCACTTGTTCTGCAACCAACAACTTTCTTGTTAGTCATAGCTTTATTTTATCAACAACAACAACAATAAGAGGTTGGTCGTGTTATGACCTGCTTTTTATTTTATACATAAAATTTATAATCGACTCACATCATCATTCCATTCATGTACTTATTAAAATTCCTCAATTTCACATCTATTTTAATATGTGTGTTATCAATTTTTATCGAGTTATCCAATAAGTAATAATTCATTATCAATTAAATCTTATGTAGAAAATTAAAGTAATTTTAAATTACACATGAAATTAATGGATCCATAGTTATGGGACTAAATTTACAAGTGTTAAAGTAGTCAATTGATTGTGAAACTCATTAATTACATGTATAACTATATCATTGGTCTATCTTATACTGCGGGTCAAATTATTTTTTTTAATAAAAAATGATCAAATGTTACTAACATGTTTTAGAAAAAAAAATTAATCGTGGGGAGGTTGACCCATTGTGACCTAGTACACTAGGTGGGTCCAAATGCAACCTGGATGACTGGTAGAAACGTAGTTTGATTAAAAATTCAAGACAATATCTTTTTTAAAAAAATATTGAGATGACTACATATTGGATTGACCTGGGTTAGCCTGAATTCGCCTTTCAAATTCACAAACTGAATCTTGAGATCATGATAACTCCATAGAAAGTAATGTGAAACAAATTATAAAGCTTAATTTTCAATCAATCAAATGTTGAAGGATTATTTTGAAAAACAAAAATAAATTAATAAAAAGTACCTAACTTAATATGGATTAACCTATTGAACTTGCAACCCATGTCATGAAAGTGAGATAGCCCAATATAATGCAAAAATAAAATAAAATTATGAAGTACAATTCCTAATTAACTCAATGTTGAAGGATGAAATTTCAAAAAAAAATATTATAGAAAGGATACACCGACCCAATTAAACTCGAGTGAACTTGTCAAACCCGTAACTCAAGTTACAACACATGAATAACCTCATAGAAAGCAAATAAAAAAAATTTATAAAGTTCATATCTCAACCAATCTAATGTCGAAGGATGAAATTGAAAAAAAAATTCAATGTATTCATTTTCTATATAAAAAATTGTTGACATTAAAGTAGACAACTATTATTAGTATGATAAAAATTAAATAACATACATGCTTTTAGAATGTTAATTCACCGTCTTTTTTAGATGCTTTAGGTTTTCACGAAGATCCATGTATCTTTTCAAACGCTCGACGCTCCCAACAACAATCAAGGGTTTGCCCAAGTAATTTGCCCTAAATCAAGGGTTTGCCTAAGTGCTATTCTTTTTAAATATTATGTATATGTGAGACTAAATCTAAACCTAAGTAAGAATTGGAGGGCTTTGATATAATTTGCCCTAAATATTACAAGAATTTTTCTTTTTTCCTTTTTTCTAGGAGCTCAGAAAATTGACAGAGAAAATTATGGAAAGCTCAAGTTGCAGCAATTGTTTCTTGTAGCATTTTGTTGAATAGTAAATTCTAACGTGATCGTGGAGGAAAATATAAGAAATTGACCGATTAATCAATACTCAATAATATTGTCTTAAAGCAGGCAGCTCCAGATAATGTGCTTACTTAAATAATGTCACCAAATAATTGTTTTGCATAAGCAACGAGGACAGTACTCGAAAGTTGAAACCCTTTTGTACCGAACATAACATTTTATTATAAGCAATGACAATTGCTACATATATTTTATTACCATTTAAAAAGAAACCTAACTTTTATCGCCCCATCATTGTGAAGAAGTGTTCTTATACTCGACAAACAAAACATCCCCATCACAGCCAAGTGCTAGACAGAATACATGCTTGAAATGGAAAATTGGGTGTAGCTAGCTGCTACATGTATTTTCATTTCCTTTTGCATGAGTCAATTGCTGTGGTGGAGCTTCCCTCGTGTCGCCAGGATTAGCTAGTGATGGCGGGGATCAGGACCTCCGGGGCTAAGCCTAAAACACTCATTGAAACCTCCAGTCATCTCATGCCTTACTATGCTTTCCTTCAACATTTCCTTGGAACTCTCTATCAACGAACGATCTCTTCGGTGCGCAACATGGTCGATTGAACGAGTTTCGAACATCGAAAATAAAAGCATAATGACGACGAAGAACAAGAGCAGCCTCATGTTAGCCATTGTCTTGGATGAGAATGCTGACCGAGAAAAGTATTATGTGTGCAATGTTGTGAGAGAGAGTTAGAGCATTTGGTGTATATATATAGACATCACGAGCCATCATTTATTGATATTTAATTTGAAAAGGGTAATTAAATAGAGAGAATTTTATTTGGAAGGATACCACTTTGATTTAGAGATCACTTGTATATTCAGAGAAGGGACACAATGGTTTCTACCGATTCCTTCGCCTCTTATTATTCATCTGTTCTTATTATTTTTGTCTTTGCATGTGTGAAAATTGAATACTACCAAGGTTTATTGTGTTTAAAACTTTACCTAATAGTGACAGGTGGCTGCCTTTCGTTTGCCTTCAAACCATGATAATTTCCCATCAACCCCTTTTCAATCTGTGTTCATCTGGATTGTAAGAAATTCGGGAATATTAACAAAAGCTAAAATTGGTTGGAAAATTACTGTGGTTGTAGACTCAGATGGTTTACTACAATGGTATATAATGATATTATATCTTTTTGTCATCCAAATAATGATATTTTTATTTTTTTTTATTTTTTAAGTTATTTTAATTTTATAATTTAAACCGCGAGTTAATAAAATATTTCAAGTCAGCTTGATCTTAATTAGCGTGATTACAAGTTTACTACACTAACTTAAATTGATCAAAACTAATTTTTTATGTTTTTTATTTTAATTCATTTGGCATATAAATATATTGTTTACATAAAAAAATAATCTAATCCCATGATGAAGCACGGATACTGAGAATAGTTCCTGCTCATTTCGGTGATATGTCATGTCATATTCTTGAAAAGGAGATATTTGCCCAGTCAGGAGCGGCTTGGCATCATCCATATTCTAAATTTGAAAAGCTAATAAATGACGAGAGAAACATAGGACCTCAAAACACTATTTACCTTGTATTAAAAATATTATTCAATATATCCATAGTTGAATGATTCTCTTTCTCACAAATATGTAGGGCTAGCAAGTTGTTCAACTTGAATCTTTGTGAGAGAGGAAGTCTCAATTCAGCAAGCAAATTTGTGCATGTATCTTGAAACTTTTATCTTATATTAATTTTAGACAACTTTTATCCTACCAAATCACCTCCACCTCTAAGTGGAGTGTTACACTAACTTCTTTCATATATATATATATATATATATATATATATATATATATAAAGTTATGTAGAGGTTACGGACTTCAATTGAAATGAATTTTTTAAAAAAAGATTAAAAATAACAATAACTTTCTTAACAATAAGCTTTTTGTGGTGTATTGTCGTTTAATTACAAATATACTTGGATTCTATGTTATGCTCACTATATATCTTCAAATAGATGATAAGTGCATTAATTTACATGAGATTATATGAGGCTAGATTGGCTCGGATGTTACTGAAAAAGATGGTGTTACAGGCTGAAATAAGAGATGGAATTATAGCAAACAGTACCCCCACTACCTCAACCCTTTATGTTCTTCCAAACTTGTTCATGCAATCAGACTTTCCGTACAGATGGAGCTCCAGGAGTGGGAACAATTTCGCAGAATCCCTTTCTCCCTCATAATTTCCTGAGACTATCTTGAAGCCTTCTGTTATGTTTTTTAACAATACCTTCAGTACCTCTTCCACAAGAAGGCACTGTTCATTTTCAAAATGAATTGTCGGCACCGATGGACAACCAAGCTAATTAAAATATTGCAATGGCTGCTCATCTCTTCTTCAGCTTTGACTGAGAGAGATGGTGGTTTCTTTTCCTTTTTTTTTTCTTCTTTTCTGGACGATGCAATGATAAATAACTTGAGTGCTCAATACATTACCGACTAATGTGATAGCCGATATGTTGGATGCCATTACGCACTGAGTGATGTCATAGCATATGCCCTAGAATTTTCTTTCTTTTTTTAAGTCAACTCTCCCTCACACTGAGACTAACCACTTCCAAAATAGTTTTTAAACAAGTTATCCATATTTAAATTATAAGATTTATGAGAAATTTCTTCCCCCACAAATCCCTCTTGAACTCCAGAATAAATCTATTATGGGATGAATCTTTTAACAAGCTATTCACATCCAAACCAGCACATTCATGAAAAACAATATTTTTTTTCTTAGCTTCTCGTTGAGTTCTTTGGAAACAAATGAAAATGGTAACATGAGAATCAGGTAAAAGCACCATCTGAGCCACCATCACCATAATTTAATATTAGTTGCAAGCCGAGGTTCGCTTTTGAATAGAGAATGATTAATCTGTTTCTGAGGTTAGATAGTGCTTACAGAGCACTATCTTGTGGCTACCGAATATAATACGAAGCTCATCACTATAAAGTGCCAAAACCTAAATAAAATGACTTAAATCTATCTTATCCTTAATTAGTGCAAAAGGCTAACATATGCAGAACAAAACGTTCAAGTGTTGTTCAATTTCGAACCCTTTCTTTCTTTCTTTCTTTCATTTCATTTCAAGCTATTCTTCAATTTGATTGCAGGGAGAATGGCAGTGAGATCTCCATGCCTGCATTCAAAAAACAATAGCATTGTTTAGACAGAATTGATGAAAATGGAAATCGCAACCAGTTTCAAGAGTAAAGCAATGAATAGTTTGAAGCAACATTCTTCTGTGTTAGCCTTGGAGTTCAATAACTAGCGACAAAATTGGATGGACATTAGTCTACCAAATCCTTTTATGGCCGGCGTTCAACAGGTCACATTGCAATTTGGGACTACTGATTTTATCTTTACACAATTACAAATTGAATTCTCCAAGTTAGAATACCATGGGCTCAAGCTGTACACAAAAAGCATGTCCACCTCACGTATAAAACACCTATTAATTAATTATTAACAAAACACTAAATGGTTTAGTTAAATAATATTGAAGTCATACTTACAAAACATTATTCATTGTAATAGTATTTGTTTTTTGTTTTTTTTCCTTTAATTTTATCATTCAACAATCTATTTTTTTATTTAGTTTTTTTTAATTTTATTTTTCAATATTAAATTGTTTTAGAAATAATGTTTCTTAACTATTTTCAAATGTTTTTTTTTTTGTTAAGTTATATAACAATCTCATATATTTATTTTTTATTTATTTATTTCAACCTTCAACATTAGTTTTGTTGAAAGTAGAGCTTCATATATTTTTTTTAATTGCTTTCTATGAATTTATCATAATCTCATGCCAGACACATGTTATGTGGACTTCGCTGTTCGCCAAGTCTAGACACCTTAGATCTAGCAAACATGTCAAACTCACGACAAATATGTCAAACCCATGTCATGTTTCAAGTTGTTTTTTCATATAAACATTACAAATGTAATGCATAATAGCAACAGTGGCATTGATCGACATGCAAGTTTTCAGTAGATCTACATTTCAAATACAACGCTAATCACAAAATTAAAATCATTTCCAACAAAATAAAATTAAACTCCAAATATCTTTTAAAACTATGATGAAGTACTAAATAAAAATGTTTGTGTTGGTATGAGCAATGATCAACGCATCTGGACACGTCCCCCATCAAATTTCAGAAAGCCAATGGTCCTACATTGTTTTTGTTTTTCTTGTTGTTAGATGTTGCACAGAAAATAACTAACTGTGAGCAAGACTGAAGAACATTGCTTTGGTTTGGCAAGCATATCAGATCCACATTACTTGGGTTAGACACAAGTTTGCCAGACACACGGTATTTAGGCCTAGCAAGCATGTCAGGTCCACATTGCTTGGCCTAGCAAGCATGCCAAGTCCACGTTGTTTGGGTCTGACAAGTTTGTCAGACCCACATTCCTTGGATCTGGTAAGCATGCCAGACTCATGTCATGTGGACTTGGCTGATTTCCAAGTCCACAAACATGATGTGCTTTAATCATGTTTAGGAAAGTAAGTGAAACACATGTCAGACCCACGTTGGTTGGGTTTGGAAAGCTTGCCAGGGCCACGTTGCTCGGGTCTGGCTAGCATGTCAGACCCACATCATGTGGACTTGGCTAACTTCCAAGTCCATGAACATTGGCAATTGAAATATCCCTAAAAAAAAACATAAAGCAATCGAAACTCTAATAGATAAGGTAAGTAACAAAGAAAAAGAAGCATATTAATGCAGTTGCCAGAAAATCCAATATAGTTGCCTAATCCTATAATAAAAATCATGCATTCCAATGACAAAACCAACCTCCAAGATTTTTAAAAATCAATCGAACGAAACAGAAACCAAGCAACGCAACACAAAATGAAAATGCATAGAAAACCAATCTGGTCAGTACAAAGACCCTTGACTAACCAAGAACTGCAACAACCACCAGAGCCTAAGCACACCTCAACGCCAAACTGCAAAGCAGATAAACATCAGAAATAGCACCAAACCAAGCAACACAATAGAAAATGAAAATGCTCAGGAAACCGACCTGGTCAGTACAAAGACCCTTGACTAACTAAGAACTGCAACAACCACCAGAGCCCAAACACACCCCAATGCCAAACTGCAAAACATATAAACATCAGAAATCGCACCAACAATTTTCGAGAACCCAACCAGAACACAGACATTCCAACACCCTAAAATCTCAAACCATAGAGAACAGTTTGTCTGGAAATATACAACGGCGTGGTGATATCAGACGATTTTACCGACGGAATGACCGAGGGATTCAAACTGAGATAGCCGCATAATGATGTGGCACTGTCACCGATGGAATCACTGACAGAAGGAATCCGTCGGTGATTCCATCGGAAAAAACCATTATATACCCACCCATTTGCCGACACTCTCTTCCTCTGTTTCTCCTTCTTCTTCCTTCCCATCCCACCTCTCCCCTCCCAAACTGCAGCTAACCACCCATCTCAACTCTCCACTATTCTCAACGCGAGCACTGAAGTTAATTTCTTATATCTTGTACGTGGTCACAATATCCGTTTCTTGTAGATTTTATCATTTTTTTGTAAGTAAATCTATCATTTTTAGTTTTAATATTTAATTGTGAATTTTATTGTTGTAGTATATGTATTTTATTAACGTTTGTACTTGTTTAATTGTTATTTGTCAAAGAAACTTGTAGTATGAATGTATAATTTTATAGTTGTTATAGTTTGTTTTATATTTTGTCAAATTATATTTGTTTGTAAATTGTTGAAATTTTGTTTGAATTACACCAAATTAAATGTGTCGTTATGATGAAATAAATAATTAATAGCTTGTTTAATGAGTCTTGTTTAATTGTTATCAATTCTATTTCGAAGTTGTGATTTCTGTAAATTTATATATGTATAAATTTGTATGTATGAACGTTGATAGTTGATAATTGATAATGAATATTTAACATAAGTGTTGTTTTAGTTTGTTGGATAATGTCGGGGAAAACCAATTTTTTTGTTATGTTTTATAGAGGTTCAATAGAAGTCATGGATGATCGTTCATGGATATATCGGGACTCACCCCAAGGATTGTGGAGGATGGATTTTTGTAACGGTGTTCAGGGTTTTATTAATTTCACAACATCTATTCCGAGAAATTTTACTGATGGCGATATTAGGTGTCCATGCAGGAAGTGTAAAAATTTAAAGTTTCTGCATCAAGATATTGTAACGATGCATCTTCTAACCAAAGGGTTCATGGAGAATTACCTGTGTTGGTATGCTCACGGAGAACTATTTGTTCCTGATAAGAGCATGGAAGAACAGGTGGTTGGGTCAACTTCTAGTGCTAGCAACATGCATGAAGTTGGAAATGAGAACAGTAATCCTTACAGGAATATAGTTATGGATGTAATACCGATGGAATCACCGACGGATTTATGCATATCCCAAAGCGCGCGTATGTCTGACACGTGTCCGTTTGTACAAATACCGACGGATTTTCTAACGGATAGAAAAGTCTGGCGGGATTTTTGAACTTTTTTTTGTGCGCATTTCAATTAATTTCTGACGGTATTACTGACGGAATTTAATGCCACCGACAACAATTAATTGCCGTCGGTAATACCATCGGAAAAATTGCTATATAAAACCCCCCATCCCCCCATTTGGTTTATTTTTTTCTCTGGCTCCGTTTCTTTTTTCTCCATTTCTCTTCTCCTCTTGGTTTATATTTAGCTTTTGGAAGGGATTTTATTGTTTTGGTGGTAGTTTTAAAAGGTATGTATTCTTTTTTCTTTATCTTTGTATTTTTTTTTTATTTTTATTGATTATTTTTTTGGTGTTCTTTGTTTTGTGTATTGTTTGTAGATAAAATCTTAAATTCAACACACTATTAAGGTAAGCATTTTTTATTCCCAAATTTATTTTGAATTGATATAGTGTTTTTTTAGTTTTGTGTATTGTTTGTTTTGTGTTTATGTTGTTTTGTGTAGTGTTTTTTAGTTTTTTCATTTTATTTATTAATTTTATGATATTATTGTTTGTATTGCTATAATTGTTATTGTTGAATTTATGTTAAAAATGTTAATTTATATATATAGAATTACATTTAATTAGTTTATCTTAATTTAGGATATTATTGTTTACATGTCATTGTTATTGCTTGTTATTACATTTTTATATTTATGTGTACACGTAAATTTCTATTTTGAGATCCATTAGGGTCGATCGTATTAGGAATGATATTGATTTAGTTACCTTTTGCTTTTAACCATGTAATTATTTATAAATTAAGAGTCTTGTCTCCTAAAACTTGAAATGTAATATTAATCCGTAAATTTGAATGTATGACTTTAATCTAATGTTTGTAACTCTAAGTACCAATTTAACAATGAATGTTCATAGTTGAAATTGATTCTTTTACTTGAATATCATTATATGATGTTATTGAATAAAATGTTGTGTTGATGATGATGAGTTGGGTTGAGATCCAAGATGATTGGATCGGGATGTGAAATAAAATTGAAAGTGTAATATGATTTTGTCGATAACTTGGGACCCCCCAGTATAGAGAAGACTCTGTCGATTTGTTTTTAAAATAATCAAAGTTAATTATGTAATTATTCGTATAAATTTGTGTAGATGTGTAGAATGAAATCTATAGCACATCATCAGAAGACGGTTGCAGCTAGTTCTTCTAGCAGCGAGGAGAACGTATCCTTAGGTGTTGATCACGGTGAGGAATATATGCCAACTTGTGATGCTGCCTCTTCTAGCGCGGTTTCACAGCGCAGAAGCGGTGTGCCTTCACAGCGGGGTCAATTCACCCGCAAGTACCAGGCACAATGGAAGGATGACCTCTCAATGTAAGTTTGTTTAGGTTTTAGTTTTTTTTTATATATACTTATAACATAATTTATGAACAACTAATTAATATTAATTACTACTTTTATTTAATTTCAGGTTCACAAACATTGAGGCTGCAAGGACTATAACATTGGCGTTTAAATCGTCGATGGAGATTCCATTGTTTCAATGGAGCCAGGTTTCCAAACATCCTGAGTGGAAACCTAATATCGATGCATGGTTTAAGCGATTTCAGGTCGGTGTTAATTTTTAATTTACAGCTTATTTTTAATAAATGATTTTTATAATTTTATATCTTGTACTATTTTTATTTTATATGAATTATTTATATACACAGAACAAATTTGAGTGGGATAGGGCGGACAACAATGTTGTGAGGAGGGTATGGGAGAATCACGCGGCAACTAGGTAACATCAAAAATAATATTTATTTTTGTTTTATAATTTTATGTTTTAAATTCTAATTTGTTACTATGGAAGTAGGTTGC
>Ga0325411_1008031_pt1 | contig 11453 bp, 4 predicted proteins | sample PopdelMetagenome_13_FD_206181 | JGI IMG/M metagenome (GOLD analysis project Ga0325411, IMG submission 206181) | Populus deltoides microbial communities from Bellville, Georgia, United States - Xylem-PdIQD-R4 | ecosystem: Host-associated > Plants > Phyllosphere > Stem > Wood/Secondary xylem...
TCAGAACAGGGAACATGTTCGCCTCCTTCATGTGCAGCTTGTTCGGATGCATTTATGATCCCAGGAAACTAGTATTTCGTTGTTCTTCCCGATTAAAGCAATACTTTTTTATTATTATTAATATAAATATTCGTGTTAGTTTACATATATATATATATATATATATCTCGACTAATCTCACAAGCTCTAAAATTAATAATTATTTAAACTTTAAGATAACTATTAAAATATAAATATAAAAGCTAACCAGTTAAATCTCCTCCTCACAGCTATTTATTAAGGAATACTTAGTCTGTCAACACAAGTGTTGGTGACCTCCTGCTTGCGCGCATGCTAGGGTGCTCAAAGCCTTACATCAACCACAATTACGTGCAGTCATCATTTCTCGTGATCCCACCACCACAAAAATATTTTTGATAGATTAAACAGTTAATTAATATACTCATTTTTTTTATTTAATTATCCAAAAATGGATGTCCCTTGCCAATAAATCATAAAACTAATTATATATCTTGTTTATTAAATTACTAATTTTTCATTCAATCACAGTTAACGTGAAAGGATGATTCTATAAATACAGTAAAGGAAGATGGGCTGGTACAATATTTAATACTTTTTATTAATTTGTATAAAATGTCAAATAAAAATTATTTTTGAGATGGAGAGAGTATCATATTGTTTTTAAGAAGTTCAATATCATAAGTAGAGGGATGTGCGTTTTCTCCTTTTTCTTATTTTTCCTAACTGAAAGGTAATCGATTCAATCCTTGTGAAGCATCAATTCAACCCTAAACTGACAGGTTAGGCAGAGACACAATGGACAAGACATCGCATAACAGCTTATAATGGTGTTTGGTGCATATTTTTTTAAGAAAAGTTTAGCTGTTGCTGTAGGAAATATATTTTTAAAATCTGATTTGGCTCGGTAAGTTGATCCAAGATCTAGTTGATTTGGGGTTGAAATCGGACCGGATTGTAAAAAAAACCTGGTGTGACTCGACGGGTTGACCAAGCAACCTGGTTAACCCGGCAAGATCCGATTAAAAACTCGGTTACAACCCGTTAATTTTTGTTTTTTAGTAAAACGACATCATTTTAATTTTTAAAGAAAAAAATTGATCCGAGCGACCCAGACGATCCAATCAAAACCTGAAATTCAGGCCTTGAACCGGGCTGGACACCAAACCGAATCTAATTATGTAAAACCTTCAAGGGTTATTTTCGCAACACCAATTATTCAGAGCTTTAGCTTTTAAAAAAGAGATGAGCACTATGAAGGGGGGAAAAACCTCCAATTATCTAAACCACTTCATTTAATGAATTTTTAAAATTTTGAATAAAGGGTAATTCAAGAATTACTCTAAATTTATTTCGGATAACTTGAAGAAATAATTTTGAATAATTATTTCCAATATGAGAATAATTTGAAGAAATAATTTTGAATAATTAAAAAAATCCTCCAAAATAACTTTTTTATTATTCTTTATTCGAATTACCGTATAATGACACCCCTATTTCTGAATACTAAACTCCAAATCTCATAGCCTCTCCTTACAAATTACAAAGAGGCGCTACCATTCAAGATGAATGCTTGTTAGCTTGTTTGATGGGCAATTAGAACAATACAAAAAATAAATTTGTCTTGTTAGCATAGCAGTCTAATATTACATGTCTTATGTTGAATAAACAAATTTTAAATTTTAAATTTTAAATCAATTGACAAGTAAATTAATATAAACAACAAGTAAAAGCAGTCACATAAGAATATATATAGAATTTACATGGTTCAATAACTTAAACCTATTCCATAAGAGAGATGATCAAAATAATTCATTATGAGAAAATTACAAAAAAATATCCTCTCACTAAAAAATTTAAAGTAATCCAAAACTCACTTTTTTTCCCTCCTATTTCTAGCCATCAAAGTGTAAAGAATGAAAATATTCACAAATAATCTTATCCTAAAATATAACAACTATAAGTTTTTATATGGATTAAGGGCATGAATATTTTTTTTCTCACTTGGATCCACAATTTAAAACAAACCTAACAAATCTCCACCTGAACTTAAATTGAGTTAACTTACAAAACTTGAAATTTTCTTTGATTGCCTCCACCAAACATCTCTCAAGTACTGCACAAACCAATCAAGTCCATGTAATGCTTAAACTTGACTGCAGAAATAGGTTTCTTCAACATATATGCATGGTTCTCAGCTATAGCAATCTCTTTCCCTGACACAACACCTTATAATATGATATTTAGAATGAAGTGATACGTAACATTAATATGTTTGGTTCTTTCATAATACGTATGGTTATTTGCCAGATGAATAATGATTAGTACTTAAAAGTGCATTTTTATCAAGGTTTTATATCATCATTTTGCACTTGAAGTATCAATAACTCCTTAATTAAAGCATGTTTTATAATAACATATCTAATAATATAAGATACCTTTAATTTATGGTAAGTTTTCATCTTAAATGCAGGCCTATCATATAAATGAAAGAATTGATTGATGAGTTGAAGTACTGAAATTGAAAGGACAAAGAGATGACCAAACTTAGAAAAGATACGTTGGTGCAGTCTAAACTGGAACATTGTTTGGTAATCGGGTCATATCTGGAGTTGTATATCTCGGATTTAGGTCTATTTTATATGGATAGAAAGGTAAGACATTAGCCTACAACTTTCACAGGATCCTAAGATTTAACAAGGCCTTTTTCAAGTCCAAATTGTAGCAACAACAAAGAAGTCTGAATCTGTCCTGCAGCCCAGACACTGTTCAGTGTTCAGCCCATATCTCGAGTTCTAGAAGTCCAAATGATCTCAAATGTTTACCCTAGAAAGATGAGACAATTTTCTAGAACGTTCATGATTGAAGTCTGTTAACATTATGACGTTATCAATGATGTTTTTGGCAGACAGGAAGATAAGAATTATCATTAAGTCAAGATGTGGCCACCCATTCATCAATTAGTCAACAAATCAATAGTTCTGAATTTTGACCTATAAAAGGAGGCATTTTCCATGTATTTAGGCATCTTGGTGTTCAGATCAAGATCATACTCTTGCTCTCTCTTTTGTAGTACTTAAGTTTTGTTTATATTAATCTCTTGTTTATGCCTTTCATTTCCTTTTCTTTACTTAGTTAACTTCTTTCTCATTTATGTTCTTATCTTATTTATTTATGTTTCTTTCTTTCATTATGTGTAGCTAAGTTAATTATGTCAAGGTGAAAAGGGTACACTAATGGTGTAAGAATAAGTATAATATAAACTTAACATGGACCTTAATGTTGGATACTAACATGCTTTATATTTGTTATCTTGTTCACTTTTACTACTTTGCTTGTTAAATGATTAATCTAGATTTATGTTGTGTAACACTTGGTACAACAAATACTTGGCACTTTGATAGCCTATACTGTATGGTATAACCGACACCTGAGCTATGAAAGTAACTTAATTTGTTGTTAACATAAGTTATAATCATGAATGAACAACATTTACAAGTATTAGCATTATTCGAATAAGATAACTAATGTAATCATGTTAACAATTTATAATCTGATTGGAACCTCCTTTGTGTGTGGTTTTCAGTTGAATAATAAGAGTTTATACTATACTTGTTTGAAATACCATTAGTAGATCCTCTAACCTTGACATTTGTTGTTATCATTGTTTAATCCTTACGTTAATCTTCCATCTCAAAGTTCTCATCAACTTTTTTTTCTTCTTAATCTTTATTATTATCATTATTAATAGTATTATTGGTATTATTATTATTATTACTACTACTATTACTATTACTATTATTAGTATTACTACTACTAGTATTATTGTTGTTGTTGTTGTTGTTCTTATTGTTATTGTTGTTACTATTATTGTTGTATTATTGCTGCTTATAATTTATACAATTAACCTCCCTGTGGTTCGACCCCGGTCTTGCCGGGTTATTTATTACTTCGACACTCCTGCACTTTGGAGAAGACATCAATCTTTTGGTCGTGTCAAATAACACTCCAACTATTATAATGTACAACAGTCAGCCCATATAACAAACCAAAATTATCAATCAAACCTTTTTCGTTGTCAATTTCATATACTCAGCCTCCATTATAGACAAGGCAATAATGGATTGCAAAATTTCTTTCCAACTAATGGCACACCCTAAGAGAGTGGAAACATAAATTATTAGCAACCTTCTTCTATCTAAATCACCAATATAATTTGAATCTATAATACCCTCAACAAAACTTCTAGCGTTATGACTTTTGTTATATATTAAATCAATATTTATAGTACCTATAAGATAATAGAGTATTCATTTCATGGTCTGTTAGTAAAATTTACAAAGATTTTCTATGAACCTGTTGACCACACTTATAATATATGAAATATTTTGACAAGTGCAAACCATAGTATACATAATTCTTTTAACTACACTAGCATATGAAACACCTAATATGTTCTCTTTCTCCTTCTCAGTTTATAGTGATAAATTTAAAGATGTAAAATAGACTGCAACCAAAATATTCAAGATACTTTTTATGTGACAAGTATAACTTGACAATGCTTTGATTTATATGTATCTATATACATAAAATCTTCTTGGTTGTATCCTGAATTCTTTAAATTATTGATCTTAGACATGTTTTTGAAGGTAATCAACATGTCATTACTATATAAGAACAAGTACATAAATGAATCATCTAATAGCTTCTTAAAGTAATCATAAACAAGCATAAAAGTATTAACATTTTATACCACTATCTTGGTGACTATTTTAAGTCATATAATGACAACTTCAATAAACACACATGACCTTCCCTGTCTTGAGAAATGAGACCTTCTATTGATACATATAGACCCTCGCCTCTAGCTCACTATATAGAAAAGTTATTTTAACATCTAGCTACTCAAGCTCTAAGTCAAATAAAGCAATATCTGGGTGAAACCATGCATCATGACTAGAGAAAACACTTTATTAAAGTCAACATCTTCCTTTATATAAAAACTCTTAGCAACTAGACATGATTTAAACGTTGTATCAACCCCCAGGATTTTATATTTCCTATTGTAAACCCATTTGCACCTAATAATCTTCTAGCTCCGTGGTAGTTTAGCAAGCTGTTATGTTTGGTTTTTATTAAGAAACTAAGTTTTCTCATTCATAGCAATCATCCACTGAGAATATTATTTGAAAAAAAATACTTTTTTTATAAGAACAAGATTCATGATTATCAAGATTTTTTATAATATTTAAGGTAAAATCAACTAAATCAGTATAACCATACTTAACTAGTACTTTTATTTGTCTTCTTTAACTTCCTATATCAATAATGTAAGGTTGTTTTTCATGTGCATTTTTAACAATAATATCTTATACCACTTCCTTAATAGGCTTAGCCGAAGCATCTTTATACAATCTCTCTGAAGCTCTAACCTCAAGCTTCACGTGCTTACTAGTACCTTAGTTCATCTCAACATCAAACCAGTCAACTTATTTTCCTTATGAAATATAGCAAATTCATCAAAAGTCATATCTTTTATAGTAATAAACTTAGATGACTTGGGATCAATACAACACTATCGATATCCCTTCACTCTAGATGAATAGCCTAGGAATATGCATTTTCTCACTCTCGGACCAAGTTTATCTTTCTTAGTTTAGAGCATAAGCAGAATAACCAAATACTTATAGTTTAGAGTAATTAGTAAGATGACCATATCATATATCATAAAGAGTCTTTAACTCTAAAACTGTTGATCAAAATCTTTTCACCAAATAATAACCTATGTTAACTATTTTAACCTAAAAATATTTCAATAATCCATCTTATTAAAGCATACAACATGCTACTCTATTTCATTGTAGTGTATTTTTGACATTGCAATATTTAGTAATTTTTTCATTCTTATAGAACTCATCAAACTCACCTCAGCATGATTTCAAACCATTATCATTTTTTAAGTGTTTGATCTTCTTGTTAGTCTGTTTTTCAATCAAGACTTTTCACTACTTAAAGGCAATGAACACATTGTTTTCTCTCTTTAGAAAATACACTCAGGCCTTCCTAGAGTAGTCATCAATAAATATCAATAAATATTGTGCTCTAACCTTTAACATAACAAGAGAAGGATCTAAAAGGTTATAATGAAAATAATTCGCAAAACCCTTGATTTTGTACGATGAATAATCATACAGAATTTCACATTGCACTATTAAAAAAATAAATTGAATTGTTATTATATGTAAGGCCTTCAAGGCACTATTAAGAAGAAAAAACAACTCAAATTATCTAACCACTTTAGGTAATGAATTTTTAAAATTTTGAAGAAAGGGTAATTCAAGAATTACCTTAAATTTATTTAGGATAACTTGGGTAAAACATAAATAAATTGGATTACCCAGACTATACAATTTATTTATTTATGTACTAACTTATTTATAAACTTCTAAAACTAATGGGATTGTAATTTTTCTTCAGCCTAATTTTATCTAGTTAGTTGAGAATATTTAAGGAATTCTGGATTAAAAAAATGGTGGCAAAGGGTTTAAAATCTGGCTAATTCAGACAAAATATAATTAGAATAATTAAAAAAAGCTTATTTCAAGTCTGATAATTTGAAGAGATTTTTTAGAATAATTAAAAAATTCTTCAAAATAACTTTTTTTTATATTCTTTATTCGAATTACCTATATAATCACCCCAATTTCGGAATACTAAAATCCAAATCTCGTTGCATCACCTTACAAATTGCGAAGAGGTGCTACCACTCAAGCTAAATGCTTGTCAGTTTGTTTGATGGGCAATTAGAACAATACAAAAAATAAGTTTGTCCTAATATTACAGATCTTACCTCTTTTTCAGGAGATAATCTTATTCCAACCATTTTTTGCCCATTAAACTTACATTTTGGAGTCAGCACATTGGTATCTTTATCAAGATAAAATTACATTTATATCCCGATAATTGTTGAAAATATGCTACTCAAAACACAACCTTAATTTACCACTCAATTTCCTTGTGACCATTACTTTGAAAAGAACAGAGATTCAACAGCCAGATCCCATAATATTTATATGGCTGTCATGGTGAACAGAGCATTAGACATGAACCCAAAAAAAAAAAAAAAACCTTTGCCCGTGTTTGGTAGTCCGAGCCCAACGTATAGCAGGGGATTTCAGGAGAGTGGACTCGAGCGTGGTAGCCTGAGCCCGACTCCCTAGAAATTATGGGCTCACGCAAGAAACTTGAGCTCATGTTGGGTATGTTGGGCGTGCTGTCACACCCAGCACCACTGTGGGCTCGGGCTTGGAAGCGCACCTCAAACTCAACATGCTTGGGTCCAGACTTACCGCCTGCATCTATTTTTCACCTCTAATGAACTCGAGCCTAACACTCACCAGAAATTTTTCTGGAACCCATGCGAGTCCCTCGAAATTTTATACTAATCCAATACGTATTATTATGATTAGAATACAACTCAAAATATCACAAGTGTAAAATACACTTCAACCCCTCCTCTTCATAAAATGACAAGATTCATAGGCTATAAATACACCATGAATCCTTCAAGTCATATGTTTGTGATTTCTTCATTCTTAATATTTTTAGCATATATATTTTAAGAGTTTATCTCTCTAAAATATCATTGTATTTTCTCTTTTTATAAAATTACTGAATTTATCATCAGAAAATAAATTACACTTCAACCCCTCCTCTTTACAAAATGAAAAAATTCATAGGCTATAATAAATACACTATGAATTCTTTAAATTAAAAGTTCCCGATTTCTTCATTCTTAATATTTTTAGTATATATATTTTCAAAGTTTATCTCTCTAAAATATTCTAACATTTTTTTTTATATAAAATTACTGAATTTATCATAAAAAGATCATCATATTTATATATATAAAAAATTTATTACTAATCATATAGCTTACCAGTTAACACATACTTTATACTATTCAAACTTTCAAAGTCAAGAAAAAAAAAAAGTCAATAAAAACTTGGATTTGGTGACTAAACCCAATCCGGTTACCAAAAAAAGGAAGTGGTGGTTGGAGGGGAAGAGGAGCTCATTTTTCGAAACATGATAGCATTAAATAACCAAGCCAATATATCACCATCACTTTGGACTTTCGTAGGATACATTATCTTTCACCATCACTTTTGCTGCACCATTTATTTGCTCACCAATACATACAAAGCAAAATCAAATAATAAATAAATAAATATTTGAGATTCAATTTGAAATGCACCGCTGCAAAAGCTCTTTCAAACCTAAAAAAAAAAAAAACTTTTGAACTCCAAATAAAAATTCTAAAAACTTTAAAATTAATTATGTATTTTCTCTGTATTTTATATTATAATCCTTTAGGTTTTGATTTTATCTTTGTAATACAATTTAAAATTTTATCACATAAAATTAGATAATAAAAATATTAAATTAAATAGAAAAAAATACGAGGATAAAAATTAACCAACTCAGTATATTTGTTAAGGATAGTGAGATGATATTATAGTTATAAAACTAGATCTAAGAATCAATTTAGAGCTAAGATTAACTTTAAATTTTTTTAAAAAAAATTAAAATAATATTATTTAAAAAATTAGCAAATTAAAAGTTAAATTTTACCAAATCATCAAGATTTTTTTATTTTTTCAATCATTTTCAAATTTAAATAGGCTTTCAATCGAAATGTCATGTTGGTTAGAATTTATATAACTATATAGCTTTTTATGTTTTTAAATTATTTTGATTTGATAATTTTAAAAATAATTTTTAAAAAAATTAAAAATATATTATTTTAATATATTTTTAAATAAACAATTATTTTAAATCATAATTACTACCATATTTCCTAAATAATTTTACATTAACTATGAATTGACTTTTCAAACTAGTCATGATTTTTATAACTATACATGGAATAAGACACTCTCTCTCTCTCTCTCTCTCTCTTTCTTTCTCCCGCGTGACTGTTAAAGAAACTAGACTAGCATCATGATAGAGGAGGCTCGAGGCTCGAGGCAGTCATCATTTGTTGTGACATTATTAAGCAAGGCCGCGAGGATTAGTCAAAACAGAGGTAGCAGAAACAAAAATACTCATCGCATAACCCCAGAAATAAATATAAGCAAAATGGCTTCTACTTTTTCGGAGTTGGCCTTACTTTTATGAAATGCATGTGGAGTTGGTGGGAGATTTGAATCTGAAGTCAGAACAAGCAGCAGCAGCAGCAGCAGCTAGTGACGAAAGTTGTAAAAATAAGATCCATGAAAATAAAATAAAGGATCTTTATGGATTTGAAAATTCAAACAAAAAGAAAAGGTTCTTTCTTAACTGCCTTTAAAAATTACATGGAAACAGAGATTGTGGATCCAGCATGCATGGAAAGTTACAGGTTTATGGCCACGACGAGGAACCCCACTTCATGTTCTTTCTTACAACTAATATATGTTTGAAAACAAATGCGAAACACAACATTATCCTAGCTAGGCACATGATCGAGGATGGCACATGGCTTCTACGTTCTAGCTGGATTACTTTATTCTGGGTTCCAATCTTGGTAAAATACTCTTTGGACGTGATAACAGTAAAATAATAGTAATTTTTATGAAATGTTACGATGAAGGTTTTTTTTTTTTATTAACATGAGTATCCGAGTTAATTTGCATATATCTCGTCTAATTTCACAGGTCTTAAAGTTAATGACCATGTAAGTTTCTAGTAATTTTGAGAGGATTCGAACTCGTGACCACTGAAAAGTAAATTCAATACCTGACCAGTTGAGTTGCCCCTAAATATTATTACAATGAAGTTTTTAAATGTTAAGATGAAATTTTTGTTTTGAAAGGTGTACAAGCTACATATATAAGATACTCATTGTTTGCTAGTTAACTAATAAGCATGTTTTAAATGAATAAGTATAATTTTACAAAATGTTTTTTGAGCTAATAAAAAAATAATTTAGATCGTTAATAATTAGTATAATAGCTTTAAAATGTTGATCAATAAACTTAAAATAATAAACATCATTTAAGGGTATTTGATTTTTACTATTTTTGTTTAAATACAACAAAAATAATATGAATAGAAACAATTATATATATTGTTAATCTTTTCAAACTAATTTCTCTATTTTCTTAGTAATTTGAATCCAAATCAAAACCTAATATAGTGTTTTTAATTGATTTTTCTCTACCGAAATCTTTCCTTTATCTTTAAGAGCAATTAGTCTTTTTTTTCCCCCAGAAATGCTTGAAAAAACCCAAATTAAAGCTTATGGAAACCCTAATTTTTTTAATCTTTGTTCAATTATTTTAATGCACCTATGTTGTTAATCTTTCATAGTTTGTTAATGAGTAGGTGGTTTATGATTTTTGTTTTTTCTTCTCTGTAGCTTTCCCTCAAATCAACCTATGTATCTCTCATTGCTGGTGTGATTTTGATTTGAAAGAGATGAGGGCTTATTGATATAATAGATGTCGAAGGAGGAAAAGACAGGTTTGGTGGTTGTGCAGGAGGAGATGAGGGCTGATTTTACCAAAGCATATTTTTCTGTACAAGCTCATGGTTTGTCACGTAACTTTGCAAAAACTTGCAAGCATCGACCATTTCGTTTATTTGTTCCATTTGTTTGTAATCACATTCGAATCTAACTGGCAAGTCAGTATTTGTCCCATAATATTTTTTATATTTTGTGAAAAAATCTAAATTTATAACCGGATAATAAAATAAATCAACATAAATCTAGTAAGTTATCAGATTCAACATACTTGGATCGGCTATAAACCAAGCTCAAGTAAATATAGGCTTAGCGAGTCGTCAAACTTAATATACTTGGATTCAATTGTATGTTAAACCCAAAAAAAATGGGTCTAAGAAGTTATTGGATTCAGTATACATGGGGTCAGCCATGTGCTGAGCCCAATGCAATATCGGTCTAGTAAATTGTCAAACTCAATATATTAGAGTTCAATCATGTATTAAATCTAAGATAATATGAGTTTAGTAAATTGTCATTCTTGTATTTCTTAGACTTCGCTACATGCCAAACTCAATTGGTCTAGAGATCGGTAAAAAAATCATATTAGGACCATAATGTTTTGTCTTAAGACTATTAACATGAATTATTCATGTTAGAAAATAATCATCTCCTTACATTTATAGATGTAAAAGGTCTTCCAATAACCTACCATATTTTCATTTCATTAATGATTTGTAAAGAATATTTGACTTTTGTTAATGACGTGTCAAATATTTTTATTTCTTATTAATGTTATTATGAAAAAATGACTCTTAAATCCCTTCATTTCATCAAAATAACATGGTTCAAGTATTATAAATACATACTAAACTATAAATACCTACTGAACTATTCAGGTAAAAAGTTCACTTTTTTTCTACTCTTCAAATATTCATATCTTAACTTT
>Ga0325411_1008032_pt1 | contig 11453 bp, 10 predicted proteins | sample PopdelMetagenome_13_FD_206181 | JGI IMG/M metagenome (GOLD analysis project Ga0325411, IMG submission 206181) | Populus deltoides microbial communities from Bellville, Georgia, United States - Xylem-PdIQD-R4 | ecosystem: Host-associated > Plants > Phyllosphere > Stem > Wood/Secondary xylem...
TTTTTTTTTTTAAATTGATTTTTTTTGTTTTAAACTATTTTTTTAAATATTTTTAAATTAGTTTAATGTACTATCTTAAAAATAAAAATTTTAAAAATAATTTAAAACAAAAAAACTAATATTTTTTTTTTAAAAACAACTATTAATATACCAACAAACAAAAACTATAGGTAAGAGATGACAAGACCTGATGGGGGCTGAGAGGAGGGGTTGAAGCGGAGCTAGGTTTTACCGGAGCTTGACAGGGGCTGTTATGTTATGCCTTCATTTTCTGCCTTGAAAAGAAAGCTGTAAAAGCCCAAGCTAGCAACACTTGCACATTTTAGTCTTTCTTGTCACAAGAGAGGGAGACAGCCCAAGGAGTAAGAACCTTCAACAGGAAAGAAAAGAGAGAGAGTGTGTCTCTCACTTTCACACGTGTGATGATTCAAAAAAAAAGAAAAGAAAAGAAAGAAATGTAGAGATTGTTTTAGTGTTTTTTTTAATATATTAAAATATTTTTTAATAAAATTTATTTTTTATATATCAAAATAGTAGAAAAACATATAAAATATTAAATTTTTCTACAAGGACAATTCAAACCCAAAAACAAACACTGCGTTTCCCTTTAAACCTTCTCTCCTTTCCCTGGAGTCTCGGAGTCAAGGTAGAAAAGATTATAACACTAAAACCGTGTAGGTCTCTCTCTTAAAGCCCTTGCTGTTTTTCTCTGTTATCAGGAGACTTACATGTCTCCTTCGCTTCATCACTGTCTGTCAAAGCTAGCTTCTTATCTTTAGAGTTTAGACTCTCACAGGATGACTTCGTGTTCAGTTGTATAACTGCATTTGTCAGAGGTAGAAATGAAGGCATGGCCAGAAACACATGCAACGCCAGATAATAACAGCGGAAATTAATGGTCTTGCTTGTTACTACTCTACTTCCCCCTCATCTTCCACTTCTTCTCCTTGTTCTTCAATGGGAATGATCGATAGAGACAGTGGTTCTCTTTGTCCCAAATCTGGAATGACACCACCTACCTCTTCTTTTCATGAAATGGAAAATGGGAGGCTTACTTGGGGATTTCCTTTCATGGGAAACTATCATGCTAACAGTGATACTGCTGTGGAGGTCAGGGTTTCTGATAGCAGTGATGGGCTCGGAGAGAACAATGAGACTGTAAATCACGATGCTAACTCATCTAATGAGGAAAACCCAGATGAAAATATGATGAGCGGCAAGGAAACAGAAAGTGGGCAGTCAAAGCTTTGTACAAGAGGGCATTGGAGGCCGGCAGAAGATACCAAGCTGAAAAAACTCGTGGCTCTTTATGGCCCTCAAAACTGGAACCTTATAGCTGAGAAGTTAGAAGGTAGATCAGGTAAAATACTAATGAGAAAGAAACTGTAAACTTCTGTTCAAATTTTGCCGCTGTCATTTGTTAAGGGGTTCTTCTCACTAGTTTCTGCTTGGCTCATTTTGATTATTGTCATGTGAAGGTAAGAGCTGTAGATTAAGGTGGTTTAACCAGTTGGATCCAAGGATAAACAGAAAAGCTTTCACTGAAGAAGAAGAAGAGAGACTAATGCAAGCTCATAGACTTTATGGCAACAAATGGGCCATGATAGCAAGACTTTTCCCTGGAAGGACTGATAACGCAGTCAAGAACCACTGGCATGTCATAATGGCAAGAAAATATAGAGAACAATCAAGTGCTTACAGGAGAAGGAGGCTAAGTCAATCTGTCAACAGAAGAATGGAGGAAACTCCAAGCTTTGTCGGTAGAGATGCAGGCATGAAAACAGTATCACCACCATATTGTCCCAACATATCCAGTGCTGGTGGACTAAACAAGTTATCTCCTTGTCAAATTGGAAACTTTAATGGTGCTGGTCGCGGTGGGGTTGACTATGGCTTAAATGGATCCCCCCACATGACCAGTGGGGGAGAAGCAGTCTCAAGCATTAAGGTTCCTCAAAGTGGGTTTTGTGCACAGCAGACGCCTTTTGATTTCTTCTCTAGTATGTGTCCTTTGTGATCCCCCAATCCCAATCCCAATCCCTCTCCCCATCTCAACATTCTCTTTTGCTCATGTTGTGTAATCTTTTGTGTATCTGGGTTTCTGTGCTGCTCCCTCATTGGTTTCTTTTTGGATAGCGTACCACATTTCCTAGCTTTATTTTCAGTCGAAACCAGGTTGATTAATCTGAGTTTCGTTTACTCCTTCGCTTCGCTGACTGAAACAAACCTTCTCCCCTAACTCATTTGTTGCTCTAAATTCTGTATAAACTTGGGCATGCTTCTTTCTCTTAACTGCCAGTAGTTACTTTCCTCTTGGTAATTGGTATGTGTTTCTTGCAGGTCCCAAAAGTAATGACATGATGGGCATGTTCAGCCAAACCATATCATGGGATAGGCCAAATAATGAACCCCGCATTTCTGGTTTCTATCCCCAACAATACCCTTCATACATACTGACAATGCAACAGTCAAACCACCAATACCCGTATTGCTTCTCAGACTCCACAGCGTCGACATTACCTCAAGCAGTTTCAGCCAGTGAGCCTTCACGCTCATCCCCATCAGTGGCACCAGATCAGAGCAGAGTTAGCGGCCATTTTGAGACCGTTCCACCACCATTCATCGACTTTCTCGGGGTAGGAGCCACATGAAGACAGAAGTGTAGCAAGAGAAAAAAGCTGCAAACCTTTTTTTTTTTTGTGCAGAAATCATATCATAGAGATGCTTAATGTGGATGAGCTCCAATATAACCGAGTGGCCATTAGAGGAAAAAGATAAAAGGTATTCTAGTGAATTGTTGCAGTTGGATGGCAGAAGATAAAATCTGCATTCGTCTGTTGCTGTCATGTCACACCAGCACCCTATTTTTGTTTTCTTTTTAGTGAAATCTTCTGCTAAAGTGAAACAAATAGATCCGATTAAGGAGTATTAATGTCATATTATCCTTTCTTATTTCTTTATTTATAAGTACTTTTCCTCCTCTTTGAATAGCTGTTTGATTATGTGTTTTAAAAATATTTTTAATAAAATTTAAAATTTAAAATCTTTTATTAATTTTAAATTAATATATTTTTAATGTTTTCAAATCATTTTGATATGCTGATATTAAAAATAATTTTTAAAAAATAAAAAAATATTATTTATATATATTTTAACATAAAAAATTATTTAAAAAATAACCACAACCATATTGACAAACATACTCTTAGCCCTCTATCCATCTGAAGTCATTGGCCTTGAGAACATTAATCTTGTGCTTTTGAAGGAGGGGAGCAACGATGATGTCGTTTGCTTTTTCCTTTGTCTGAAAACGTCCATCGCCCGTGCTATTTTTTTTCTTTGGTCCAAAATTACCAGTACTGTCTAGTGGGACCCTTCATCATTATGTGTTCTTAATGTGATTTTTTTTCGTTACTTTTACTAATTAATCATGACCGTTAAAAATGATAATATTTATGATAAATTATAAAACCATCAATCAAACATAAAATAAATTAATTAATAACAAAATAAAGATTAATAACAATAATAATATATAAATTTGATAATGAGTTTCCAACCATAAGATTTTAAGTCTTTTAGATATAACTCAAACTCAATTATTAAAAAACAATATTGAAAAAAAAGAGCAAGATATCATTTAAGAAAAATATCAGAAACAGATCATAAAGATACAAGATAATAAATATTTTCTTATTCTACGTTAAGAGGTTTCTTGAATATCCTTGTGCACCAGTCAGATTAATTTCCTTTCTCAATGCACCTCTCACGTTGATTTAGTTTAGATTAAGAGAAATTTAATAAAAAGATTTGAATATTAATTAGTGTTATGTGTTTGTCACCGTTGATAAAACACCATTTCATTAAATGTTTTTTATATTATTTTTAAATAATTTTAATGTATTAATATTAAAAAAATAAAAAAATATTATTAAAGTACATTTCAAATATAAATCGCAATAATAGCCACACTAAAAAAAATTTTAAAAATAAAAAATATTATGACAACACATTTCAAATATAAATAACCACACTTCAATTCAAAACAGCCTGTCATCAATACTGGCGAAATAACGAGGATATATAACTTCATTCCAACATCTGGGTGTATGTGTTTTTTTTTTTTTTTTCAAATGTGAACGCAACATGTGGTGACACTTACATGAAATCAGAGGACAGGATTGAGACTATTTGTCAAATTCACATATAAATTAAAATAAACTGATGCATATTCTATGATGGAATGGACCCAATAGAGTTTAATTGGACGTAATTGAGTTTGTAAATAGTATGTGAAGAATAGCATCACCCTTGAATAAAACATGGAGTGACAGTCTCCTGAGAAGGAAGGAGCAAATTCAAAGGGCTTGGAATGAAAACTAGGAAATGACATTAGTATCAGAGTATTTTGCTTACTATACGTTGCCCGAAAGGGAAGCAAAGGTTGAAGATTATCAGGAGCTTGACCTTAAAAGGATGGTTTTTTTAAGGGAAAAGAGGTGGTTTGGTTTGTTACCGCAAAGTGGAAGAGGATGTTGAATTTTGTTGTTGATGGTCACGGTGACGATGCTGCTGCTGCTGCTGATGCGGAGGCTAATAAAGACGCAAAACAAGAAACTGAAACTTGTGTCAAACATCCTTTTCTCACGGGCCTGCAGAATTCAGGCACAAAGTCTGCAACCAGAAGCAAACACCACCCACCCCTCCCAGTGCATTCATGATGGGAACTATTGAACACCGTTTCCTTTCGTTCCCTCATCGGCAGAATCTTCTGAGATTTCATGCCACACCCACATGGGGTGTATCTGTTTGTAACTGTCTACTTCTGCGCAAAAAGTTCCGTGTGCGTATAGTTTCCTGCCGTTCAAGAAACGTATTATGTGGTGACATGATCTTTCGGTATACTGTTGTCATGGGCCAACACGCCACCATTAAGCAGCTGCTTTATATTTCATTCTTTCGTCTTCTCTACGTTTTTTGGCGTGGCGGTTCCGGATTTACATCCAACAAACATAGATGACCCAACAGCTCATAAACATTTGGTATTTATACTGTGTTCGGGTCTGCATCAAGCCCAACAAATAATCGCATCCAGACAAAGATACAGTCTTGAACGCATACATACGTCAATGCATTCAGGGCTGGGCTTCTGATCCTGTGTTCGGACAGACAGCAAACGAAAAGGAAAATAACAAATACAATGACAAATTTATCTTTCCATCTAGATTTATACTTAATGCAAGGAGGAGGTCTGTTAAAGGAAAGATTCCTATTGTATTACAATCACTGAGATTTCCTTGTTAGAATAGGTTTTCTACTTAGACTAGAATTATCATCCTGCATAAATATTTTAACCTATGACCTTCTGTTTCATTCAATTAAAAATACAAAACAGCAGTATTTTCATATTCTTTCATGGTATCAGAGTATTACACCAAACTCAAGGTCCTATGGGATGAATTAGATTCCTACCATGAACCTATCACCTGCACCTGTGACGGTTCAAAAGCATATGCCTGTAAAGAAGAAAAGGAGAGAGTTATGCAACTCTTGATGGGTCTTAATGAACCCTATTCCACTATGCACGACTCGATTCTGATGATGTCACCGATCCCCGACACACGCCGCGTCCATGGCTTAACCCTCCAACACGAGCGACAGATGGATGTAGCAAATCGACAGATCACATCCCATGCCATGCAAATCAGTCGCTCCATCAGGGGCGGCACAAGACCCGACAACTCAATGGGCACGAGACCACTTGGTGCTGGTTATGGGGATGGCAAGCACAACTCTCACCTAAGAAAGTCCTTAAGTTGTTTTTACTGTCATGGAGATACCCACACAGTGGACAAATGTTATTTTCTTAATGGTTTTCCTGTGGGCCACAGGCTACATAGAAAAAATATCAAGCCAAAAAATCAAAGACCCGCAGCTTACAGTACTGCAAAGGAGACCATCTCATTACATGACAACAAACCCAACGAGAGCCCAACCTTCACCACCGAAGAATACAATCAAGTGATTGCTCTTTTGCATAACCGAATCGGTAATTTTCCACTTGCGAATGCAACAGGTATTGTTACACCTACCTGCAATCTTTCACAACATGACCCATATTCAAATATACATTGGATAATGGACAGTGGAGCCTCTGACCATATTTCATGTTCAGCACCGACACACAATATCATCAATACTCAACATGATTTCATCAGTTTACCTAGTGGGGGCAAAGCAACAATTGCCAATATTGGGTCAATTAAATTATCTGAGGACTTAAAACTTGACGGTGTCCTTCATGTGCCACACTTCAACGTGAATTTATTATCTGTAAGCAAATTGACACGAGGATTGAAGTGCACTGTGATTTTCTTTGATAAATTTTGTATTGTGCAGGACGTGAACACGGGGAGGACGATTGGCCTGGGCAAGCAATTTAATGGACTTTACTACATCAAAGCCACCCAAAACCCACGCTTAGCTCACCACGTCCACCATACCTCTTATCTTTGGCACCAACGTTTGGGGCACCCTTCCATCACACTTGTGCAATTCCTTTCAAATAAAATTCCAGAAATTATATGTAATCCAAATCATATTTGCAATATCTGTCCTTTAGCAAAACAAACTCGTTTATTTTTTTCTCCGTCTACTTCAAAATCATCCAACGCACCTTTCGATTTAATTCATTGCGATATTTGGGGGCCACACAAACTTCCCACTCAAACTGGTGCGCGATATTTTCTCACTATTGTGGATGATTTTACCTGATTTACAAGACATAATCAAATCCTTTTTCTCTAGGGTCCAAACACAATTCAACCTTCCCATCAAAACCTTCCAGTCCGATAATGAGAGTGAATTTCTATCCCTCCAATTCTTTTTTCACCACAAAGAGACTTCTTTCCAACACTCATGCCCATACACACCCCAACAAAATGGCATAGTCGAACGGAAACATCGCCACTTTTTGAATGTCAGTAGGGCACTCCGTTTCCAAGCACACATTCCCCTACGTTTTTTGGGGGAAAGCATACAAACCGCGTGCTACCTCATAAATCGTCTTCCCTAGCCCTTACTCCACCACAAAACACCGTATGAACTTTTACATCACACCTCCCCTGATTACTCTCATTTACGGGTTTTTGGTTGTTTGTGTTACGTAACCAATCTTCTTCCTAAACACAAGTTTGATGCCCGGGCCCGTCGATGTGTGTTTTTTAGTTACCCCTTTGGTCAAAAAGGTTATCGCTTATATGATCTTGATACACAGAAATTTTTTTCCTCTCGAGATGTGGTTTTTCATGAACATTTATTCCCTTTTTCTATATCCTCATCTGATTATTCAGATGACTCACCTACCCTACCCAACACACCCCATGACTCCATACTTCTAACCGAACCTGACTCATCTCCAGACACCATATCTTCCCCTTCCCCACACCATTCCCCTGTTCCTCTAGACACCAACCCATCTTCTTCCCCTGCTACCCAGTCCTCCTTATAAACACTAACCATCCCAGCCCCACCTTTCCGCCTCTCCACACGCCCTACCAAACCACCTCCCCACTTTCAAGATTACCAAGCTCACCATGCAGCCTTGCTTGCTCCTGGCGCTCCTCCCTCGATCACGCCTGTCACCCGCTACCCCATCACTAGGTATGTCTCCTACTCTCATTTTTCTGCTCCTCATACCAATTTTGTCAACAATATCTCTCAGTTTGTTGAACCTAGCACATATAAGGAGGCCTGCCATCACCCTTACTGGGTTGCGGCCATGAACTTTAAAATCCATGCTTTAGAGGAGAACCACACTTGGTTCTTGGTACCCTTACCTACTGGTCATCGCCTCATTGGCTGCAAATGGGTTTTTAAAACCAAATATCGGTCTGACGGTTCCATTGAGAGGCACAAGTCCGGCTGGTCGCTAAGGGTTGCAACCAACGGGAGGGCATCGACTATACTGAAACATTTGCCCTTGTTGCGAAACTTATTACTGTCCGCTGCCTTCTTACCATTGCCTCTGTCTCTAATTGGCCGCTCTATCAAATGGATGTGCAGAATGCCTTCCTCCATGGTGACCTCCATGAAGAAGTTTACATGCTTCCACCACTAGGGTATCGCTGACAGGGGGAGCGCACGGTGTGCCCTCTCCACAAATCCTTATACGACCTTAAACAAGCGTCTCACAGCTGGTTTCGTAAGTTTTCCTCTGCTATACAGAATATTGGCTTCCTTCAATCCAAAGCAGACTATTCTATGTTTACATATAAACATGGACATTCCTTCACAATTATATTGTTGTACGTTGATGATATGATACTCACTGGAAATGATGATGCTGCCATACGCGATCTTAAACATTTCCCCGACAACTGTTTCAAAATCAAAGACCTTGGACCTTTAAAATACTTCCTTGGGGTTGAAATAGCACGGTCCAAGTCTGGGATTTCCTTCTGTCAATGAAAGTATACACTAGACATCTTAGAAGATGCGGGCTTACTTGGTGCCAAACCTGAAAAAATTCATATGGAAGCCAACCTTGCCCTCATGCCTACAGGGAGTGACCCCCTTAAAGATCCCACCAGTTACCGAAGACTCATTGGAAGATTAATCTATCTCACTATAACAAGACCAGAAATCACATATGCCGTAAATACACTCAGTCAGTTCATGCATGAGCCTCAGAAGCACCATTTTGCCATAGCATGCCGGCTCCTCCACTATCTGAAAGGAGCCCCTGGCCAAGGGTTATTATTCCCCTCAAACGGACCACTACACCTAACTACATATTGTGATGCAGACTGGGCATGATGCCCTTTCACCAGACGCTCAGTCACTGGTTATTGTATTTGTCTTAGCAGGTCACTCATATCATGGAAGAGCAAGAAGCAGGTTATTGTTTCAAGGTCCTCCGCAGAAGCCGAGTATCGTTCCATGACAACCACCACTTGTGAACTCACTTGGCTGCGATACCTCCTAAATGATCTCCAAGTGCTGCACATTCAACCTGCCACCTTGTTTTGTGACAACCAGGCAGCACTCTACATTACAGCCAACCCAGTTTATCATGAACGGACTAAACACATTGAATTAGATTGCCATACTGTTCGTGAGAAAATTCACAATGGAGAAATCCGGACAGCTCATGTGCAAACAAAATACTAAGTTGCCGATATCTTCACCAAACCACTGCCTGCACCATTGTTCCAGTCTCATCTTCACAAGTTGGGTGTAATTGACATTCACACTCCAACTTGAGGGGGAGTGTTAAAGGAAAGATACAGCTAATCATAGTTTTCCTATTTTATTACAATCACTGAGATTTCCTTCTTAGAATAGGTTTCCTACTTAGACTAGAATTATCATCCTGTATAAATATTGTAACCTACGGCCTCCTGTTTCATTCAATTCAGTAATACAAAACAACAGTATTTTCACATTCTTTCAAGGTCAAGCCTTCCCATGATACTACGTACATTGTTGCACCCCTAGCAAGCGGTTTCAAAGAAAAAAAAAGGAGGAAGAACAAATTGCACTAGATTAATTAATAGCCTCACGAAACAAGGATGTCCAAAAAGAAAAATATCCATAATAATTCACATGCCTTTCAATCATCAAGCAACGTTGTAACAGGCGTTCAGTAATAACACCTCTCCATAAACCTGAAAAAGTCGTTGAAATCGATCTTTTCCTTCCTATCCTCTCCAACGGCTTGGATCATTCTTGAACACTCCTCTACTTCCATCCCTTCCTTCAAACCCAAACGACACATCACTCTGTTTAACTCTCTTGCATCTATAAACCCATCTTTGTTCTCATCAAACACGTCAAAAACTTCCTTCACCTCCTCCAAGCTGCAGGGTTCCTCTTCCTCGAATAAACTTAATAGCTCATCTGCACCGAACCCCTCGTCACCACCCAAGCCGTCTTCATGAAGCACCAATCCTAACCTGTTCATGACCTTTTTTACATCTGCCTGGTTTAGTTTTTCATGATGTTCCCTGTCATGATATTGAACACAACCCTGTTGTTTTTTCAACTTTTCAGGACTCAAGCTTGTTTTGACACTTGCGAAGAAAAGATTTAGTAGAGTTTGAAGGTAAAACAGGATATTTAAGAGTATACGGCCAGACATCCTTGCTAATATTTTCTCCACTGGGAGTGAGAGAAAGAAATTGGGTTATTAATGGCGTAGGAATTTCTTTCAGATACACAATTAACAGGTTCTATTTTCCTTCAGACCCCATTACTTATATAGAACTCAAAAACGGAATCGTTCAAGGACACAGGAAAAAACTAACTTGATGAAGTTGTCATTAAACTTTGGGGAAATCTACTCCGCAAGAGGAGCAATTGACTTCCCACTTGAGATGACGTGGGAGTTGGGGGGTTGGTTCCAGAATTTCCTTTCAAACTTACAGAGCAGCACATCGATATTGGTAAAGAGGGTCCGATATATATATATTTATACAACCTTCGAAGTTAAGAACATACGTATAGAATTAAGACAGATGCAAACTGTTTTCTTTTGGTTTAAAGGCTATTATCCAAAAAACTATCAGTGCCTCGCAACGCGTTTTACTATCTACACTAATATAATTATAGTAATATTATAGTTGGCTTTCCTTCCTTCTTTTTTCTAAGCTGATGCTTTATTTTTTTCAGTTTGCTTTGGATTGTTTGATAATTTAAATAAATTGAATTCAGTTGTATTTTTTATTGTATTTTTATAAATATTTCAATTGTCAATTTAATTAATGACATGACACAAGACTTGAGTTTTTTTAATTTATTATTTTTTTATATATAAAAAGAAATTATTCAACCTGTGACAGCAGACGCGTGAAACATTTCTTATGCTTACTACATCGGTTAATCTTGAACGTGTGAAATTACTTTTAGGAATCCCTCACGAAGTTGAGGGTGCTTCACCACCACGTAATGCCGTTGCTTCTTGTTGCCGACCACGCGAATCATCGAAGAAAGTTGGATCGATAAGTTTTGGGTTGGAGTATATTTGATAGTATTTTTTAAAAAACTATTTTTTCCTTAATTATAATTCAAAAATAATAAATTAAATTGACTTTAAGTTACAAATATATGTTTAATAAAAATGATTCAAAATAACTTTTTGAAATAAAATATGTGGTATAAATAAAATTTATAGGTTAAAAAGTAAAAATTTCAACTTTTTATTAAATTAAAAAAAGTTTAAAAACAATTTTTAATTTAATTTAAATAAAAAAAATCATTTTTTAACTAAACATAAATACCCCATTCAATTGCAAAGAAAGTAAACCGAACATTTGTCTTTTATGCAGAGTTCTTAATGTTAAAAACATATATACGGTGGTTAGGGTAAACTTCGGGGGAATTTGGCTGCCTTTCAATACAGGTCAGCCATGTATTTATATAAAACCTTTGTACTTGTAATTACAAAGAAGTCC
>Ga0325411_1008034_pt1 | contig 11452 bp, 6 predicted proteins | sample PopdelMetagenome_13_FD_206181 | JGI IMG/M metagenome (GOLD analysis project Ga0325411, IMG submission 206181) | Populus deltoides microbial communities from Bellville, Georgia, United States - Xylem-PdIQD-R4 | ecosystem: Host-associated > Plants > Phyllosphere > Stem > Wood/Secondary xylem...
AAAATCATGGAAATTTATTATGCTTTCCAAAGAATGTAATTATAATTAGTAAGAAATCAAGATCACTCCTCTAAAAAAAAAATCTAATTTACAAAAACAAATTACCTTTAAAAAACATAATTGTAAAGTCCCCATTAATCATATTCTTGGACTTATGTCTAGTATACACACAAAAAAAAATTTTATTCATTTTAACCCCTTGCAAGAGCAAAAGGAATTGAATTCATGCATACATCCCATAGCCCTAGCTTCCTCTTCATCCTCTTAACAAACCCCATAAACTTCTCATCCTCTATCAATCACCAAACTCTACATTACTATAAACACAAGATCAAGTTGTAAACTTATATGGAAGTTTAAGAATATGATTCATAGGTTTTTTTCAATTTTTTTTAGCAACTCTTTTCTTTAGAAATTTTTTTTTTTACATGGGTGATCTTGATTGTTTATTGATTATAATTACATTTTTTTAATAGCACAATAAATTTTGATTCCATGATTTTCTATTTTTTATCTCCTTTGATTATTTGAATATTCTTTTTAAATTAAGATTTGACTACACATATTAAGCTTTCCTTTTCTATGATCATCAGCATTAAAACTAGAAGATAATATGGCATATTAGCTCATTAAGTTGTAACTTATAAGATGTTACTAATTATATCTTGAGTACCATAAAATTTATCTTTAAAACTAAACATAAAGGCTAAATAATAATAGAAATATCTTTTATTTTATTTTATTTGATAGAAGCAAAAGATAGTCCAAAATAATGAGAATTGAGGAAGGAGGTTCATTTATACAGACAAATCATGTTTCAGTCTAGGTGTATTTAGATTCAGAGAAAATCTATATATGTTTTTTTTAGAAAATCATCTAAAATAGAAAATCAAATATTATGCTAAAATAAGTTTTTTTTCATAGTTGGATCTTTATAATTTATGTAGTTTTTCATGTAAATACACATTCCATATTTGAATGTTTTTTAAAATATTTATGAGATAACCATTGAACCATTTTTTTTGTTTATTCACTAAAAATATTATCACAAATAAATATTTTGGTGCTTTAATTGGTATTGGTAGCACATATTGAATTGGACAACAAAATAATAAAAATGTTATGAATAGTATCAATCCTATGTAATAAAATAAAGTCATAAAAAGTAATATAAAAAATTAAACAAGTAATTGTATATATGAAACACTTAAAAAATATTTAGAGGATAAATTTAATTTTGAACATATTTTTTATTTCTAAGGGTTGATTAGCTTTTGCAAAAATATCAAAAGAACACATTATTTCATTTCTCTATAGATATTTGAAATTGAAAATAAAAAAGAACAAAAGAAAAAGAAAAAGGAAAAAAAATACTTTTAACATCTTGTAGTTTGATCCATTTTACACTTACCCATTATATTTTGAAAAATTACAATTTACATCATAAGCCAACAAAAAAGTTTAAATCTGACAAAATAACTAAAGTATCCTCATGTATGTTATATTGGAAATCGATCTCAATCATAAATAATTTCTTCTTTATCATCGACCGACAATATTCTCTTTTTGAAAAGTAAATTTTCCTATCCTTCTAAACCCAAATCAAACAAAAAAAATGTTTTTTGCAAGCGGGTTATCACATGATTTCATGGTTTAGTGTGGTTGTCTCTTCTTGTATGGTGTTATTCGAATCTCGCATGAGTTTCATCCTAAAACCAGCAACAAACATGTTTTGAAGAAAAAAATTAATCAAGACTTTGAAAATCATTGGTCGTTTATTTTGTTGTTATTAATATAATTTATTCATTTGTTTATAGGTTGTTTTTTACTCAAAGTAAATAAAAGCACAAAAATTTATAAATGACAACACATCAATGTCGAAGCTCAAAATATCCTAAAAAACAATTATTCTTATTTAATCAACAATAATAAATATCACAAACATGATTTTGCTAGTGGAAAGCTTTAAGTCTTGTTTATTTGAACACCTAAAAAAATCCTTAATTTGAATGTCACGGGGTAAAGTTTCTTATACCATAATTTTTAATCTATATTAAAATGTGTTTAATTAAGCACTGAACCCTTATTTTAAATATGTTTACCCATGATTAAATCTAATTATTAACTTTTTTTGGTAGCTTTAAAAAAACCCTAAACTTTACCTCATAATTGACTATTCACATAACCTTAATTTTGTAATATTTGCTTAAAAATGTGATTGATTAATGTAATAAAAATTTTATTAAATATGATTAACCATTATTTAAACTAATTAGTAATGTTTTTTTGGAAGAACATTACTAATGGTTAGGCAATGGAGATAAATCAGTTGTTAAATATTATAATAGGTGGCATTATCGTTATTTTAAAGGAAATTAAAATGCGGCTAGCTTTTTTTTAAAAGTAAGCAACAATCAAATTTGTGGTATTTTTGTTATTTTAATGCAATATGGGGTTTTTAGTCATTAAATAGAAAATAATAGTAATTCTATAAATAATTAGACATTCTTTTTACTCTTTTTAGGCATGCCAAATCAAGGATATAAAATATTACACACCATCTAAAGTTCAGGATGTAAATTATAATTTTTCAAAATATAGCAAGTAAGTGTAAAATGAAACAAATTACAAGATGTTAGGGGTGATTTTCCTAAAAGAAAAATAGAAAAAAAAAGATTATTTCTTACAACTAAAGATTTCATTAGGTATTTTATGAATATCTACAATTTGGTATTCCGATCTATTTAGATTATGTCTTTACAAAAGAAACTAAAACCAGTGGCCTTTCTCTACAATATAAACTTTGTGCGCACACACAACACTATGGACCAAAAAATTCAATTGTTGCACGAAAACCGAGAAAAGAGGGGAAAAGAGGGGAATAAAGAAATGGTTGTCGAAGCAACGTTTAGACTTCATTGATGACATGTACTGACTTAGGAGGAAGAACTTAACAAGAAGATTTCGGTGACACTAAGAAAAGCCACCATCGAAGCTTAAAGGAGACCGCATGCACCACCCTAACATGATTCGTAAAATTTATAGGTTAACATGGGTCAATGCGATATGTCATCATCTTTTCATTTCACTTCCTGAATTTTTTACGACTTAATCCTTGGACAGTCCATTGTTTCACATATACTCATGATAAGTTTAGGCAGAGGTTAAAACAACGATGGTGCGAATTTTGTTTTAGCCAGATCATCATTTGAATGGGGCAACTAATTTGTCTTTTGGCCTTCTAGATTGAACGAGTCATACTAACTTTTTTTTGCATTTATTAATGCATATAGTGTTCAATTGCTGTTATTTGACATATAGGTCAAGTTTTCAATTTATGTTTTATATTTTTCCATCGTATGCAGAAAAAATTAACTGAAACCCATATGTTTTTTATGTAATAATTGATTTTTTATTCGACCCGTAACAAAGTGCTGGCACAAGACCTAGTCATATAAAATACTAAAGGGGATGGCCTTTTCACTGTGAACACACCATTGTTTACCTTCTCATGTTTTACTATAGATCCACTATTCAATTTTATTTTTTAATTTGGTCTTTAAACTTTGCTTTTGTGCAATTCCATTCTTTTATGAACCAAAATCAAGGGAAATTGAATCAAATTTGTTAATTAAGGATAGAATTGAAAGCAATAGAACTAAAGTAGAAAATGTGCCATAAATGAATGATGACTTCAAAATTCACACAAAAAAATTAATTTAGTCCTCACACTTAGAGAGAGATCGCTGAATTCTGGCGATAAATAGAGAATAATATCGTTGGCACCAATTTAAACCACTAAAATGATTAATCTTTGTGTTAAATAGTCTCACTTGATGATGGGAGCTCATATTAGATGCTTTTTTTACATTGCAAGTTTCTAAAAAATAGATCTGAGCTCAATAAAAGTTTTGGTTTTGAGTTGATTTTAGGTTTTAGGACAACTTTTTATGTTTTTTAAAGCCATATATATATATATGTGTGTGTGTGTGTGTGTGTGTGTGTTTATCATGGTTTTGGTGTGTTTTATAGATCTTTTAGGACAAAATAAGTTGAAAATTGAGTTTTTAGGTAAAACAATATTTAGCCCTAATTTTCCAGTCACCATAATGGTGTAATCTAGGCAAAATCAAATACCGTGTTATTTACCTTAGCATGCATCACATAGTGCAATTTAATTTTTTCCAAAACCATTAGGGCAGATGACATGCTGCAACAAAAAAAAACCCAAACGCGCGAGCCCTAACAAAATGGGCCAGGCGAGCTGGCCTAACAACGCATGATCTTTTTTTATTTTTTATTTTTTAAATTAATTATTTTTTTATTTTTTCAATTTTTTTATATATTTAAATTAATATCTCCTCTTTTTATTTGTTTATATAGTCTCTTTCAAATGATTATTATGTTTTTAGTTATCATGTATAAATTAAATTTTTAAAGAGATTATTCTAATTGATTTATAATTTTTTTTTATTTTATATAAATAAAAAAATATTTTATTTGGATAATATTTCTACTATGTGTAACCTTACATAATAATTTTTTTCTCCCTTTTATTTTATTCAATTAATTTCATGTGCATTTTTTTATATTATCATTTAATTGAATGAAAATTTGATTTTGGTAAACAAAGTCATTTAACACAATCGGGTGAAATGCCCGTGTTACAATCTCAAATATCTTAATCTATACATGTTTTTTAAATTTATAATTTTGTCTTTATTTATTATTAATGATTGTATATACACATAAGCTTTTTGATTTATACCTATAATTTTTTATGTAAAAATACGCGTGGAAAAACTTGCATGTATATTTGTTTTTATAGGAAAAAGAAATACTTGATCCATAGTGTAGTGCAGGTACATAGACGGATTGTTATAGCAAATTAAAATTGATATGTTATTATTTTTATCCTTATAAATCATTTAAATTATAATAAAAACATTTATAAGGTAAACTCAATAATTGAGTTTTGCTTCCTTCAAGAGACTTTTGGTACAATAAACGATGGTGCTATAACTTTATTGGGCTATTATTATGTTTGGTCGTGTTGTGGTTTCCTTAAACCTGCCAACTAAACTCAAAACCATGGCTTATGGCCACGAAGGAATCTCCAAATTCTGAAACTTTTCACTGACCATAATATAAACACCATGGAAAATAACAGTCCCTCCAGTAGTTATGGTTGGTGACTTTATGTAAATTTTTTTGTACAAGATCCAAAAGGTAAGTTAATGATTAACAGAAGATGGTAGATCAGCCAAAGAGACACCTTAAAGCCAAAACCAATTAATGCTTAACATGAAGTTGAATCATTGGAATAAAAGGTCCCTTCGATGATGGCCAGAACATGTTCTATGATCCAGAGTCTTATGTTATAATAGAATAACTCTTCTATGATATCATGTCTCTGTTTTACTCGACTCTCCATGATCATTATTGTTGAATTGTTCACCATGTTTAGAAGTGTTTTTATGGTATGAAAAAAATATTTGGTTAGTGTTTCAAGCTTTTCAAGATAAAAAAGGATAGATAATTAGATGAAGGATACAAAACATAACAAGAGACAAAAACAAAAACATGTTTGGTATTGATATATAAGACAAAGTGATTATCTCTGCATCATGTTTGATTAATAGGGGATGTGACAAAATAAAATACAAAAAAAATTTATTTTACTTGCATATTTTAAAAAATAGTTGAATATTATTTTTATTTTACTTCACGTTTTCTAATGGTTTTCAACCATATCCGACTCTTTAGTTTAGCAATAAATTAAAAACCCTCGAGCAATATGTTGAATCATGTAATGAAAAATTGAATTATAAACATAATGAAGAAAGTGTGACTTAACATACCTTTAAAGATCTTTCTTCATATGTCAAAGATGAATGATTTGCTAGCTTAGCTTACCAAAATTTAAGGTAAAATGGTTCAATTAGTAATTAATAGAAGGAAAAATAGAAAAAAAATCAATGATGAATGAACATGTAGCTATATTAGTCAATTAAAATAATCTAGTAGAATAACTTATGTAATATCATGAACAATCACAATTACACCTATTTTAATTAAGAACGAAAAAAAATCATAAGCAAACCTCAAGGAAAAGGACAAGTTACTAAATTTATCAACTTCACAAATAAACTCTAATCATTGTCTCCCTTCCACCAAAGAAAATCTAATCTTTCAAGATTTATTTTTTAAAAAAACCCTCACATAAGCTTATTAAAGGTCACAAAAATTTAAAACCCCCAAATAAGTTTATCTCCTAATCTCTCATAAGCCCCTACACCTCTCTTCCCCAATTGATTGTTGGCCACCAGCCACCATGTTAGATTTCATCACCCTTCATACTAGAAATTATCCTCTCATTGTCTCCTCATTTATTTTTGTTGTGCAACACCTTAACAAGAGTGCACGATATTTTACATGTTTTAGTCTACAACTACTTAATTGACTTGCTTTTTTAATATAAAAATCAATGTGTTTTCTAGTTTCAAAAATTATTTTAACTGTTAACTAAAAAATTGATACTTTCATTTAATACATCAAAACATGAATTATATGCTTTGGTAAATGTTAAAACAGTTTTTTATGCTAATTAAAGAATAAATTGGGAAGTTGAGAGATAAATGCAGATTAAAAAATTTGATCTTGTGGAGCGAGAAGCCCTTTAGTTTTTTTTATTTAATTATATGGAAATTAATTGTTTTTTGTAAGAAGAGTAATAATTTAAATCTCATTGAAACAAATTGATTTGCTAATATAATTCCTCCTTTCTTAATTCTTTTATACTAAGGAACATAATTCTTTTGTTCTATGTTCTTTTTTTAATAAAAAGGGAAAATTACATCGAGTCTTCTATAGTTTGATTGATTTTTTTTCTTTCGTATTTTGATAAATTACACTTTACATCCTAAACTTTAATAACTCTATAATACTTTACATCTTCCAACTTTGATACAAAAAAAAAAAATCAACAAAAAATATTGGAATATTTATAGGTTGTCATTATTTTCAATTTAATAACTAAAGAGCCCCTAATGCTAACAATAATAAAATTTTTATTGTATGTCCGTTGTCCATTGTTTTTGAAAAAATAGTCATTAAACAATGGCTTTATATTTACAGAAATATCATTATGTTCATGTTTATAACAAATTCAATTCCTCTTCTAACTCTCCTACAACCTATGTCAGCTCTCTCACAACCTCTACCAATAATACCATCATTGGAATATTTGTCACCATTGCTAAAACCCTTGCCAAAACTATTTGAATTGTCAGCACATTTAAAACCCTTGACAAAACCACCACACTTCCAGGTTTGGTATCAACGAATCCTCTAAGTTGTGTTGCACCATCACTTTAGTATGTCCTTGAATTGTGATTGTTTTGCTTGCAGATATTGCACCTAAGTATACATACCCTTTTCCTTATATTCCCAGGTTGATCTTTTTTTTTTTCTGTCTATTATTTCTTATCTTACCAACACTTCTTTTCAGGTTAGGAAACAAAACAATGACATCTTTTTTTTAAGGATATAGATCTGGTTTTGGTAATGGGTGCACCACCTTAGTGTATGTCTTTCTAAAAGTCTTAATTGTGTAATATGCACCACCACACATGTCTTCAATATCAAATGTCTTATGATACACATAAAGGACCATATATCTGTAAGGAATGCATGTCTTTATTAACTCACCATATTAACACTCCATTTGATCCAAATCAATATAAAATCTTGATTGTCCTTAAAAAACTTAATATTCATTTGGACCTGCTAGAATCATCATAAGATGTCTAGACTTCTCATCATACATATCCAGTAACTTCCTAACATAAAATGTTGTATATATTTTCCAACTTTCAACTTAAGCATATCTCACATGAAACCTAGATATAAACTTCAACCTATTCTTTTTCTAGAAAAATAATAATTGACATATTCTTATATTTTCCAACACAACTATTTAATGACTCAACCAAATTATTTGTTACATTTTCCACCTCAACCTGATTATCAAACAAATATATATCCCATGTTTTAGCATTGATATTATTCAACCAACCTAGAGTTGCTTTATCTATATCTCCAATATCCTTCAAATAAGACTTGAATAGAATATTTTTATAAGCTTTCGCTGCACCTTAAAATCCAATTTTCATCTCTAAACCATGAAACCCTTTGTTCTTGAGATTATCATAGATATGCCTTGCACGTGTTTTTAAGTATCATTCTAAGACATTTCATTTATTGACTCTAGCATGCAATAAACCACTTTATAAATTACAAGTTGAATTTAAAATACAGTTTGGATAATAAATTTAAATATTGTTGATAGTATAATTTTTTCCTATAAGAAATAATGCAAAAAAAATCTCTAATGTACCACATTTTTTATGGATTCATATAATGCATATAAGAACCATTGTCATGTGTTGTCGTTTTCGACTTTCATAATAGCATATGCAATGGGACCAAGTCTATTATTGGCATCCAACCCAATTATGAATAACAATACACCTTTATATGGACCTTTAAAATGACATTTATTTATGCCGATGAAAAGTCTACATCCATTCACTAACCCTACCTTCATAGCTTTTAAGCACACATATACTTTTTGAAACTTAATTGGTGAATGACCATATGAATTATCTAATCTTTGGTTATATTACTTTAATAACTGTATGTATCTAGGAAGTATCTAAAATGACTCCTTATAAATTTCTTCCACAAACTTTTTCACCTTTGCCATAATTCTTTAAAATGATATCAGGTATGGTTTGATCCTAAACTTGTTATCCAAAATTATCATTAAATATGTTTGGATCAACACTTATCATTGATGCTAGCTTTTTTGCTATCAAAGTTGAACCTACAACTTTAATTGTTGCAGGTCTAATAAAACCATGCTTATCTTTCAGAGTTTTTACCATGAAAGTCTTACCATCAAGAACTAGAGAAGCATAAATCCTTCACTTATAACTAATACTAGTACATGTAACTTTAACATTATTTTTTCTGATTAATGTATCTCTTCATATGATACCCATGCTTCACTTTATATTCTCTCAAAACATCTCTAAAACAATTGACATTCCTAAAGTTTTAGAATTCCTTGAACTTTATTAATTCATTAACTTTCACTTTAAATATCTTGCATTTAAAATAAGATGCGGGATTAACCTTCTCCTCCTTCTTCTTATTCATAACATTTTCACTCTCATCTTTGTCTTTCTCATAACTACTATATGATTTTGAACTACCTTCAACAACAAAATATTCTCGTCACTGCTAATCTTCCACTCATTCTCTAATTCTGAACCAACATCCAAACTTTCACCAAAACATAAATAACCTTCTAAGCTATCCATCCATTCATCTTTTGTTTCATTAACAAATTCAAATATTTCCTCATCATAAGGAATATAATCATCATCTTCCTCATATTCTGTATATTCATTATCAGCCTCATCATGCATGCTTCAAGTGCCAACATTAACCCTTTCACTACTTAAATTGCTATTATTTACATTCCTATTAATATTATCAATATCTACATTGTTGCTAATAACAACATCATCACCATCAAGATCCAAATCATCAACATCAAAATCAAGTATGACTTATTATTGATATCAACATCCTTGAAGTATTTTATTCCAGTTTGCTTATTTCCATTGAGTTTAATTATGAAACACCTTGGCATCCTAATTATTGGAGGACCAACAACATGATCAATATCAATATAGTTATGAATCTAGTCTTTGCCTTCGTGCAAACTCAACATCTTTAACATTGATGCATCATCAAATATTTGATACTTTATCATCATTTATTTGAAAACCATACAAGTCTACACCAAAGACTTGCTTGCATATGAACAATAGGTCCTTATAAGCAATATAATCATAACAACAATCTTTCTCAATGTATAACTTGTTGCCATGATGAGTAATAATAATAACATTTTGTATCCTAAAATGATAGACAATGCAAAATTACATAAAGCTTAACAATGTTTAAAACATACCTAATCATATTAAATAATGGTTAAACATAGGTTATAGTAGGGTTCAACATCAATTGACCAAATTGCAATCATATATTATTCGATTAGGGTTTAATATACAGTAACCAATCAACTATAATTTAGGAATTTTTAAAGTTTTGGGGTTAAACTTAGTTAAACAAGTTTTAAAATGCTAAAACAAATGTTATCTAATGGTCAAATATCAATTAATCACATTTTAAGTTAATATCTTGAAATTAGGGTTTGATGAATAATGACTTGCTAGCCTAAATCTTAGGGTTTTTTTTTTTTAATGATTTCTAAGATCATATGATAAATTATTTAAAACAATGACTAAAACGTGTTTGGTTTTATCAATATTGTCATTGTCTAAGAAAAAAAGTTAAATTGATTGGGGTTTATTCAATGTTCAATGTATACTAGTCAAATCCCTAGACATGTATGGTTTAGATGTTAAATTGCGAGAATAACACATAATTTAAACAAAATTAACAATATTTAAAATAATTTGGGTGGGAGCTGATCTAGTGTGATCTGACCTACTAACAGGTTCAAATAAAACCCAATTTGATTTTAAGAAATATTTTTTCATGATGGTGTCTTTTTAACCCTTTCTTTTTATATATTGAGATGATGACGTTTTGAATTAACTCGAGTCAATTAGGGTTAACCTACTAAATCAGTGAATTAGATTATGGATTTAGTTGAGTTTAATAATTTTTTGAGAATCTATTTTTTATTTAATTATACAACAATCCAAATTGATATGCATAGGAAAGTCATCGAATACAGTTTTAGAAAAAAATTATTATGAAGGGGTTGTACAAAAAAAAATGTTTACTAATGTTATATATATATAAAATACCATATCCTTATTTGAAAACAATTCAAAATAAAATGCTATATAATCAAATAATATCTAAAAATACTCTTGATTAATAATTTATCCTAATAAATCAGAAAGTGTGTTAGTCCTTTTCAAATATACGAGTTTTTTTTACAAAACAAATTAATTGTACTATTAAAATTAATGATGTGCCAGATAAATATGAACTCAATTCTCATTTACTATCTTTCCTAAACAAAATTATTTGTACCAAATTTTTTTTTATAAAAAATATCTATTTTTTAAAATCAATTCTCTATTAAACAAACACGAATCAAAACACCATCCCTACATTTTCTAATCAACTAATGTACTAAAATATCATTTTATTCTTGAAATTTTATTTATAATTATTAATTAACACACTAAGTTAAGAATCCTATTAAAATCTCAGTGGACTACAATTAACCTCTTAAGAAATCCTAATCCAATTTTATGAATAAAATTTAATGCAAGGATAAAATTAGTAATTTCTAATTTCAATTTTCAAATAGCTTTTTAAATTATTTGTAATTTAATAT
>Ga0325411_1008035_pt1 | contig 11452 bp, 17 predicted proteins | sample PopdelMetagenome_13_FD_206181 | JGI IMG/M metagenome (GOLD analysis project Ga0325411, IMG submission 206181) | Populus deltoides microbial communities from Bellville, Georgia, United States - Xylem-PdIQD-R4 | ecosystem: Host-associated > Plants > Phyllosphere > Stem > Wood/Secondary xylem...
GAAATTTTGACACCGTTAAAAAAACATGCATCTGCCCTTGTAACATGATAAATAAATAAATAATAAATCGAGTAAAAGTAAAAATAAATAAAGTTAAAGTAAAAATAAATCCAAAAACAAAATTCAGATGCTAGCTTTTACATACAGATAGCAAAATCGAAATTGAAAAGAGAAAAATAAGTTGTAGGAAAATAATTTTTTTAAGTGATTTCTTTAAAAAATGAATTTCAAGAAATTAAATTATTTTCTGATATTTGATAGTGCCATAAAAAATAAGTTGGAAAATATTTTTCAATATTTGGTTATGTTATGGAAAATGAGCTGGAAAATAGTTTATTAATGTTTGTTTTTCAAGTTTATTAAAATAATAAGGAACAAATCTTATAAATTAAAAAGTTGAATGAGAATGAAATTGAAAAAAATCTAATTTCATAAATTATCTCGAATAAAAAAAATAATTAAAATAATAGAGATTAAATCTAACAGATAAAGAAATTAAAAGATGATGAAATTAAAATAATTATAATTATAATTTCATAAATTATTTTAAATAAAATAAGTAACAATCAAAATAATGAGGATCAAATTTAATAGATAAAAATTTTTAATTAAAAAAATGATAAGAAAAAAATAAATAACAATTATAAAAATAAGGATCAAAGTTAATATAAAAATCAAATTTTAAAGAATAAAATTGAAAAAAAAAATTTAAACAAAATATATAGCAATCAAAAGTTTAAGGATTAAATTTGATATAATCAATAAATAATATAATATTTCTAATTTGTTCACAATTTTTAGAAAGTGTTTTCTGTCCAAAATAAAAGAAAAATACTTTCTTAAAAATCAAGCTAAATTTTCCTTTAACAAGAAGGTGTTTTCTATTAACCAGAAAGTATTTTCCATCAACTTTTTTTAATAGCAAACAAACATAAAATTTTTTTAAAAGTAATTTTCTAAAAATCATTTTCAAGAAACAAAGGCATAGTTTTAATCACTGACTGACAACAATTCCTTGTCACGCTTCCACATCTCTCTTAGAATCTGTTTGTTTTTATATTTCAAAAACGCTTTTAAAAAAAATTAAATTTTTTATATATATTTTTTATTTTAAATTAATATTTTTTTAGTATTTTTAAATCATTTTGATATCATAATGTTAAAAATAATTTTTAAAAAATAAAATAAAAATATTATTCGGTTCTTATTAACTAATTTATATCCCCTGTCTCGTCCTCCTCTCTAAATTAATTAATTAATAAAATAAACAAACACTCAAAACTCTTGCTCTTTATAAACAAAAATCCTCTTCGTTGAAATTTCATTATTGTTTCTCTCTTTCCTCTCTTCTTTTCCTGCTGAAAAAATGGCTGAATCGGTCGAGTTACCGAGTCGATTAGCGATCCTCCCGTTTAGAAACAAGGTGCTTTTACCTGGCGCCATTATTCGCATTCGCTGCACTTCGCCCAGCAGGTAATCCTTTTTTTGTTTTTTCATTTAACTCTCTCTCGCTCCATCTTTTACTTTTTTTTCCCCATAAATCTGAATTTTTTGTTATTTGGTTTTTGGTTGAGCTGTTTGATCATGAATTTACAAAGAACGGCATGATTATTTATTTATATCTTTATAAATTGACTATTTGCGAATTGTTTCGATGAATTCCAGTGTACAATTGGTGGAGCAAGAACTGTGGCAGAGAGAAGAGAAGGGTTTGATTGGGATTTTGCCTGTTAGAGATGCTGCTGCTGCCACGGCGGAGACGGCATCTGTGGGCCCTACTTTATCCCACAGTAAAACTCGTGATTCTCGTGTTTTTTTTTCCTTCTCGGCGGCGTTGATTTTTTTTTTTCCGAATCGTATGTTTGACTAAATGGAATGGAAATATGATTGTTTAGGTGCTGGAAGTGATACCAGTGAGAAAAGCTCGAAAACTCCAGCTAGTACATCCTCGGATAATGTCAAGGTTGATGGGAAACACCAGCAAGAAGTTTTTCATTGGCATAACAGGTTAATATTTTAATTCACATTCAAGTTTATTATTTTTGCTGTTTTTAAATTTTAAATTGAAGTTCTGATGGATAATGATTGGTGGGTTCCGTTAGGGGAGTGGCTGCTCGTGCTTTGCATCTTTCTAGAGGAGTGGAGAAACCTAGTGGGAGGGTGACATACATAGTTGTTCTTGAAGGTTTGTGCAGATTCAATCTCCATGAACTTAGCACGAGAGGGGCATATTATACTGCGCGGATATCTCCGCTTGAAATGACAAAGGCTGGTAAGTTTTGAATTAAATTATTTGCTTGGTACATGCATTGATGCTGAATCATTTAGCAGTAATGCGTTCTATATAGCGTTGTTGATCAGTACGCTGAATCATTTCCACTCTTTAATATTTTATTAGAGCTGGAGCAAGTGGATCAAGATCCTGATTTTGTAGCACTGTCTCGCCACTTCAAAGCAACTGCAATGGAACTCATTTCTGTTCTTGAGCAGGTAATTTTTCTGCTGTAATTTTTAGGATTAAAAATATGAAAATGCACCACCTCTATTTGCATGTGAACCTTGTCATGGTAAGATATGCTCATTAGCGAACTAATTTTTAAATTTGTATGCCTGTCATTCAAGAATGCTGATTCTTGTATTACTAGAAAAGAATTAGCTTCTTCATATTGCTTTTCATCTTATTTTGTTGATGTTCTGTAAATTGTTGTTTCATTCCTGCTCTTAGAAACAAAAAACTGGTGGGAGGACAAAAGTCCTTTTGGAGACTGTTCCTGTTCACAAATTAGCAGATATATTTGTTGCTAGCTTTGAGATAAGTTTTGAAGAGCAGCTATCTATGTTGGATTCTGTTGATCTGAAGGCAAGGCTATCAAAAGCTAATGAGCTGGTTGACCAACATTTACAGGTAATCTGTTCATCCTCTGATAGCTAACATCTGATGCATTTACATAAAGTGAACTTGATTATTCCTCTGATCTTTATGGAGTCTTGCATTAACATTTATTTGTGGACAGTCAATACGTGTGGCAGAGAAGATCACGCAAAAGGTTGAAGGACAATTGTCAAAATCACAGAAAGAGTTTCTTCTGCGTCAGCAGGTATGCTTTTTTTCTTAGCTAGTATAATATGTAGGGTACGATATGTAGATACTTCAGCATAGTTGAAGCATCTATTATGGAAATGAGAGCCCGGTTTTCTGGTTTCAGTCATGCAATTTGAATGTTCTTAGACATAAGCTATTTTAGATGCAAGCTATGTTTTAACCAACTGGTAGGATTTTTTTGGAGGATTCATGCTGCTATCAGTGATAAACAATTTTTTCCCTCTGGAGGGATGGAAGTTCAAACAATCTATAAGTCCTGTCATAAGGATTTAATTTGAACTGTTATTTTAAAATAAAGATAGAAGTTGAGGTCTAGTTGTTCTATTGTGTTAGCTGCATTTTATTTTCACCTTTTAAGTTCATTATCCAATGGAGCATTTTTAGCAGTATTTGGGGGGAGAGGGAGAGAGAGTTATGATTATATAGTTTTTACATTTATCAGATTCCCCAGAATTATTTTGTGAGTGATGGGGCCTGAAAGGTGCCTTAATTGAAGGCTATTAAATTGATATTGACTGGTGTACTTAGCCATCAGATGTAGAACTATCCATCTTAGGTTTTTTTGTAATGGATATATGGTTATAGATTATGATGCAAAGTGCTATCAGATTGATAAAAGTACAGCTGCTGACCCATTAGTAAATTGTTTACTTATAGATTATAGAACATTCTTTTCCAAATCTTTACTAGATATTATAATAATTATAAGAGCATTTTTTTCTAAATCTTTGCTTGATATTACAATTATTATAATTTTTGGGCTAATCCATTTGATACATATTCTAGATGAGGGCTATAAAAGAGGAGCTTGGTGACAACGATGATGATGAGGATGATGTGGCTGCCATAGAAAGGAAGATGCAAAGTGCAGGAATGCCTTCAAATATCTGGAAGCATGCCCAAAGGGAGTTGAGGTATGTGTTTTTGGATAAGATAGAACAGATGATCACAATCTTTTGATAGCTGAATTTAGAGTGGCAATAAAAGTAGTTGATTCTTATCCAGTCAAGGATTTTACTAAAACTACATTTTGATGCAGCATTAAAATATTGTTATTTTGGAAAGTTTACATGAAGAAATACCATAACTTATGTAGATGACTCTATTCCAAATTCCCTATAGTCCTAGAAAACCCTTATGAAGACTTGATGGTGTTAGAAATCGTAAATGTCAACATTTAGATCTGAGAAAACATCTGATTTACAAACATTCCATTGCATTTAGTGTAGTAAGAATTGTGCAAACCCTGACATTGGAGACGCTTGTATCCTTCCTCTCAATTTATACTTGCATCAATATTTTTTGATGCTGATTGGACAATCCAAGTTTTTAGGGTTATCCATACATAGAGACTAGGTGGATTACTGTTGCAGACCCATTGGGCTGCTGCATTTCTAATATCTCAATGGGATGTCATAGAGCCAAAAGAGGTTCTTATCCTAATTTAAGGTGAGAATTATCTTCAATGGGTTACCTGCAATTGCTAATTTTCGTGGTTTCTGTGTTGTGCCTTTGTTTCCTTTAGAAAAAATTAGACTTAATTTGAATTAAAGTCTCTTGCTCTGAAATGTTCTAATGCAAAACCCTAATTTCATATTCTCCAGCCTTGAGTTTTCTGTTCATTTCTACTATACTTACACTTTTTTCCCCATTTCAGGAGGCTTAAGAAGATGCAACCTCAGCAACCTGGTTATAATAGTTCACATGTTTACTTGGAGCTTCTTGCTGATCTGCCCTGGCAGACGGGAAGTGAACAACTTGAATTGGATCTAAAAGCTGCAAAAGAACGTCTTGATAATGACCACTATGGTCTGGTCAAGATCAAGCAACGTATTATTGAATATCTAGCTGTTCGCAAGGTTGACCTATTTTCAAGTATTGTTTCCTTGCGTGTATTTTTAAAATTTTGATTTTCAATTAGATTTTTGTTGGATTTATTTGTTCCACTGCAGCTTAAACCAGATGCAAGAGGACCAGTGTTATGCTTTGTTGGTCCACCAGGTGTTGGAAAAACATCTCTGGCTTCGTCTATTGCTGCTGCCTTGGGCAGAAAATTTGTCCGTATATCCCTTGGTGGCATTAAGGATGAGGCTGATATTAGAGGGCACAGGAGAACATACATTGGAAGCATGCCAGGGCGTCTCATAGATGGAATAAAGGTAGAAAGTACTGTGATGGATTATATTTTTGTAATTTTGGCTGTTTCTTGTCAATATCTTTGTTGGTACACAAGCCTCTAGAAGGTATTTCAATTAGGACAGGAATTTCTATATGGGGTAGCTGGAAGTTTTCTATTATGCTTGTGCATCAGCTTTTAATACCTCAGTATTATCCACATATGTAACTCACACAAACTAGATTCCTATTAGTCCCTATCATTATATGACTGAAATCACTCTTAAAAATTTGCCTCTGTAATTCAAGAGGAGAAGCAGTGATGCTTTAATTGCAATCAAATTGTTCCATGAAACCGGCTAATTCTCTTGAGAGATCAATAAACAACATATGGGCATCTTAAATTCTGTCACAAGTGCAGTGAAATCTAAAAGTTTATTCTTTTAGATTGGTCAGATTAGTTGGAGATTATTGTCCTTTCTGCAATGGTGGACTACATGTACTGAGGAAATGAAACATAATTTCCAATTGGTCATTATTTTATGCCAATAGATTTCTCTGTAGAAGGAAAAAAACCAGGATTTCTTTTATCAGTAATGCAGTTATCGGCCCAGTTCATACTCCCTGATTTATGCCAAGCATGCGATGCCAATGGGTTTTAATAGACAAATGATCTGAACTGAAGAAGGCTCATTCAGTTTTCAAGCTCATCCATGGGATTCTGCTTCAATTTATGTACATTATGTCCTTACTTCTGGAACTATGTAGATTTGCATAATTTGAGCTTTCTCCTCTCTTGCTCTTTTTGAGTAGAGTTATTTTTTTGTCAGGATAATACAGCATGCTCATAATTGGGACCTTCTGTATTCATGCTTACATTTCTAGTCTAAAACTTGGGTGTAAATTAGACTGGAATTAGATCATTAAGTTCTGTACCATCCTGCAATTGATTTGTTTGTTGCGTAAGAGTTGAATTTTGAAGCTAAGAGCCAACTTCCTCTTTGGAAAAAAAGGAAGATCATGTGACCAAGTTTGTGATATGTTTCTTTTTCTGGTCTTTTGGCTTTAGAGAGTGGGTGTTTGCAATCCTGTGATGCTGCTGGATGAGATTGACAAGACAGGTTCTGATATGCGTGGGGATCCAGCTTCAGCTCTGCTGGAGGTTCTTGATCCTGAACAGAATAAAACATTCAATGATCAGTATCCTTTTATTTTTGCTGCAGGATGTCTTTCACCGAATCTTAGTTTTGTCTCACTGGACACATATTTGCATCGCTAATTATTAATTCCAGATACATTTGATTTAAATCTAAAGTTTTCATTACTATTGTTAAAGATCCAAATTCTATTGTTTTTCTTTCAATAGGACCAGGATCTATTTGAAGGCAAGAAGTTCATATGGAGAAGGTTTTGAAATTTAGAGCTGATTTGATGCCATTAAATCTGAACTCTGATTAAAATAACATCTACCTCATGATAAATATGCCAGAATGATGCTTCCTTAACTTAAGGTCTGTAGCTATCTGAATGTTCCATTTGACCTTTCAAAGGTGATTTTTGTGGCAACTGCAAATAAGATGCAGCCTATTCCTCCACCTCTTTTAGACAGGATGGAGGTCATTGAGCTGCCTGGATACACTCCTGAAGAAAAGCTTAGAATAGCGATGCAGTATTTGATTCCAAGAGTTTTGGATCAACATGGGTTGAGCTCTGAGTTCCTTCAAATTCCAGAGGTAGAGGATTTGCTAGGGCTGTTTTTATCATTTATAAATTTCATGCTCAAGGATATCATTGCCCTTCACAATTGCAGAATTATGCTTGCTTGTGAGATGCAATTTAGTGTTTCTTATTCTCATAGAAGTCAACCATTAAGCATTTCATATCGGAGTGAACGTCTTTTAGCTGAAGGTCATCTATGGAAGTAGTACTATTTTTACTTGATGAATATTTCTTGTTGAAAGCTGTCAGCCAGTGATTTCATTAGTCATCAAATGCGTGGAATGGTGTGGTCATTTATTATCTATCATAGGATACCATCCCTGTATGTTCAAATCCTGGTTGTTGAGACTTCAATTTTTCAGATATTGAGTTGTGATAATATTCATGTCTGGTCAGATCATCAAGGTATCTGTATATTCCATTGAAATATTTTTAAAGGGAAGGGTAGATACAGTAATGGCATGATATTTTCTGAATCATCCAATCATTGCATTTCTTTCTTTCTAAATGCTTTTTCCAATAGTTGTGCTGTTTTTTCTGAAGTGGTTCATCCAATATTTGACTTATGGATGCTATGGTAAGTGTAATAAGAGTGAAGTGTTTGAGTGGTAGAGGGAGAGGCAGACAAAAATTGACTTAGTTTGAATTGTTAAAAAACAGATTTAGAATCATGACAACTACCTGAAAGTTTCTCATAACCAATATTAATGGGAAGGAGATCCATGTAATCACATATGATGATCTGTTTACTTCTTTACAAACTAAGATGAATCCATGTCTTTATGTCTTCCTGCTTTGGAACTATAAAGAAAATGAGAAACAAAGGAAAGGACTCAGTGAGATATTGCAGATTCTGTAACAAGCTGCACATGTTGTAAGGGAATATATGTCCTGAAAGCCTTCCTAATATTGCAGGCTATGGTGGAACTTGTCATTCAGAGATACACAAGGGAGGCAGGTGTACGCAATCTGGAGAGAAACTTGGCTGCCTTGGCTCGTGCTGCAGCTGTAAGAGTTGCAGAGCAAGAACAAACTGTACCATTGAGCAAAGATATGCATCGGCTTGCTTCACCATTGTTGGAGAACAGACTTTCTGAGGGAGCAGAAGTGGAAATTGAAGTTATACCAATGAACGATAACAATCATGAGATATCAAACACATTCAGCATTGCCTCACCTTTGGTTGTGGACGAACCTATGCTGGAGAAAGTACTGGGGGTAATGATTTTTCTCATCATTTATTGATTTCCAACAGGATACTTTATGTTTGGATGCTTCTAATTTTATATACATTAGTCAAGTTTATTTTAATAGAGGTTTGAGCTTTGTTATATTCATCTGCTTAGCAATTAGATTTAGTTGGTTTACTATTGTACATAAGGGTGTTAATCTTGTGTTGCTGGAACCTGATTGTGAAAATTTTCTTTACATTGAAGCACTTGCATGGCAGGCTCACTTGGACGATCTTAATAAAATTGATGACATTTGGTTATGCATTGTGGTTCCCTTTTCCAAATGGAGAATACTGAGTAGGATTGTGGTTTGGGCATTTCAATTTTCTTTGATAGAATTGGTATGTGCCAAGCATGATAACTGCACTGCTGGCATCTTGGTTTTTGTTTTGGCATTCATGGAGGAAGTTAAATTGCTCAACCTTCTGTCTTGTTTGTTGGAGTTTGGATTATAGCATGATCTGACAGTTCCTTGACATTGCTAGGTATTCTAATGCATTATGTAGTCCGAAGCTAAAACATTTTTTACATTGACCAAATACTGTGGTTTGTCCATTTACATAATGTAGCACGTGAGATTGTAATTTTGAGTCTTTGACCATATCTGAGAATCTTTTTCTGTGATTCAGCCTCCACGGTTTGATGACAGAGAAGCAGCAGAGCGTGTTGCAGCCCCAGGTATATCAGTTGGGCTTGTCTGGACTGCCTTTGGTGGAGAGGTTCAGTTTGTGGAGGCTACATCAATGGTTGGAAAGGGTGAATTACATCTCACTGGACAACTTGGTGATGTAATTAAAGAATCAGCACAAATAGCACTGACATGGGTAATTCAAATTTTTCCTGATCTTCAGTTCGTTCCTTGTACAATTATGAAATGAATAATTATCACTATTGAGGAAGACCATGCTTTAAACTGGTTTTAAACTGCTTATGAAATGTTTATTTGCCCTATATTCAAGAGTGCAGCACCTTCCACTGTTTGAAATGTATGATTGGATATAAAATCACAAAAAATAAGCTGTTATGCAGAAAATAATCCTGTTTTATACTCAGAAAATTTCATTCAGAGATACTTATTTGATCGAGTCTTCTATGATGTAGGTACGAGCAAGGGCAACTGATCTTAAGTTGGCAGCTGTTGACGAAACCAATCTCCTTGAGGATCGAGATGTTCATATACATTTCCCTGCTGGTGCTGTACCTAAGGATGGCCCCTCAGCTGGTGTGACATTGGTAACAGCTCTGGTTTCACTGTTTAGTCAGAAAAGAGTAAGAGCAGATACAGCTATGACTGGGGAGATGACTTTGAGGGGCCTTGTGCTTCCTGTTGGCGGTATCAAGGATAAGGTATAGCCACTTGATTAGCTAGTCTTATTAGTTTTATCCATTAAAAAAGAGGATCTTAACTGTGATGTGGTATGATAGAGCTGTTGGTTTCACCTCTAGCACTTCTCTTTCTTTCCTTTTCTTTTTCTTTTTTTTTTCAAGTTTAACCATGTACCACAACCAATGACATTTAGACATTTTCTTTTTCCCATTTAGAGCTTAATAAATGGAGTTCTTGTTCCAAATTACTGGCCTTTTTTTTTGAATTATAACAGGGCCTTGGATATACTTTTCTTGACCTGTGAAACACCTTAACTTGTGTGCTTGTTAGAAATGTTAACATTTTGTACCTGGTCTTATGTGTTCTTGCTGCAAATGTAAACACATTCTCTGTTATTGTGTTTTCATTTGCAACATATTTGTGTCGGATCAGATTGGTGACTTCCAATTTAGGCTTCAGTTTTAAGCTTGATATTCTTCCAAGCATTGGCAAATAATGGTTTCTTCCATTAAAATTATTAGGATCATCCAAAACTCTTCTGTAATACTTGACAACTGCCTGGCTAGGCAGCTGGGAATGCTGATTGGTAGGCTCTAGCAAATTCAGTAACATTTCTTACGAGAATCAAATCTTGCTGTAAAATGGAGTTTGTGGCAAGTGATGTAGCTTTTTGGGGATGTTGCTAGTATCTCGAGCTCGTTATTTCATATATGCATATCTAATTTGATAGATTGTAGTTTTGCATATATGTTTTTGTGGTCAATATGATGGTTATGGCTTACTTGATTAATAAACACACTGTATCATTTGTTAAAAAAATGGACTCTAATCATTAGTTTGGGGAAACACCATCTCTTAGCCATGAACTTTATCAATGTAGGTGCCCAGCTTTGCCCATGTGTGGTATGCATATATCAAAGGTGCTGTTTCTTAGATTGTTCTCTTTCGCAGATATTGGCGGCACACCGCTATGGCATCAAGAGAGTGATTCTGCCAGAGAAAAATATGAAGGATTTGGTGGAAGTACCCGCAGCTGTGCTTGGCAGTCTCGAGGTAATTTTATCTGTTTGAAGCATAGTGTTAGTCTTTTTTACCAGTTCATGGTAAACATAGATTAACTAGTCTACTATGTATGGAACCACAGTGCCAACTCCTCTTTTAGATTCTAATACTGATTCTAGAATCCCCTTGCCTTTTTAATTCATTTACCTCACTTTTCTGGTCATGTTAAAAGGATTCTGGATGGCGGATATATTCTATTTAATTCATTTGTGAATTCGGTGGTAGTGTGGACATTTTCCCATCCAATGGACTGTTTGAGATTAGTACAGGTCAATTGCCAGAATTTCCATATTCATCTAATTTCCTCTTTTTGAGAAGAGTCTCAACTCTTACCATGTTCAAGTACTTAATCTCTCACATTGAGAAATCTTTTTATTTTAGATTTCTCAACCATACGAAACTTAAGCATGGTAGTCAGATGGTAAACATTTCTTGTGATGATGCTTGCCTCACCTGTGTGCATCCCATTCTCATTTTGACAGATTTTACTGGCTAAGCGAATGGAAGATGTGTTGGAGCAAGCGTTTGAAGGTGGCTGCCCTTGGAAACAACACTCAAAATTATGACAGAACCCCCTAGGACTATATCTAACCAATCCCTGCTGACATGGTATTTGGCTTGTCCCATGAAAAGATTTTGCCTTTGTTCTTCCGCTGCCGCCTTCGGCAATAGGAGATCAAAAGAAGCGACATTAAGTTCTACTGGTCAGTGGTCAAACAAGGAAAGGCAAGTTCTACTGCTTGGACCTACCTTAACATTCATAATCTTTGAAAAGTTACCCATGAATCCGGTCTTGGGGGGGGGGGGGGGGGGGGGGGGGGGGGGGGGGGGGGGGGGGGGGGGGGGGGGGGGGGGGGGGGGGGGGGGGGGGGGGGGTGGGGGGGTGTGTGGTGG
>Ga0325411_1008038_pt1 | contig 11450 bp, 8 predicted proteins | sample PopdelMetagenome_13_FD_206181 | JGI IMG/M metagenome (GOLD analysis project Ga0325411, IMG submission 206181) | Populus deltoides microbial communities from Bellville, Georgia, United States - Xylem-PdIQD-R4 | ecosystem: Host-associated > Plants > Phyllosphere > Stem > Wood/Secondary xylem...
TCCTAAGAGTATAGTGTCAGATCGTGATGTTAAGTTCCTTAGCTACTTTTGGAAGACCTTATGGGGAAAGTTGGGAACTAAACTCTTATTTTCGACAACATGTCATCCTCAAACAGATGGACAAACTAAGGTAGTAAATAGAACATTATCCCAACTTTTGCGTGCTATAATTCAAAAGAATTTAAAGAGTTGGGAAGAATGTTTGCCTTTTGTTGAGTTTGTTTATAATAGAACTGTGCATTCGACCACTGGTTTTTCTCCATTTAAAATTGTTTATGGTTTTAATCCACTTCTTATGGACTTAATTCCTTTGTCTTTTGAAGAAAAAGTAAGTTTAGATGGTGAAAAGAAGGCAAAGATGGTGAGACAACTCCATGAGGGAGTTCGACTGCAAATAGAGAAAAAGAACAGACTTTACGTTTCTAAAGCAAATAAGGGACGTAAACTGGTTGTTTTCCAACCTGGTGATTGGGTTTGGGTGCACATGCGTAAGGAACGATTTCCTAACAAAAGGAAATTAAAATTACAGCCTCGTGGTGATGGTCCATTTCAGGTTTTAGAGAGAATCAATGACAATGCATACAAAATTGACCTTCCAGGTGAGTATGGTGTTAGTGCTACCTTTAATGTTGATGATCTTACGTTGTTTGACACAGATTTTGATTCGAGGTCGAATCCTTTCGAGGAGAGAGGGGATGATGTGGACCAGCCTATAAACACCAGCAAGGACCCATTACATGTTCCAAATGGTCCAATGACTCGGTCCAAGATAAAGGCATTGAATGCATTGGTTTTGAATGTTTCAACCAAGTCAGAATTGAAAGGTCCATTAGAGTATCAAGAGGAGACCCTAGTACATCTTATCTATGGGCAAGAGGGGTCCAACATAACCTTATTTGGGCCATGAGGTGAGGACAGCAAAAGAAGCAAAAGAATCCTTCTACAACTTGGAAACAACATGGGTGGCTACCTTTTCCTTTTGTTTCTAGGATTAAGGGGCTGCATGGAAGGCTATAAATAAGCCTTGAATCAGTTCTATAATATTTTACTTCCTTCTCTTTTTCTCATGACAAAACATGAATTTAATATTATGGGCTTTGTTTATTTTGTTAGCTACAGGCCAAGGCTTGTTTGGGCTTAATTAATACTTTGTTTTCAGTTAGGATCCAAGGCTTGTTTTGGGTCAGTTTTAAGTGGACCTCATTTAAGTCCACATAAGGGGTCCATTAGGGTTAACTTTTTAAGAACTATTTAAACTCATATAAGCCAAAATTTCGGCAGCTTTAATGATAATTACTTCTGAATTTTTCAGTTTTAACGTGTGAGAGTGATTCTTACATTCTTCAGTTCTTGAACGAACTGAATTGACTTATCGAAGATTAACTGGCTTCGTGACGTCATTCTACTCAATCTAATAGTGTTGGTGCCTTGGGACAAGTTTTCATTGTGTCACACTCCTATCAGACCTATTTCGGCTTTCCGGGATCAGATCTCACTCTTGATTGTGGGTTGCGTGACCACGTGATCACGAGGTTCGCATCAGCTTGCTTTTGGTTTATCTCCTAATCTTGATAAGAGTAGTATGTTTTGTGTGATGTTAATCCTAATACTAAATTACAACTTCTTGATGCGTTCGGCTATAAGGAAGGGAAGTTGTCGATTAGGTATCTTGGTGTTCCTGTTATTACTACAACGCTTCTCATGATTGTTTGATCCTTGTGGACCGAATCATGGCTAAAGCTAGGAGTTGCACTCTTTCATATACGGGTAGACTTCAACTTCTAATATCCATCCTCTTCTCTATTCAGGTGTATTGGTCTTCTCTTTCTATTCTTCCTAAGGCTATTATAGTGAAAATCACCTGTAATAACCTAACTTTTCATAGCAAAAAATCGATGGATTTTGTTTTGTAAGTCGTTAGGTTCTCAATAATTTTCACAATATCATTTTGTGAATTTATAAGTGCATTCCATTCATTAGCAAGGCACAACCCACATAGGGTAATGTAAATCAACATTCTTTAAAAAGTGACAATACACATTCTCGCAACGGTATTTAAGGTTTATCGTAACAAAATTTATCTCTTAGTGTAGTGCAATACTCATGTGATTTCATAACACAACATTCTCATAAAAATAATTCACATGCATACATTCACCACATCATGTTTACAAGATCGTACTTTCGAATCTGTATTCCATTACAATTTTCAGTAAAAGTTTTTACAAAAGTGTCGATTGGCAAATATTCAACTGGTTCATTCATTCTTATCAAATGCATAGCACCTTTTAAAATATGTGAACCCATGGAATAACTTTCCTATGCACCTTGATTGTATGATGTCCCTATTATAAAAACTACATGGATACAAGAATTGTAAATAATCTAAACATGATAATAAACAACTAGAAGAACATTATCGTTACTTTTCGTTATCAACTTAAAATAGGTACATTCCTTCTTTTACTTTTCATATGCATTGTACGTCTTTATTAGTGTGTTAAGTGTATTATTCTCACTTATGCGCCCTAACCTCTCCATAGAAGTTGTGGGGCCATAGTTTAAACATTGGTCAGGGTTAATTACTTCACTTTAACCCGGTCATCCACCTTGAATACTTTTAGCCGTAGCTAATCATAACATCCACACTCGGTCATCTCCACACTCGGTCATCTGTCTCGATGTCATTAACCAAAACTAATTACAAAATCAAACTCGTCATCTCTTACAGATACTATTAGCTGAAGTCAATCATCATAATCAACTCGACCATCCATCTAGAATGTCATTAGCCAAGGCTAAATGTCATATTCAACCCGGCCATCCATCTAGGATGCCATTAGCCGAAGCTAATCATCAACGCAACCTCGCCATCCATCTAGAATACCATGCCAAAGCGAATCATTAATTCATCTCGATCATCCCCTTTAGGATGCCATTAGCCGAAGCTAATCATGAAACACAACCCAACTATTCATCATGGATGCCATTAGTCAAAGCTAATAATCAATTCATCCCGGGCATTCCCTTAAGATGCCATTAGCCGAATTAATCATAACACCCATTCAACATTCTATAACAGTTTAGCACTCATTGTATCTCAATAGTAGATCATTCATAATACTCGTACAAACATTTCATGTCAATTTAGCATTCTTTATAACACAATAGTAGATTCTTCATAATACTCATGCGAATATTCCAAGATTAGCTTTCATTATAACATAATGATAGACCCATCATAATACTCGTACAAACATTCTGTAATAGTTTAGCATTCATTATAGCACAATAAAGATCTTTCATAATACTCGTACAAATATTTCATAACAATTTAACATCCATTATATCACCATCGTACCCTTCGTGATATCCATACAAACATTTCATAACAGTTTAGTACTAGCTAGAACACATGACCCTTCGTAATAGATTCACTTCAAGGAATTAATGTTATGCTAGAAAGGGTGGAAGCCACCTACCTGTTCCTCCCATGGGGTGTCTTTGTCCGGTCATAGGTCCGATCCTGGCTGTACCACCTAACACATCAATGATCACAAATCAGCACATTTGTATTTGATAATCACATAACTTGTCACCCTACATATTCCAAAAATACTCATGTTCACATTCAAGAGTTTCACATATTACACAATGAAATCATTACAGGTATTTAAGTCAATTATTATATGGAAGTTTGTCGTAGAACATCGATAGCAAAAGTTGGTTCTCTGGTGATATAGAGTTCGACAGCAAAAACCGATCCGCTGGTGGCACAGAATTTGACAGCGAAAACCGATCAGCTCGTGACACAGAATTCGACAGCGAAATGAATTTGCTAGTGACACAAGATTCGGCAGTGAAAACTCATTTAATGACGACTCAGAAATTGTCAATGCAATCCAGTCTTGCTGGCAATTAAATCGTTAGCGCACATAGGCTATTGCTAACTAAGAAATCGTTGATGAGAATTGAGTCTTCGCCGACATAGAAATCATCAATGCAATCTGGTTCTACGGTTGGTGCTGAAATCACCAGCGCATATATCCGATTTCTATCACTGCCGACTTAAAAACCATCATCGCAAACTAAGTTTCTGCCGATTCAAAAATCGTTAGCAACAAGGTGAGTCATTTCTGGTTCTGCCTTCTCCCAAGGCTACACATAAGGTTTACTCTACACATTTTCCCTTACACATATTTTGACTTTGCTAAATATAAACATCATCAACCACACTCCAATCATCATACATCATTACGCAACACAAAAACAACATCGCCTTAAGTACATTTACCAAGGTTTCTCCCAAATCATCACTTCCAAGATCGACACCTATCTGATGTGGACCAGCCCAGAAACACCAGCGAGGACCCATTACATGTTCCAAATGGTCTAATGACTCAGTCCAAGACAAAGGCATTGAAAGAGGCATTGAATGCATTGGTTTTGAATTTCAACCAAGTCAGAATTGAAAGGTCCATTGGAGTATTAAAAGGAGGCCCTAATACATCTTATCCATGTGCAAGAAGGGCCCAATACAACCTTATTTGGGTCATGAGGGAGGGAAACAAAGGAAACAAAAGAATCTTACTACAACTTGGAAACAACATGGGTGGCTACCTTTTCCTTTTGTTTCTAAGATTAAGGGGCTGCATGGAAGGCTATAAATAAGCCTTGAATCAGTTCTGTAATATTGTATTTCCTTCTCTTCTTCTCATGGCAGAACATGGATTCAATATTATCGGCTTTATTTTATTTTGTTACCTACATCCCAAGGCTTATTTTCAGCTAGGGGCTTAATTAATACTTTTTCTTAGCTAAAATCCAAGGCTTGTTTGGATCAGGTTACAGGCTTTTTAGTTTAGGGTATTTGGGCTAGTTTTGAGTGGATCTCACATAAGTCCATATAAGGGGTCCATTAGGGTTAACTTTTCAAGAACTATTTAAACTCATGTAAGCCAAAATTTCGGCAGCTTTGATGATAATTACTTCTGAATTTTTCAGTTTTAACGTGTGAGAGATTCTTGCATTCTTCAGTTCTTGAACATACTGAATCTGACTTATCAAAGATTAACTGGCTTCGTGGTGTCATTCTACTCAATCCAATAGTGTTGGTGCCTTGGGGCACGTTTCCATTGTGTCACGCTCCTATCAGACCTATTTCGGCTTTCCGGGATCAGATCTCAATCTTGATTGTGGGTTGCGTGACCACGTGATCACGAGGTTTGCATCACCAGTTTTCATAAAAACTGACAAACATGGTATTTTTTAGTCAAATTCCCAAGACTATATCGATCATGTTCTTTATGAAAATTGAGCCATAAATCATGAATTGCACGATGCATATCTCCTCTAGGATGCGTCTCAAGAGTTAATAAAAAGATTATTTGAAGAGTTCTTACTCAAGCCATCCTTAATGAATTGTATTTTATCATCACGATTTATAGATACCATTCTTAAAAAACAACATTGTGCATTACATGTCCATCTGGCACATCTGTGATAGATTTGTAGTCGTTTCGCACGACGTTTCTTCGCAAAAGTGCTTTTACATGTCCAACGCATGTATGAAATAAAAGAAATAGAAAACTTACTTGATAATCGGACATTTGCTTCAAATATCCAGCGAATATCTTCAGGAATTCCATGATTCATTAACAATCTCAATCTTTCAGACCTAGCACGGTAAAATTTTGTAATCGCATTTTGAGGCAAAGCGAGAAAGTCCTTTTTAATTTTTCAAAAATGGTGTCCATTTTTCAAATAAGAAGTGTAGCAGTGATGCAAAGAAAAGAGAAGGAAGGAATTGAACAAATATATAAACAGATATTAGTTATCATGGGAAACTAAAACAACCGACTTTGGAGTCATGGAGTATTATTATCTGCCATTCGATCGGGGTTGGAGAGAGACTAGCAAAATTCACACAAAAAAATTTTAGAAAAATAAAATAATCAATCTTTATAAATAAGATCACTCAAACTTATAAATTCATTTTCACTAGGAAAATTATCAAAGTAAACTTTCAAACGATGCCCATTTACCTTAAAAACATTGTCATTCTTTGGATTCTCAATATCAAAGGCCCCATAAGGATACACATGTTTCACAATAAATGGACCGCTCCATCTTGATCTTAGTTTTCCAAGAAATAAATGGAATCGAGAATTATAAAGCAAATCTTTTTGACCAACATCAAATGTTTTTCTTAAGATTTTCTTGTTATGAAACTCTTTGATTCTTGCTTTATGAATTTTTGAATTCTCATATGCATCATTTCGTATTTCCTCAAGCTCATTGATTTGTAACTTACACAGCTGGCTAGCATCATCAAGATTTGAATTGAAAGCTTTAATAGCCCAATAAGCTTTATGTTCAAGTTCCACAGGCAAGTGACAAGGTTTTTCATAAACCAACCTATAAGGTGACATACCTAATGATGTTTTAAAAGTAGTTCGATAAGCCCAAAGTACATCATTAAGTCTTAAAGACCAGTCCTTCTAATTAAGATTCACTGTATTTTTCAAGATTTGTTTGATCTTCCTATCAGCAAGGTTTACTTGTCCATTCGTCTAAGGTTGATAAGGGGTGGCAACTTTATGTGTGCTTCCATATTTCTTCATTAAAGATTCAAATGGTTTGTTGCAGAAATGTGTTCCATCATCATTTATCATGGCTTGAGGGATTCCAAATCGAATCAAAATATTTTCTTTGGAAAACTTGATCAATGTTTTATGATCATTGTTTTGACTTGGAATTGACTCTATCCATTTTGAAACATAATCTACTGCGACTAATATGTATAAAAAATCAAATGATGGACCTATGAAATCTATACCGCAACAATCAAAGATTTCAATGACATAATCTACTGTGACGTTTTGAAATAGACCCTAACTTTTGACAATTTTCACGAGTTTTGCAGAATGCATGCGTGTTGTCTTCTTTGATGAGAAAGGACTCAGAATGACAAAATTTAGTGATACTACTTACCTCATTGTCGAGAATGCATCTTCGAAATATTTGATCAGGACAATATTTGAATAAGTAAGGGTTGTCCCAATAAAAGTTCTTTACTTTGTTCAAAATTTTTTTTTGTCTTGGGTACTCCAATGAGCTGACAAATCTCTTGTTAAAAGAAAATTGACAATATTAGCAAATCAAGGCATTGTAGAAATAGACAGTAAAGATTCATCAGGAAAGTAATCATTGATTTATGTGATTTCAGATGTGGAATCTATTGTCAATCTTGACAAATAATCCACAACAATATTTTATGTGCCTTTCTTGTTCTTGATTGTGATATCGAATTTTTGAAGTATCAAAATCCACCGCACATTCTCAGCTAACAAGTCTAGGTACTCCATTGCTTTTTAGAGTCTTTATCTTCAAAAATTCCATTGCATATCAATCACACTATTTGCCTATCTTTAAGTGTTAACCCTTCATAAAAATATGAAACCAATCTCCATATTTCAAAACCATGATGAGGACAAGTATTAAGTAAGTCTCTATACCTATCCCGACACTAGTAAAATGTTTCTTCTGGTTTTTGAGTGAAAGAGGTGATTTTTCTTTTGAAAGAGTTTGTTGATGCGAACCTCGTCATCACGTGGTCACGTAAACCACACGCAAAGACACCAACTCCCGGAAAGCCAAGTAAATCGGGTTTGATAAGAGTGTGACACAAAGATAACTTGTACCCAGGCACCAACACTATTGGAAACGGAAAACCCCCACCCGACGAATATTGATTCGCCAACGAAAGGTATAAAGATGACGCCACAAAGCTAGTTGTTCTTCAATAAGTCATTTTCAGTTCTTTAGAGAACCATAGGAGGGAGATTATCTCACCAACACACACACGCAAAGTGCGGCAAACAAGAACTTTTATTAATTTGAATTGTTTAACTTACATGTCTGGTTATGCCTTTATTTATACTAAATCTAGACTTAAATAAACCCTAATGGACCCCCTTAGGTGTACTTATATGAGGCTCAATTACAATTGACCCAAATGAGTAATAATAACCCAAAAACTAAGAAGAAAATAATAAAAATCCAAAAATTACTATCCTAAATATGCTAGAATCAGATTTGTCACCCTTAAGACGTCCCAAATAAACTAGAAAATTTGATTTGAAGATAGAATTACTTCTGAAATCTTATTTCCTTATTGTAGCTAAGATGAATAAGGAATTCTAGTAAGAAAAGGATTTTGAAGTATTTATGAATCCTTGCCACACTTGAAAACTATATTGCAGCCTATTAAAGATTCTTGTAGAGCTAGAAGATTCCCAAAACAAGCTGTCATATCCTTGTAGGAAAAGTATCGTTGCTAAATAGGAAGTCCACAATGAAGTAAATAACAAAATTCGTACAGCCTCTGTTGACCTGTATTGCAATGCCTTCCCAAATTTGGATTGATCTGAAATGTTAACCCAAGGTAGGACAACATGTGAGGAGACCCCACGTAAAATTACAACTTGATCCAATGGTCGGATTGAGAATTATTAATGTTGTCGTAAACCTGGATAGTTGCACATTTTATATCAAAATTTGAATTTGACCATGTCTGAATAAGGAATTCTAGTAAGAAAAGGACACTTCCTTAGCCTCTTTTTGAAGCCTTTAGAGTTCTATTCTTGCCTACAACTTTGGATTAAAGTAGTAGTCGTTCTATTTCGTATATTATCATTGCAGCATTTTTTCTCCTCTCTTTTTGAATCTTGCTGGGCATTGATTGCTGCATTAACACATCAAGTTCTTGCTTCATCTCTCGTAGAATACGGGATAGACTCTTGGATTCTTTTTTTAGAACACTAATCTCTTTATTTCTCTCCCTTTGATGCCACCTCTTCTTTTGAATCCTTCTTTTCTTTTGCCATAACATCTCATCAAAATACATGAAATCCCTTCGATTTCTAGGCTACTGAAAACCTTCCCGATGGCCTATGGTCTCATCCTTAAAACCACCATAACCAATATCATTAAAATTATGTTTCTTAGCAATGTCGTAACCGCGCAGGGTATCGAGATGGACGAGGAGAAAGTTAAGGCCATCCAGGATTGGCCTACACCAGAATCGGTAAGTGAGGTAAGGAATTTTCATGGACTTGCAAGTTGTTATAGAAGGTTTGTTAAGGATTTTAGTACTATTCTACACCTTTAACTGAAATTGTGAAAAAGTCCGTTGGATTCAAATGGAATGATGACCAGGATAAGGCTTTTAATTTGTTGAAAGATAAAATTGTTCGGCGCCTGTTTTAGCTTTGCCAGACTTTATGAGAGCTTTTAAAGTTGAATGTGATGCTTCAGGTATTGGTATAGGAGTTGTGTTAAGATAGGAGGCACATATGACAAGGAGCTCTATGCTTTGGTAAGCACTTTAGAGACGTGGCAGCATTACCTATGGCCCAAGGAGTTTGTGATACATTCTGATAATGAATCATTGAAGCACTTGAAAGGGCAAGGTAAGTTGAGTAGGAGACATGCCAAATAGAAAGAATTTATTGAAATCTTTCCGTATGTGATCAAGTATAAGCAAGGAAAAGAAATTATTGTGGCTGAGACACTTTCGCGCAGGTATGTTCTTTTATCTACTTTGGATGCTAGATTTCTAGGATTTGAACACATAAAAGAATTGTACAAGGATGATACTGATTTTGCTAATGTTTACAATGCTTGCGAAACTTCAGCTTTTGGGAAGTTCTATAGACTTGATGGATATTTGTTTAAAGAGAGTCGTTTGTGTGTTCCATTAAGTTCTATGCGTGAATTGTTTGTACGTGAAGCACATGGAGGCGGGTTTATGGGGTATTTTGATGTTGTTAAGACTTTGGATGTGTTGCTTGAGCATTTTTATTGGCCTAAAATGAAAAAACATGTGCAACATATGTGTGATAAATGTATAACTTGCAGGAAAGCAAAGTCTAGGACTTAACCACATGGCTTGTATACCCCTTTGCCTGTACCGAATAAACCATGGTTAGACATTTCGATGGATGATTAGTACTTAAAAATCCATTTTTATCAAGGTTTTATATCATCATTTTGCACTTGAAGTATCAATAACTCCTTAACTAGAGCATGTTTTATAATAACAGATCTGATAATATAAGATAGCTTTAATTTATGGTAAACGTTCATTTCAAATGCAGACATATCTCACAATTCAAAGGATTGATTGATGTGATTAACTATTGAAAGTGAAAGGACAAAGAAACGGCTAAGATTAGAAAGGAGATGCCGATTCAATTTAAATTGGAACACTGTTCAGTTATTGGGTCATATCTGGAGCTGTAGATCTTGGATTTCAGCTTAATTTATATGGATGGAAAGCTAAGAAATAGGCCTACAATGTTCATGAATAGTGTAAGACCTAAATCTGCCGTTTTCAAATTCAAAGTTTGGCCACAAAAGAGAAGTCAGAATCTGTCCTGTAATCCAGCCCAAACACTGCTTAGAATTTTACCCATATCTGGAGTTCTAGAAGGCCAAATGACGTGAAATTTGGTGGGTGGAAGGAAAAGACAATTTCCAACAACTTTCATGAAGAAGATTTTCTCAAATTCGGATGGTAACAATGACATTTCATCCAGACAAGAGCTTGAGGTCTATCCACCACGTCCACCAACAGCACTACTCAGTATTTTAGCCATATCTCGAGCTCTAGTGATCCAAATGCTCTGACATTTTATGGGTAAAAAGATAAGATGATTGCCAACAACTTTCATGAGGAACACTTTGCCAAATTCTGAATGGATCAATGTCATTTCATCCAGCCAAAGTGTTTGAGTGCTGCTGTCCACCAAGTCCACTAAATCAATAGTTGGCCACTACATCAATAATCAATTACCAAATGAATAGTTCTGAATTTTAGCCTATAAAAGGAGGCATTTGCCATTAATTTAGCAATCTTGGTTCTAAGATCAAGATCATGTTCTTGCTCTCTCTTTATTGTTGTAATGCTTAAGTTTTATTTTCATTAATCTCTTGTTCATGCTTTTCATTTCCTTTACTGTACTTAGTTAACTTATATTGTGTTTATGTTCTTATATTGTTTATTTATGTTTTTCTTCTTCATAATGTCTAGCTAAGTTAATTATGTCAAGGTGACAAGGTTTCACTAATGGTGTTAGGATAAGTATAATATAAACTCAACATGGACTTTAATGTTTATATCCAAGAAAGTTTGCTATTAACATGTCTTATCATTTTTATCTTATTAATTCTTAATACTTTGCTTGTTAAATGGTTAATCTAGATTTGTGTTGTATAACACTTAGTACATCAAATACTTGATCCTTCATAGTCTTCGGCTGACATCGTTATTATGGGAGGAACTTGATTTGTTGTCAACATAAGTTAGCATCATGAATACCTGATAAAATTTATAAGTATGATGTTACATAAATAAGATGATTAATATGATTATGTTGATAATTTAT
>Ga0325411_1008042_pt1 | contig 11449 bp, 3 predicted proteins | sample PopdelMetagenome_13_FD_206181 | JGI IMG/M metagenome (GOLD analysis project Ga0325411, IMG submission 206181) | Populus deltoides microbial communities from Bellville, Georgia, United States - Xylem-PdIQD-R4 | ecosystem: Host-associated > Plants > Phyllosphere > Stem > Wood/Secondary xylem...
TGTTTTTGACAAACCTAAACAATACCCCCAAACTATGAGTAAACTATAATTTAACCCCATAATTATTTGAAATTAAATTAAAATTTTCTTCTAATTTCAGAAATAATTAATCCCAATTTTATTTTCACTTCTCAACAATTTTTCTATATTCAATGTTTTTTTGTTTCTTCTATTTATTAAAAAAATATTGCATAAATTAGGGGGCGGGGGGTTGCTGTCTTGAAATAGATAAAAAATAATTAAGTTACAAATAGATTTACCAACATAGAGACTAATTAATTAATCTTTGAAATTAGAGAGACTATTTAATTTGATTTTTTTTAATGATGAAACTAATTCTTAATTTACTCCCAAGCTTAGTTAACATATTTTTGTAACAATTTTGATTTCTTAATCTAGCCTTTTGCTAGGATTCTTACAAAATAATGTCACTTTTTAAGGGAAAAAAATACAATTTGAATGGAATCAATAATCATACACTTTATAGTGAATTTTTGAAATTGGAAAGACAAAATTAATAAACAAAATTATTTTATAAAAAATATTATTAGATAACATTTTTAAGGTTTTTCACTTTTTTTTTCTTTTTCAATCCTACACTCACTTTGAATTAGGTAAGTTATGATAAATTTTGATTACAATCCTGTCAAGCACATCTTATGCCAAGCTTTGGGACCAAATTTGGTGTTTTATCCTTTACAATAACTTTTAATATATATTTATTGTATATTAAAATTATTGCATAAGATCTCTTTGTAATAAAAAGTTATTAACCGGTACCATTTTATTACATATATAGAAAAAAAAAATCATACTTACACCTCATTCCCTTATAAAAAAGAACTTTGATTTGTTTTTCATTATTAGGATCATATTCTTTCTACTTGACTTAAAACCAAAGCAAATAATCGATTACCATGTTATATAGTTGATTCACTTTAATAACCCTGTATTTATACCAATGCAAGGATATTTTAACTAAATACAAACAATAAACATACATACAACAGCATAGTTAAAAATTTTATAAAATAGCTTAGCTCAATAGTAACTTATACTTTATCAGACATTTAGTAGTTATTTTTGTAGCTTCTAAAATCTCAGGTTTTCTAAACAATGTGCTCTTAAGCACCAAATCCGTATTAACAACCTTGAAAGCATGAATATCTCCATCTTTTTTTCCTCTTAACTTCTATGTAATGTACTAGCATATTTTTCATCATAAACAAGATCTCTTCTATTTTTACAATTATTAACCTTCCATTGACTATATATTTTAGCATTTGATGCAAAGATGATTCCACCACTCCCCCAACATATATCTAAGGTCATCCTAACAACATATTATAGAAAGGTTGAATATAAATTACTTCTAGAGTGATCTAAAATTATTATGGCTCAATAACCAAGTCTACATCAATGTCACCGATCATTTGCCTTAATGAACCATTACAAAACCTCACCATCATGTTATATGGGATACATCAACTACTAAACAATCCAAGATGTTTCTTGGAAACGTATTAGAGCTGGACATTATCTATCCATACTTTGGATATGACATAATCTTTATACTTGATTGTGGCATGCAATAACTTATTGTATCAAATGTATTTCAGACCTGATTCATCTTTATAAAATATAGGTAATTGGTGGCTTGGATTCTTTCCATTAAATACTTTATGAAATTATATATGATATCTTGAGGAACATATGTTTTATTAAAAACCTCTTAGAGAGCCTATTGATATGATTTCGAACTCAAGATGAGAAAGAGTATGGATATCCATACTAGGTTTTTTTTAGTCAGTCAACCATGTTATAGCCATTATGTTTCATCAATTTGAAAAACTTAGTGGCTTCCTTATTATTTATTACCTTATAGACTTTATCATCTTGGGCAAGCACTTTCACTACCCTTTTTTTAACCTTCTTTTGTCTTTTTGACTTTTTTAAAGTAAAACATCGTCCATTCTTGTCAAACCCCCAACTTTAGTCTATATGATCTGTATGATTGGGTGTGACTCCTTATTATCAGAGGTGCATTCATAATTATAAGAAAAATATTAATAGTTACTAATGATCATATAAGTTGGGCTAAATAAAATCATTCTTTAAAGACCATTTTATATTGGTTGGTACCTACCTACCTTTATTTTTTTAATATTTACTCATTGGAAGGATAACATCCCCACCTTATCATTAACCATATTATTCTTAAATCATAACATACCTATGATAATCATGGTCATAGCTTCATAACGGAATTCATTATAGTTATCGATATCGTGTCGTGACTCATGATGAAACTTATAGTACTCATCAAGATTCTCAATAGCCTATGTTTTGAAACGTGCCTTTATGTAATTTTCTTGGGATAACATGTCAAACAAAATTTTCATTGTCATCTTCAAGATGGCTTTTTTTTTTCTATCATACTCGGCATCATACAATATCATACTTACACCTCATTCCCATACAACAACGTGGTTTCGTAAGGGGTTTGTGTTCATATTTAGGGTATTCCAGCTCCTATCAAATGTTATCCAATCCCTCCTAATGAGATGAATGATCTTGTATTTGAATACATTATAATTATCAATGTTATGTCCAACAACTAGAATGGTATTCATATTTAAGGTTAGGTTTATGCCAATAAAGGTAGGGTGGATGAAGGGGTCTTTGTGGCTTAGGAGCAATTTTTCCAATGCTAATGAGCATTTTAAACATTGCTCCCAATTGTAGTCGAAGAATTCGCAATGTTTCCTAATTTTTTTTGTATATTTTTATAAGGCTGGTTGCTCAGGCTAACTTGAGTGTTTGATGTTGATTGGTTAAAGAATGGTTGATTTTATAGAAAATTATTTTGTTGGTAAGTAAGGACTTGTGAAATTAGATTGACAATGAATGTGGTTGTGGGTGGTGTCAAAATGAATGGTTGAAGATTGTCACTAATGGTATTGACTTGCTGATTGGACATCTAATGATTTTTCCAATAACCTTTGCGTAAAAATTGATTGGTTTCCACCTAGTGCACTTTATTGTTATTGTGTTTTCCCGCAATCCATCCTTTCTTTTGATTAGCTTTAATAGTATTTAAGATTCTTCTTGTTTTTACTGTCTGCTCAATTCTTTCACCTACAACAACAATATTCATAAAACATTGTTCTAAACTGCTAACCAAATATTCACAGTATGGAGCTTTGAATATATTTAAGAAGAGCATGATCATTTTTTTATTAGAAAAGGATAGACACGTCATCCACTTCACGATACATTTAAGCATACTCCATAATAGATTCTTTGGATTCTTTTTCTATTTTTTGCAAACTTGATCAATCTAGAGCCACATTCATATTGAACTTATATTGTTTTATAAAAGCATCTACCAAATCCATCCACCTTCAGATCTTAGTATTATTCATACTCATGTACTAATTTAGCATTGAATCACCTAAAATTCTATGGAAAAAAGTGGATTAGAAGCTTTTCATCATGGACTACTAAAAGCCATTTCATTGAAATATACCTATAAGTCATGGATTATTATGTGCCACTGCATTTGATAAACTCAAACACCTTAAACTTTTTAGGCAATTTGATGTGAGGCACAAGACACATTTCAACTATTTTTACTAGGTTATAAAGGTTTATTCCTTCTATTGCTAAAAATTATTTTTCTATTACATATAACTTTTCAGAATCAAACTCTTCAACAATCTTAACCCTCAAATTTTCTTTACCAATGAGAACAAAAGTTGGAGCAACTTGGGCTTGTGATGCTTATAGAAAACCTATAAATGAGGAATGCATTATGTATTGGGACTTAAGAGAAGCACTTGGTGTCCCATGGTTTGATAGAGAAAAATGATGGTCTTTATTGTATTTGTTACATTAAATGAACATATAAGGTTAATTGATATTTTTATCTTAGTTAGATCCCTATTGGCGGTCCCCTACCTTGATGGTATATGTAAAAACCTGATAAATTATAATTCAAACAAAATAAATAAAATATTGAAAGAGTAGATAAAAGGATTTCTAGAATTGTAGAGGGATACAATAGAATAAAAGAGAAGGTGTTATGGTGTAAATTAAGTAAAAAGAAGAATTGATGGACAAAAATAGAAATAAAAAGTAATGAGGGCCATTGTGTAAATATAAAAAAAATAGACTATAATGCTTCATTTCTCCTCTCTTGGCTGATGGTTTGAAACAAAGAGAGGGGGAGGATTTGTGTGGTTCTTTTTTACTTAAATTCTTGTTGATTTCACCAATAAAAGTGTAATTAGAGTAATTAACTTAATTAAACATCAAGGGTGATTTAATGTGGTGAGTGCTTTGGAAGAAAAAATTCGAGCTATGGTTTGAAAAAGGAGAAGAAGAAAACATGATTTTTTTCTTGCATTCTTTCCTTGAATCATTATTAAAGTGAGGTAAATAACATGCTCCAAGTGATTAATTCCTTTTTTATTTTTGGTGAAGGATTATGTAAAATTATAAGAATATAAAAATATGGGTTTTATGATATAAATTATGGGAATAATGCAAATTATGATTGGGTAAGTGTTTAATTTTGAATAAAAAATAAAATTTCTTTCCCCTTTTTTAATAGAATTGTCGGCCAAAGAGAAAAGAAATTAAGAGATTTAAGGTATTAATGTAATTGTTTGGAGAATGTGCGGAAAATATAGGGTTTATAAGTGTTATTATATGAAATGAGTAAGAATTTTCAAGAGAAAAGAAAATTCCTAACTTTCTCCTTTAGTTGAATTTCGGAAAAAAGAAGAAAAAATTAGGGAAAAATGAGTTTTGATAAATTATTGAGAAATCTTGCCAAATTGCAAATAATTAATGTTGATAGGTTAATTGAATAATAATTTTTGTAAAAATAATTAAAAAGGGATTTTATCCTCAAATTAAAAGTTTAACCAAACTTAATTAAGAGTGTTGCGTTTAATCAAGAAATATATAATTGGTATTAGAATTGTACTGGTTCAAATAAATGGACAATGATGTAGTAACTTGTGTTGATACAAAGAAGGCTGCAGGATCTAACCAGCAATAAGGGACCTTTTTGTACGCACAGACACCAGGTAGGTGTTTAATAACTTGAAGTAACTAAATAGCTTATTTTTAAATGATTTGTAGAAGGATTTTTATAGTTTGTAATCTAGTATAAGTTTCTTTTTAAAAAAAAAAACAAAGAGAGATAGTAAAATACCTTGTTGAATTGGCGAGTTCTAGAAAATTATTTCCTGGTTAATGAAAATAATGCCCTGTTAAATGAGTGAGTTCAGAAAATTATTTCTCGGTTAATGGAAATAATGCCCTATTGAATAGGCGAGGTTAGAAAATTATTTCTTAATTTCTAGGTTAATGGGATAAATATTTGGCGTAATAGATAGATTATAAAATTTACTTGACTTAAATTGAAGTTAAATATGTCGGTTGTTAGAAACACTCTTGGTAATTTTATAATTTTAATGTGGAAATCGTATAAAATTAGTTAATAGATAGATTATTTATTTTTATCTGGAAATCATATTAAGAATTTATGAAATTATTAAATTATTAAAGATAAGATAATCCATTTAATGACGTGAGAATTACTTTAATGTACATGAATAATGAGTCCTTAATCAATTATTTATCGAAATGTGCAATTTTAATCATGATTAATATGATCATATTTTTAGATACATCGCACCCTCGAACCAGAAAGTAGATGCATGGATAAATAATTTTATTAAGAAATTGATGTGATTGGAAGAACTAGTATTTTTTTAATATTACACTATTATATTTAATAATTGTAATATTTAACTTAATTATTTGTGTGATGTAATTTATGATGTTGTTATTATTAAGTTGAATTACAGTTGGTTATATATATATTTTGAGCACAATACCTTGGAGAGAAATCAATGTAAGTTATGAATTAATTAGCTTTAAATAATTATTCTATAAAAAATATAAATGAGAAATTTGATATTATGGTTGAGTTTTAAAATTCCAAATGATGGGATGAAAATTGTGATTGATGTTTACAGGTTAAGAAATATTGAGTCGATAACTTGGTATCAAAAAAATACAAAGAAAACTCTGCCAAAATTTTAGTAATATATATATATATATATTGTTGCGGACTCCAGGAGGAAGTTGAACAACCTATAATTTTTTTTTTTTTGCACTTATTTGTTATGCATATATACAAAAATAAATGTAATGTAAAAATTAATGCAAAAGCTAGATTGAGTGTGTATGCTTGTTATTGTTAAAGTTTTTTATTATGTTGGGACTACGAGGAAAAACTAGGTTGAACTTTAAAAAAAAAATCTCATTGAAGACACCAAGCTCATAAGAATATTAGCCAATTTAGAGGATATTTGTCAATCATGAGAAACAAACTCTCATTGTAGTTTTTCCTCGAAAAAATTATTTAAATATAAACCTAATATCAAATACCAAGTATGTCATTAAATATCTAGAAAGTGTGATAGAATGTCTTTTTATTAATATATAAATAATAGTTTACAAAGCTTGTAAAATACAAACTTATTCTGGGAATTATTATACAACACAAAACTACTTTGCTCATTCTTTTCATATTTTTAAATCAAGATACGTTGTGACTTTAATGATGTAATATTGAATCAAACCAAAGTAATGTGTTGCATGTTGGCGGTGGCGTAGTGATCATCCTTCCGGATCAGAGTTATTATGATACATATGGGTGGTGGAAAGAACAAGAAATTCTTGTCCTTTATTAGTAAAAAAAAGAAAAAGGTAGTCGCCACTTAATATTATAGTCACTAGGAAACCTAATGGTCTACGAGAGTTTAGATAAGGAGACTGGTATGTAAGGAGAAAACGCATCACCCCTGATGCATCCTATCTATGATAAGCTGCTTTGTTGTTTGTTCTAAATTGTGTTTCTATTCGTTAGTCTATCTAATGTTCGAGAAAAGTTCTTCTCAATAAAAAAAGATTATTATCTCATCAAGTTAAAACCTAACCATTTTAAAGCCTAGACAAGTCTATCTAAGGTTTAAGAAAGTTCATCCATAGTAAGGAGATTTTTATCTTATCATGTTAAAACTTTACTATCCTAAAAACTAATAAATAAAAGAGGGTTTTTTTTTTGAAATTTTAGTCAAATCCTAATGGATAATTGCAAACATTTTGTGATACCCATTAACTTATTTCTTTTGTATTTTTCAAAATATGATGAAAATGCAATTTTTATTTTTTCATAAAAATACGCATAAAAATTTTAGAATCTAGTCGTATGCACACCAGATAAAACATATTTTTTGTATTGTTGAAATGAGGAATTTTTTTAGAAACTTTTGAAATTTTTTAAAATTTCAGTGAAAACTTTTGTCGAACAATGATAAGCCTTTGTGAATTGTCAATTGTAAATCATGAATAGCAAAGGTCAAACGTTGATAAACCTTTGTGATTAGGGTGTATGTTTGGAAATGCAGCTGGTCGCTTACTCCTAAAAATTTTGAATTTTTTATATTTGTATATTGTTTTGATGTGCTAATATTAAAAATAAATTTAAAAAAATAAAAAAATATATTATTTAGATGTATTTCAAAAAAATACTTCAAAATATAATCACTACCAAGATACCAAACACGCTACCCTCACTGAAGTTAGCCTTAGGCCCTTGGCCATTAACAAACCAGTTAGTAAATCCAGAAGAATTAAGAAAAAAAAACTGATTTGTTATAATTTCCAGGGAATCCGTTAACGTAAACACAAGTCGTACATGTGGGCAAGTTTGAACAGCCAACAATATAGACCCAACACCCTTAGATTCAGCCACATGTCGAGTCTGAATGCATGCGAATCTGTAAAAATATTAGACCTAATACTCTTAGGTTTAACCACATGTTGAGCTCGAGTGCATGCGGATCTGACAAGATGCTAGACCTAGTATCCTTGAATTTGGAATCATTCCATGTCTAAATAGATAGAGTTAAGAATCTTCTTAAGCCCTAAATTGGGTCTTGTTTGCTTATAACTTTTGTTCTTGAATTTAAAGCTCATTTATATATTTATTGCAATTTCATATAAAAAAAATCATTGATTTTATCATTGAATGATTCCTAAATCCCATCAAAATAAACTATTTTACAGGTGTTAGATCTTTTATAACCAATCATTAATTTTATGAGTTACAGAGAAGAAAATATAGAAATGAATGTATGATTATTTTTTATCCAAACTCTCATAACTATTATCCCTGAGCATACCAGATTCTAGAACATCATCGCCGGGGCATTGTTATCCAAAGTTTGATTATTACTATAGTCATCATCATCCATAAGTTTTATTGCAATATGCTGGTACTTGTATTTGGATTTTTAGCTAGAGAAAATACACTCTCAAAGTCACCCTCATGTCTTGAGTAGACACGTCAACATGTCAAGTCACAACCAAATCAAGTGCATCCTTTTCATCCTATAAATCTTTAGCCATTTGAATTGCTTTCATTATATATTTTTTTTTTCATGATTTCCAGGTGCATGCACTCTTTAATGGGCCATGTCTCTCTTTGAAAGCTCGAACCGCGTATGAAATGTTTCATCAATTCTTGCTCGGGAAATCTCATGAACTCCAGAAACGGGAATTTCCCCAGGTGGGCAGAATATGAACGTTATATATCAAAGGATCGGCACTTGCACCTTTTCTGTCTACAGTTTGGAGCAGAAAAAGGTTGCATTCAATCATAATCATATGTTCATATCGGTCGAAATAAAGTCTCTGATTGTGCCTGACCACCAAAATATTCACTGTGCATGCCATTATTGTTCAGAAATTAGAGCTTCGTGGCGATGGAGGGAAATTGAAGCCAGCTACGAGATTATGCCCAGAAAGCAGCCCTTTAGTAATTTGTAATTATTGGTGATTGCTATCGATGTTGATCATAATTACCTTTTTATGTTTTTGAATTGTATGCGTGTGCGAAAATCTCTTTATATTCATACCTCATTATTATTATTATTATTATTATTATTATTATTATTATTATAGAATATACTAAATCGTTTAGCAATTCAAAATGATTTTGCTTACAACTCGATACTCAAATTTTGTTTCTCTCTAATTGTATCCTTTTATACCCAAATTCATGACCAAATTATCAAGAATTGTTGAGGAGGGATGAAATTAGAAAAGAGGGAACCAAAATATAAAAAACAGGAGAAATGGTGTGGTTCAAAAAATAAAGCAAAATGTTCACTTTGATCTTCTTACTTTTTACATTATAACTTTTTGGTCCCTCCATTTTTTAAAAAAAATAATGGTAGTACAAAAATTTATTTTTTTATTTTTTTATCCTTTCATTATTTTTATTCTGCTTTCATCCTTCTATGAATGTCAGTTTTTTATTGATTATTTTTTATTTTAATAATTTTTTAACAAAATTTTATTATGTTTTTTTTATTATAATATAATTTAATCTTTACTTAGTCTATGAATAAGATTTAAGTATTTTTTTTTCTAATATTAGAAAACATTCTTTTTATGCAGCCCTACTTATATTTATTTTTTTTAATTTTATTTGATTGCTTTCCTTTACATTTTATTTTTTTTATTGTCATTTTTTTATGATTTATTTTTCGAGATTAAATTACTACATCAACATCTATCCCTCAATATTTTTATTTAGTCTTTGATTAAATATCATTTAGTTTTTATTTGACTTACACATAAAATAAAAATATTTTTTTATATATTTTGATTTATATGATCAAATATTTTGATTTGCATTTATCTTTTTATTTTTCATATTTAGTCTTTAGCTATCACTAATAATTTTTTTTTTTTTTGTATTTATTGATATATACATACAGTTCTTGATCTATTTAATTAAATATATTTATAAATATTTTATTTATAATCAACATTTGTTTGTCAAAAAAAATACATTAAAAAACCAATATATTTTTAGTTAAAAACAATTATTCCACCTGCGACACTGGCATCAAACCAACACGGTTTTTGTTGTCTATCTCTTTCTCTATCTCGATCTTTCGTTCTTTAAAAAAAAAAAACAAAACAAAACGAAGTCAATGAATAGCATTGAATTTCAAGTTTGAAGTTGAACGGTCTTTCATTAATGGAGGAGTATTTGTTTTGCTTTTTAAAAAACAAATATTGCCTTGTGTCACCTTCTGTTTCTTTTTAGATGGAATCTTATAGTGTGTTTAGCAGTGTGGTTGCGGGTACTTTTTAAATAGTTTTTCATGCCAAAATATATGCCAATAATATTTTTTTTATTTTTTAAAAATTATTTTTGACATCAGCACATCAAAACGATCCAAAACATACAAACCATATTAAATTTTAGTAAAAAAAATTTAAATTTTTTGGGAACGCAACCGCAGCCGCGTTCCCAAACGTTCCCTTAACCGTTTGGAACCTGGTATAAATCGTTTTTTTATAAAAATTTATTTTTTTTATCAAAAATTAGTATTTTATATGTTTTGAATCGTTTTGATACACTGATTTTAAAAATAATTTTTTAAAAATAAAAAATATTATTTTAATATACTTTAGCATGAAAAATATTTTAAAAAATAAGCGTAACTATATTCTCAATTAGACAAATAACTGATGGAAGCTCTGCGTTCTCTTAATGCAAAACTACAAGAGACAAAGAAAAAAATTGAAAAAGATTGGAATTTTAATTTCCATTGACTGATTAATCAGGGAGTGTTTCAACCAATTAACCTTCTGGTTATAATTTCTATATAATGTGTATTTATCCTCTTCAGCAAAGGAAAAATCCCTAGAAGATTTTAAATATTTTTAAAAACTTCGTTTATAATTTTGCTTAATATTCTATTCACCTTGAACCGGATTAAATTTGGATTGTTCCGGGTGGTTTAATTTGAAATATAATCATCTAATGGCGGTATGGGTTGATGGTAAAAAAAATAAATATTATACCTTGATATAAGTTTAGAGGTGTTTAGAAGTGCGATAACAATTGTTTTTTAAGGTGTTTTTTATTCGAAAATATATAAAAATAATATTTTTTTATTTTTAAAAATTAATTTTTCAACAATCTAAAAATATTAAAAAAATGATTAAATAAAAAAATGATTTCAAAAACATAAACGGGCTATAATGATTTCAAAACGGCATCCTTCTTTTTCTCTTTGTATCACTTTTGATCAACGGCATCATGTTCTTTTTGGTTTTGTTGACAGTGCTTCTTCACAAACTACCTGTCATTTCCTCGCAGAACAGGCACTAAAGCTTTTGTGTTGATTAATTTGCAAGCAACCTCTCTCTCTCTCTCTCTCTCTCTCTCTCTCTCGCTCTACTTTACAGTTTACAGTCCCACACGTAACCTCTCCTTTTGAATTTCCCATGAAAGAAACTTGCTGGAAAACAAATCGGATTCATTTCCATTTTAAAATTCAAA
>Ga0325411_1008046_pt1 | contig 11446 bp, 10 predicted proteins | sample PopdelMetagenome_13_FD_206181 | JGI IMG/M metagenome (GOLD analysis project Ga0325411, IMG submission 206181) | Populus deltoides microbial communities from Bellville, Georgia, United States - Xylem-PdIQD-R4 | ecosystem: Host-associated > Plants > Phyllosphere > Stem > Wood/Secondary xylem...
AATGTTGATATATTTTTTCAATATTAACTCGATACCGTGATATTTTTTTGATACCGTGATAACTATATAAAAAACAAATTAAAATAAATTATCAACTTTAAATTTTTATAAATATAAATAATTAAATTAAAAAAATCAATAACTAAAAAAAAAACCACAACTCAGTAAAGTACTATTAATAGGTGTGGGGAAATAGTGTTTCCTCTACTTTTAGCATTATACTTAATACTTCCTTTTGCAAAAATGGAATAATCAAGGAAAGGAGGAGACCTCCGCTCCCTCCCCCGTACTGATGACATCTGATCTTTTCGGAGTGCTGTTTCTGATCGCTTATAGCACCATGCATGGATCCCTCTGCTGCTTTGAAAGCAACAGCTGGAGCTGTAACACAAAAAACATAAAATAAACATGAGTGGCTGGAGTTTATGGATGAATCGAATAGAAAACTGAATTTTCTAACTGTTATTTTTAAATCACTGGGACTGTATAAGAGCTTGTTCAAGTGAGTGTTTATTTTTACAATAGAATCTTGTTTTTTTAATATATTAAATTAATATTTTTGAATAATTTTAATGTACTAATAAAAAAAATATATTTTAGTATATTTATAGTTAAAAAAACACTTTTAAAAAATATTTTACAACACAACATTAAATATATACTCAATAACAGAAAATTCATGTTCTTGGAAAATTCATAAAAATTATGTTTTAAAATATTTTTTATTTGAAAATATATTAAAATAATATATTTTTTTTATTTTTTAAAAATTTATTTTGATACTGGGACTTCAAAACAATAAAAACATCAAATAAATTAATTTTAAACAAAAAAACATTAAAAATAGACCTCTAAAACAAACATTACCGAAACCTTTATTGAAAAAAAAAATATATTTTAATCATTAAAAACAAACATACCCAAAAAAAAATCTTTAAATTGCCAAACTATTCTCATTATGAGACTGGGCCGTGGGGCGTTGCTTTCTTTTCCTTTTCTGAGGAAGTGCCACGTAGATTCAATTTATTACATATTAAATTTTATTTATAACACTTAGTTAGGAGATGGTTGTTTTTCTTAATTTATCGAGTTAGAACATAAAAATTAGTATTTATAAAAATAGATTTATTTTTAACACATAAAACATACATCAATAAAATTGTCTGTAAATAATATTAGTTTAGTCCTGGTAATGAAGAAACCGACTCAATTCTTAACTATCGAATAAAAACAAGAAATTAGTAGCGATCTGTTAAATAACAATGGACAAGAAATTTTTGTCCGGTGGTTTGGGTCTGAATTGAACAATCACTGTATCATAACCTCTTGTTGGGTTAATATAGAAGAACCAGAACCGATTCTTTCTCTTCAATCAAATCACTTCAATCCACTGGGGCAGTTCCCCCTTGAATCTTTCCACGTGTACCACATCTCCTACACATGCCACATCTCTCTCTCTCTCTCTCTCTCTCTCTCTTACTTTCTGTGATATCACAGCTTTTTAATTCAAAGCTGATGATCTCTCTTATCACTCATCGAGGACAACAGGCACCTTCATTCAACCAAATTTGTGTCTCTCTCAAAACTTTCTTCTTTCATAATAGAAGCAAACCTCAACCAAATCTCTCTCTACCCATTGCATTCTTCCTTGCGTTTTTCTTATACTCAAAAACAGCGAAGCCCCTTACATACAACTGTACTGTCCCGGACACAGAGAGAGAAGGAGGACTAGAAACAAGAAGCAGTACAAATTAATTTTGTTAAAGAACGGAAGATGGAAAATGGCGGGAACAAAGGTCAAGAGAATGATCATGCAAATCTTCCTTGGGAAATATGGGAGCTTAATACTTCAAGATTTGACTTGGTTAATAGTAGTAATAACACTGCTGCTGCTGCTGCTGCTGCTACCGACACATTCTTCACCACCACCGCCACTAGTGTGGTGGAGAGCGGCAGCTCCTGCACCCACCCAGAAGGCACTTCTGCACATGGGTTCTTCTTTCCTTACCAAAACAGTTGGCTTTACCACCACAGCAACAATAACAGTTATCAGCAACTCTCTCTTTATGCCGGGGATGGTTCCATCTTGCCCCCTGACCCGCACCTAATGTGCTTGAAGCTAGGCAAGCGACACTACTTTGAAAACAGTACTAGTAATAACAATCACAACAACCACCCAGTGAGTGACCGACACGAGGTTGGTGGGTTCTCTATAGGCAAAAGAGGCAAACCCTACTACAGCGTCGGTGGTGGTGCTCACGACGGACCCTCCTCTTCCACGTCAGTGAATGTGCCGAGGTGTCAGGTGGAGGGGTGCCATGTGGCGTTGTTGAATGCTAAAGATTATCACAGAAGGCATAAAGTTTGTGAGATGCACTCCAAGGCTCCTAAAGTAATTGTTCTAGGTTTGGAGCAGCGGTTCTGTCAGCAGTGTAGCAGGTAACACTGGCGTTTCTCACCGTCTCTCAATTACAGCCAGCTTATTTGATTTCGCCTATAGTAACTGTTCCTGGATCTTTGGGATTTTCCTCAGTTGTCTTGTTTCTCTCTCTCTCTCTCTCTCTTTATAATAGTCGAAGTTTCCTCAGTTGTGTTGTTCTTACAAAAAAATCTGATGTGAAGTGGTAATTGCCAAATAGGCTTGTTGATGAGATTAAAAGTGGGCTTAGCTTGTTATTTGTGTAGGTTCCATGTAGTGTCAGAGTTCGATGATGCAAAGAGGAGTTGTAGGAGGAGATTGGCAGGGCACAATGAAAGAAGAAGAAAGAGCTCTCAGGATCCTGTTTCAAGGAATTCCTCTCAAGGTATGTATGTAATGATCTTGTAATTGACTTGTTTATCCATTCAAATTCCATTGTTGGAATTAGATAATGATGAATAGCTTTTGTTCTAAAGATTTGTCAGGAATAAGCCCTTTTGTTGTTTGATCGGGAAAACGGAAGGGCCCTAGTTTCTACCTTCTAATTTTCAAAACTTTGTTTTAATTTTTATACGATTTTTTTAGATTGTTTTGATGGATTATATCAAAAATAAATTTTTAAAAACAAAAAAAATATTATTTTAATAATTTTTCAAGCAAAAAGCAATTTAAACAGACATTATTTTTCCTTTTTTCCCCAAAATAATTGCAATCACGAAGCAGAAATTCGAAATAACGAAGTATTAATTAGCTGGATCAGATTTTGAATTAAAGGGCCTGCAACACAGCTTCTGTAAGGGCTTGCTGGTAATAAGAAAACGTGCTCCTGTCTGAAATTTTATTAGGTGCTTGTTTACCTAAGACTGCTCCTGTGGATGCCCATCACAAGAAAAAATGAGCAAGTAAAATAAATTTTATGAACTGAAGGAGGACTTGGTAACTAAACTACCAGTTGAATCGGACGCCTTTAGTTATGACTAGGCTGGCTGGATAGTCTCCCGGTAGGGTATCAATGCATTTATTACTACTTGTAGATAGGTTTAGTTGACATGATATCAGTTAACCTTGGTTAAATTCTGTTCATGCTAGGAAGGGAAGAGTTTTAGAGGAGAAAATTATCCCTACTGGGTAGCTCAACGAGGCATTTATTTAAGGAGAAAAGCAATCATTACTATTGTAACTACATAATCTAGGGTTTGCTTGAACTTTCGTTAATATTAATGTTGCATCATGATAAATTTATTTTTTAGACTTGAATTATTGATCTTCAATTTACTCTCTCTAATCTAAAAAGATTTTTCATGATTAATATAACATATCACCATTACTTCTTCATACTTTTCTAAAATCCCACCTTTTCGACTGGAGACTTCATGAACTTTAATTAGAAGTGAAGTAGGAGAGATGTTTGGACTAAACAGACAGAAAACCTGTTTGGGATGAGAGGAGTATTATGAACTCGAGGCCTTTACCTCTCGGAGAAGGTGGAGATTGCTTGGCAAATATTATTACAGATGATTTACGTTAATCAACTTAAGTGTATTCCTTTGAGGAAGATGACAAGTGATTTTGGCTCTAATAGAATAATCTTTATGCTTTATTTGCTATCATTAATTATCAGTGAAATGGCATTGATATAGACAACGCAGTTGAAAATTTATTAACATGAAAGAAACTGAACGGACAATTTCCTCGACAGAAAAATTGATGGCCGGGAGATTTCCATACATAGCGTCGCCGACAGGATGTGCTCTCTCTCTTCTGTCATCCAAAGCTGATTCCTGGGTTTCTCCGTCTGATCTCTCCTCAAGATCAAGTGCCGCACTACGTGAATTGATTGCAGAACACCGCACAGCCATCCTAGCTAGACAGCTTGTTCTTGAAAAACACTTGCACCACCATGCCATGGAAGACCTTGGTGAGTCCCAACCTAGCTCCAATTTTCTTATAACCCATCAGCAACAAGTGCTGTCCGAGCCACGCAATTGGGGCCGGTTAAACGACACCAGCACGCATGTGACTTTGGACCTCATGCAGGCTCCAAGTTCAGCATTCGGATTCTTGTCTCCCAGAGGGAAAAATAAAGAAGAGGAAGAAGAGTGTTCTGAGTTATGGAGCACCATGGAAGGAGCCCATGTAGTTTAAAATTAATCTACAACACCTACTTTATTCTTTTGCATTTGGTGTTAATTGTTTGGTCAGTGAGGCTTTTGGATCGTTCAACTTGCTGTATAATTCTTTCTTGTTTGATTGGAAACTTTTTTTTTATTCGGTCTCTAATTTTTACCATAATTAATTTTCATAGTTCAATTCAATTGTGTACAGTGACTGGAATAATCAATGCACTTGGAGCAATTTGCCAATTGAATCACTGTTTTCTTTCAAGTTTTAAGTTGCAGTAGTTGAAAGTTGATCTCACGACAAAACTAATTCTAAGGATAGCTGATTATATATGTTAAGTTTATGGAGGAGCATGCACCCTTTTCTTTTTCATTTATTTTTCTCGGTCTTAAATCATTTACAATAATGATATTTCTGAGTTGGTATTTTTACATTAAACTACATTCTTCCCTAGTTGGGCATAAGGGGCATGAAGACTTGATGTCATCCTCTACCTAGGGTTCCAAACTCAAACTCACCTTCGGGCTTATCACTGGCAGTGTACCTAGGGTTTCAATCTCAAACTCAATAATCACAATTAAACACGAGGATTATGCTTGTTGCGGGACTTAACCCAACACTTTACAGCACGAGCTAATAACAACCATGCACCACCTGTATTCACGTTCTTGAAGGCATCCCTCTCTCTCAAGAGGATTTATGGCAAGTCAAGTCCCAATAAGGTTTTCATTTTGCATCGAATTAAACCACATTCTCCACCGTTTGTGTGGGTCTTTGTCAATTTTCTTTAATATGTTAGAGAATAATATAAATATATATTGAAATCCTATTTGATTATTAAATAATCATGAATTTGAATTTCACAATCGTCGTTCTCTCTTCTAATTTTAATTTAATTAATAATAAAAGGTAATGCGGGTCTGTGTAAGTTTCAAATTCAAAGGGCTTTTATATTTAATTAATAGCACAATGTAGTGTGATTTATGCAAGTTTCAAGTACAAAGAGCTTTCACTTGAGGGGGTATGTTAGGGAATAATATAAATCATATATTAAAGTTTCACCTAGTAACTTAAGTTTTTAAATTGAGAAAATTCTAACAAAACAACTGTAACAATCCGGCAGCGCCAAAGAAGCATGATCAAAGTTGAGGCCGGGGGAAGAAATGAAGGAGGCGTGTGGGAGAAGACTTACCTGCAGCAAAGAAATAAAGTGAGCAAGTGTATGGTCAAGATTGGACAGGAAGCACTTACGTGGAGGGCTAAGATGAAGAGGCTCCTGCGGTTGACAGTTGGCAAGGGAGTAAGTTCAAAGAAAAACGGCACCGTTTGGGAGAAGAACAGAAGTCCAAATACGGCACAGTTTGGGAGAAAAAAAAAGAGTCAAAATACAACACTGATAAATAAAACAGCTGTCAATTCTATCTATTATCCTTAATTCTCAATTAACCGAGAGTGACAATAAAAGGGAGAGGGAGGGGCAGCAGATAGGCAGGAAATTGCTTTGAAGCAAATCTCATTCACCCAGGAGGCCCGGGCTACCTCGAAGCTGCCCAGAAATCTAGATTAGGGTTTATCAATTTAGCATTGTTCTTTCTATTCAGTTTCTTTAAGATATTTGTCTTCAACTTGTTATTTCAATTTTTCCCACTTACCTGTAAGCTCAAGTTAAAGAAAAGCTATAATAAGAATTCCATAATTTTTTTCCATTAAAACTACCAAGACTTTTACAAGTGGTATCAGAGCCATGGTTCTCGGATGGCGGAAGGAACAAGAGTTTCGCAGCTGATAAAAACTGTGTCAGGGATGAAACAAAAACAGGAGTTACAGCAACAAAACCAGCAGAATCAGCAGCAAATATTGGAAGACATAGTGCAGCTGTTGAGAAATATATCTACCAGGATGGATCATATGACTAAGGCCCAAGGAAAAGGCCCATGGGCTCCCCTCCTAATTCCCCCACCGGGGCAGTGACTGGAAATCCAAGGCATGAAATAGTACCACATGAAGGAATTCAACATGTTTAGCTCAAGTCAATCCGGTTAGAGTTCCCCCGGTTTAATGGAGATGACCCTATTGGTTGGGTATACAAGGCCAATCAATTCTTTAACTTTCACAACACCCCAGCTTAACACAGGCTGTTTATTGTCAGTTTTCACATGGAAGGAAAGGCCATAACATGGTATCAAGAACTAGAGGAGACCGGAATTCTCACCAGTTAGGAGGCCTTTGTTAAAGCCCTCCAAGTTCGTTTCGGAACATCATCTTATGATGACCCCATGGAAGCCCTTATAATTATCAAACAAACATCAACAGTAGAGCTCTACAAAACCCAATTCGAAATGCTTTCGAACCGAGTCAGAGGACTATCCGACTCTCACAAGCTCAGTTGTTTTCTAAGAGGATTGAAGGAGGAGATAAGAATGGGAGTCAGAATGTTGAACCCCCAGAATTTAGTGTCTGCTTATGGACTAGCAAGGATGCATGAGGAAAATCTGACAATCATGAGGAAATCTTGGAGGCCCAGTGCTATGGGGTTTCAAGGCCGAAACCCAACACCAATTCAGCCCAGGGCTGAAAATAAACCAATTCAGATACAGAGACTCACTCCAGAACAGATGAAGGAAAAAAAAAACAAGGGGTTTTGCTTTAAATGTGACAGTAAATGGGGACCTGGCCATAGGTGTGGAGGACCAAGGATATTCTTGATAGAAGAAGTAGATGAGGAGGTGGAGGAGAAAAATTATGTCCCTGAAGATCTGATTGATTTGGGAGAACCTCAGAAAGAAGGCAATGAGGGAATCGGCATATCCCTTCATGCAATCATAGGAAGTCCAAATCCTAAAACTATGAGAGTGAAAGTTAAGCTGAGTGGCCATAACTTTGTGGCCTTAATTGATACAGGAAGTACACATAATTTCATACATCCCAGGGTAGCAAGAAGGGTGGGGATGAAAGTCTTAAAACACAAGCCTATTGGGGTGAATATTGCAGATGGTTCCCGACTGTGGAGTGAGAGAAGCTGCCCAGATATCAAACTGACGATTCAAGGAGATCAGTTTGTCACCTGGGCTTATATAATTTAGCTGGGAGGATGCGATATGGTATTAGGAATTCAGTGGCTCAAAAGTCTAGGGCCCATTCTGTGGGACTTCTCAGCCTTAAAAATGGAATTCCAAAAGGAGGGAAGGAAGGTCCTGATCTGTGAAATGAGAGTGGAGAAATCAGAAGTCGACTGCAACCCAACCTTTTTACAAGAATTGAGAAGAGTCGAGGAAGGCCTGATTCTGCAAATCTGGGAGCTGAGATCAGCTTAGAATGAAATTCCAGAACAGATTGAGAATCTGTTGCTAGAATTCGTGGAAGTTTTTCAAGAGCCTAAAGGAATTCCACCTAGCAGATCATATTATCACTTTATAGTATTGAAGGAGGGCACCTCCCCAATCAGTGTACGTCCTTACAAGTACCCCTATTACCAAAAATCTGAGATAGAAAAGCTTATTAAAGAGTTATTGGCAATGGGTACCATAAGACCCAGCCAAGGCCCTTTTTCATCGCCAGTCCTATTAGTTAGGAAGGCTGATGGGTCGTGGAGAATGTGTGTTGACTATCGTGCCCTCAACAAGAAAACTGTGAAAGACAAGTTTCCCATACCAGTTGTAGAAGAGCTACTAGACGAGCTTCATGGTTCTCATATTTTTTCCAAACTAGACCTGCGGTCAGGCTTTCACCAGATCAGAATGAAGGAAAAAGATGTCCCCAAAACAGCCTTTAGGACTCATGAAGGGCATTATGAATTTTTGGTGATGCCTTTCGGCCTCTCAAATGCCCCTTCCACTTTTCAAGGTTTGATGAATGACATTTTTCGACCCTATTTCAGAAAATTTGTGCTAGTTTTCTTCGACGACATTTTAGTCTACAGTCACAATGTGGAAGAGCATGAGAGACATCTTAGGATGGTATTTGAGACTCCGGTACAACATAAGTTATTTGCCAAACAGTCCAAATGTAAATTTGCAAGCAGAGAAATTGAATATTTAGGGCATATCGTATCAGATCAGGGAGTACATGCTGACCCCAGCAAGGTAGAGTCAATGATCAAGTGGCCTAGACCAAACACACTTAAATCCTTAAGGGGTTTTTTAGGTTTGACAGGCTACTACCGCAAATTCATCCGGGGTTATGGGGCGATTGCTGGTCCCTTAACTAGACTATTGAAGAAAGGGCTTTCAAATGGGATACGGAAGCAGATCAAGCCTTTGAAAAATTAAAACAGGCCGTATCAACCCCCCCAGTCCTGGCACTACCAGATTTCAACCAAAGTTTTGTAGTAGAGTGTGATGCCTCAGGTATAGGACTCGGTGCTGTGCTAATGCAAGGAGGCAGACCCATTTCTTATTTCAGCAAGAGTCTGAAGGGAAGGGAACTAACACTATCCACCTATGAGAAGGAGTTCTTAGCCCTAGTCACGACAGTTCAGAAGTGGAGGCCTTACCTTTTGGGCCAAGCCTTTAAAGTTAAAACGGACCAACAGAGCCTCAAGTATTTATTGGAGCAGCGGGTTGGAACACCCACACAACAGAAATGGTTATCCAAATTGATTGGGTATGACTTCGTGGTCAAGTTTCGAGCAAGAAAGGAGAACCTAGTAGCTAACGAACTCTCTAGACAGGAGGACACCACAGAAAAAGGTACATTATAGGCTATCTCTACTCCAATTGTTAACTGGGCTGATCAGTTAAAAGATAGCTATAAAACTGATCCAGAAATTCAAGACATCATGTAACAACTAGACCAAGAAACCATAGGCTCCTTGAAATACCATTTTAGGGGAGGGATACTATATTACAAACAGAGAGTCTACATAAGTCAATCCAGCCCTATAAAAACAGCCATCCTAAATTATATACATGATAGCCCATCATCGGGACACACGGGCTTTGAGAGAACACTAAAAAGGGCAAGGAGAGATTTCTTTTGGGTAGGAATGAAATCAGATATACAAACTTATATCAAACAGTGTGAGGTCTGCCAGAGAGCAAAAGGAGAAAACATAAAACCCCCAGGACTCTTACAACCTTTACCTATACTCACCAGACCATAGTCATCCATATCTATGAATTTTATAGAGGGGCTACCAAAATCTAATCAATACTCAGTAATTATGGTAGTTGTGGATAGGTTCACCAAAAATGCCCATTTTATCCCTGTGTCCCACCCTTACAGCGCGACAAAAATCGCCAATTTGTTCTCACATAGTGTAATGAAACTGCATGGACTACCAGACAACATAGTATCAGACAGGGATCCTACCTTCACTAGCAATTTTTGGGGAGAGTTATTCCAAAGTCAGGGGGTTAAGCTGCTGATGTCAATAGCCTACCACCCCCAAACCGACGGTCAGACAGAGGCAACTAACAAAACACTGGAATGGTATTTGAGATGCTATGTAAGAGATAACCAGAAGGACTGGTCCAATTGGCTGACCATGGCCGAATATTGTTACAATACCAGCTACCACACATCCCTCAAATCTACCCCATTCGAAGCAATTTACGGTTACCCACCCCCAAGCCTCACATATTATATTCCCGGGTCAACAAAAAATCACGCAGCAGAGGAACAATTACAACACAGGACAGAACAAATTACAGAAATTAAACACAACTTAGCTCGAGCTCAAGAAAGACAAAAGAGATAAGCAGATAAAGGCAGAAAAGAAACCCATTTCAAAGAAGGGGAATGGGTTTACCTCCGGCTCCAGCCATTTAGACAGTCCATCATGCCAAAAAATAAAAATGGGAAGTTAGCATATAAATACTTCGGGCCATTCAAAATCCTAAAAAAGGTGGGAGAAGTGGCTTACCAGTTAGATCTTCCCAAGGATGCCCGAATCCACAGCACGTTCCATGTCTCGCTGCTGAAGAAATGGGTGGGGAAAGGAACCATTCCTGAACCGAAGCTACCCACTCTTGAACCCAAGAGGAGTACTCAGCCAGAACCAGTAGAGATACTTGACCGAAGAAGCCAAGTCTCAAGGAGAAAGACAAGGGAAGAAGTACTGTTAAGATGGGAAGGACAGCCCAAAGAAAACGCCGTTTGGGTCGATGAAGAGTGGTTAAAAGGTTCCTACCCTCACCTTGAGGGCAAGGTTTTTTAAGGGGGAGAGAGTTGTAACAGTCCGACAGCGCCAAAAAAGCATGATCAAAGTTGAGGCCGAGGAAAGAAATGAAGGAGGCGTGTGGGAGAAGACTTACCTGCAGCAAAGAAATAAAGTGAGCAAGTGTATGGTCAAGATTGGACAGGAAGCACTTACGTGGAGGGCTGAGATGAAGAAGCTCCTGCGGTTGACAGCTGGCAAGGGAGTAAGTTCAAAGAAAAACGGCACCGTTTGGGAGAAGAACAGAAGTCCAAATACGGCACAGTTTGGGAGAAGAAAAAAAAGTCAAAATACAACACTGATAAATAAAACAACTGCCAATTCTATCTATTATCCTTAATTCTCAATTAACCGAGAGTGACAATAAAAGGGAGAGGGAGGGGCAGCAGATAGGCAGGAAATTGCTTTGAAGCAAATCTCATTCACCCAGGAGGCCCGGGCTACCTCGAAGCTGCCCAGAAATCTAGATTAGGGTTTATCAATTTAGCATTGTTCTTTCTATTCAGTTTCTTTAAGATATTTGTCTTCAACTTGTTATTTCAATTTTTCCCACTTACCTGTAAGCTCAGGTTAAAGAAAAGTTATAAGAAGAATTCCAGAATTTTTTTCCATTAAAACTACCAAGACTATTACAACAACAAATCAACAAGAATTTATATATTTATAAAAAATATTTTTTAAAAACCTTCTTGAACCCTAGCTAGATTGTTTTAGATTAGATGATAGAGATTAACCATGTTTGTTTACTA
>Ga0325411_1008048_pt1 | contig 11445 bp, 9 predicted proteins | sample PopdelMetagenome_13_FD_206181 | JGI IMG/M metagenome (GOLD analysis project Ga0325411, IMG submission 206181) | Populus deltoides microbial communities from Bellville, Georgia, United States - Xylem-PdIQD-R4 | ecosystem: Host-associated > Plants > Phyllosphere > Stem > Wood/Secondary xylem...
TAAAATTGTCTTGAACTCAAGAGTTTGAGTTCTCAGAACTGATTGTGAGCATCCAATAGATGAAACATTATGGACCGTCCACAAGATCTCGTCGTAGTGTTAAAGATATCGTACACCCATCTTCTATCGGGTCCATCGAATGATCTTGCCTCCAACCTCAAATCCGGATTGAGATCTGGATGGGTCAAAGATCGTAATCATATCTCTTCTTCAACCCAGTGTTATATGTATCATGGAAGAAAAATGTTAGCAAATTAAAAAAAAATGATAACTTAAGAAAAAAAATTGTTGAAAACAACATACCAGAAATTGCTGAGCTCGACTATCCATGAACTGTAACACTATTTTTTTAGCGGTCATCAATTCATACATATGTTTCCATAAAAAGCTTCATCGGGCTTGGTTCGTGTCCAAGAACTATAGCCTGCAAGAGAAAATTATTGTTATTTAAATATATTTATAAAAAAACAACAAATAAAAAATGGATATAATTAAAAAAGAATCTTATCATTCGCTTCACATGTGAAATGAATGGAATGGAGCCGTTAGTGTGCATGGTAACAAAACCGTGAAACAAAACCGTGAACATGCTAGTTTTGGTTCTCTATAATGGAGTGTGATTGTCACAAAAAATGATCAAACATCACCTGTTGGATATTTTCCACTCATATGGCCTCTTTGATGTATAGAGGTCTGAAATCCTTCCAAACTGCACCTGGTACCAAAAACCATGCAACTTATATGGTATAAATGAATTATTTGTTAGTAAATAAATACTAAAATTGAATAAAATGATTAAAATTTTTTTTATCTTGATTTCAATCTTAACTAGTTGCAGTGTGATTCTCTACTAAGTCTAGTACATGTTGATGTGAAGGGAAAACAAACTTACAATGAAAGGTCATTCTTCCACTAAGCCTCGTACTTTTGGGTAAATGGATCCTATTGTGAGTGGACCCTTCCTTGACATGGTGGTATCGCACCTGACAAGCCCGCGTCGTGAGTGGATGCATGTTTCTCAGGTGTCTATTCTTGGTTGGCACCTAATGACTCATGGTCGTTAGAAGCGCTGCTAGAAGAATTAGCAGCAATCTTGTTTGTACTTGTTATTGACTTTTCCCTAGGCATCTACTCATATTAAAGGATTATGGTACCGTAAACCATTCCTATTTAAAAAAAAAATTGGTTGCACTTCCTCTATACAAGATACTACCTAAAATTTTTAAATCTGCACATACACAACAAGTTAAATTGGATTGCCACAAACTAGTTGATTTTATTTCAATCTATGTCAATTGAATAATTTCAATTATGTTAATTTAACAAAAATTTCAATTAATTTTGCTATGACCATTTGCGAAATGATCACAGGAGGTTAATATAAACACATTAAAGGATTTGTAGTATCATTATTTCACATTAAAAACTATTCATTTTTCCTAACTATTATCTTAGCTATTTTTAAATTTTTTTTTCATTTATGTTGGCTGCTATTTTGTTTTCTTTAAATTGAAAATTGTGTTAACACCAACAAATCAATTAGCTAACAATACTAATAAGAAAAAATTACAAAAATTCCAACAATCTTATAAAATCATTAGATAACATAAAAATTCAAAAAAAAAGAATTACAACAATCTATATACAATTATTAAATTAAAAAAATTAAAAAAATTCCACCAATCTATATACAATCATTAAAGAAAAGAAAAATTAAAAAAATTAAAAAATTCCAAAAATCTATATACAATCATTAAATAACATAAACATTTTAAAAATTTTCAATAATGTTTATACAATTATTAATAATAGACAAAATAAAAAAAATTGCCATCAACATTTATGCAACTATTTATGACAGAAAAGTTTTTTAAAAATAAAAAATTTGCCATCAACATTTATACAATTATTTATAACAGAATAATTAAAAACAATTTCCATTAACATATATATAATTATTAATAACATAAGAAATAAAAACAAATCCCAATAACATTTATACAATTCTTAATAATAGAAAAATAAAAAAAATAAAAACAAATGCAAAAGAAAAGAAGGAAAAAAAAAAAGAATCTCACCTTAATGTTGAGTTTTCCCGAGCTAGAAGAGAAAAACAATCCAAACAAATCATTAAATAAATAGATAAGAAGAGAAGGAGAAGAGAGGAGAAGACATACTTGCGCGTGGAGAAGAAGAGAAGAGAAGAGAAGATAATGGGTTGAGGATAGAAGGGGAGAGAGAGAGAGAGAGAGAGAGAGAGAGAGAGAGAGAGAGAGAGAGAGAGAGAGAGAGAGAGAGATGAAGATTTGAGAGGATGAGAGAAGAAGTTGCAGAGGAAGAGAAAAGAAGACAAATGTGCCCGTCTATTCTGATTTTAGGGATTCTAATATTTCAATTAAGGGCTTTTTTATCAACGGTTTTATTGATGACATTTTAAATATTTATATTTTTAATTTTTTCATCGGTGTATCCGTTTGTAAAGTCTAATTGAAACTTTTAATTTAATAAATTTTTTTAAAAAACTCACTGACTACCTTTTTCGTTTGTCAATGATTCTGTATGTACTAATTAGTAATAAATAGTGCAAGCAAGAAGTGAATAGTACCTTAGCTCTCAGGAAATACCAACAGACATTAATTGTTGATGATCTGGTATGTATTGAACACAATGAACAATGCAAGTTAGAAGGGAACAATGTTAATGCTCTCTGGAATATACCGACAAATTTAATTCGTCGATGTATCTATTTGTATTTTATAAGTTTATTGGTATTTCCATCGGTGCAAAATAATTTTTGTTGTCGGATTGTATTTGTATTCCTTATGTATCCATCCTGCAAATACTTAAAATCACAACAGCACATATAATACAATAACACCAGTTCTGTATATAATAATAAAATCATATAAAATAAATGCTTCGTTATGATTTAACAATAAATAAACGTCATTGCCATTACATTAAAGTTAATTCCATCTATAAATATTACATTACAATTTATGGCATTACACATTTGTGTTGTACAAATTAATCAAAATTATCTTCTTATTCAATTTCATCATTGTTATATTCATTGTAATCCTCTATATTGATTTCGTCGTTATCATCATCTTCATTGACTTGTGTATGTCTACTGGTTTTCAAAATGTTATATAATTCCTCAACGTCAACATCAACATCAACATCAACATCAATATCAACAAAAGTATTCTCAACAACATGAAAATTTGAAGTTTCTTCTAAGTCATTAAAAGAAGAAATTCGATATAGATCAACTAACTCATCAAGTTGAAAGACATCATCTCCCACAGTTAATTCATCATTTCCATCTTGAACAAGGAAGGAGTGTATGAACTTACTTGAATTGATTGGCGGAAAAAAAAAGATATCGTCGATGTTGCGGAGTTTAGGCTTTGTGTTAATTTCGACCAAACCATGATAGAGATCTACTCTGATTTCTTTGTCAGTGGTATCATGCCAATAGCATTTGAATAAAATCATGACCTCTTCTAACTTCTCATAGTAGTTAACTTCAAATTCATTAGAAGTCAATCCCTTAACACAGACCCCACTATTATATGTCTTTTTACCTTGACCATACTCTTTAATATGAAACACATGTCTATTAATGAAATATCCATTATAGAACTTCACCTTTCTTTCATGAACCACATTTAGTAAATTCAAAGTAACACTAACATTCCCTTCCAATTAATAAACCTGGTACATGAATTACATTTCCATAATAGTTAACGAGAAATGTGTAATAAAATTAAGTATCCCAAGAGATAAGAATAATTAAATAGTCCTTACATATGTTCTGAACCATGTGAAAAATTATTTATCTTGTAATCGAACAATTTAGGATTCAGTCAGGTGTGAGTTTTTGGATAGTAAAAACTGACAATGTTGTATATGAGGAATTCATCAATTTATTAGTTTATGATAATATAAGAGATGAATTGTTCGAAAGTAACAACATATGGAGTATTATACTTACTAAATAAAAGGTTTTAGTTCATTGCAGTTAAATAAAACAAAATTATGTGCTTGTCTGAATTTTATTTCTATTAAATATCTTCTCCTCACAACATTTTTTGGTACAGGTCATCTAGGATGAGAGAATATTGACAAACTCTCACTTGAAGGTACTTCCCCACTGTCATCATGCCTTGGAACGCGGTTGATTTTTGTTCTTACATGAAGCTCGAAATAGTACGAGATAAATGTTGAGATCTCTTCAATAATATAGGCCTTGCATATTGAAGCCTTAACATGCACTTGTTTTTTTTACTTTTCTCTTAAGGTTGATCAAGTACTTTCATGGAATTAAATGAGTATTTGTATAATGATGTGGAAGTCATGAGTCTTCATTCAATACAATCTACAATCCTTCAAATTCATCAACCTTGATATGTTTGAAGCATGTCCATCAGGAAAATATAGAGTCTTAAGCCATTGGTAGACAACTATGCATTCTTGTCTAAGGCGAAGCTGGTTTTGGGCTTTGCGACCTGTAACCCATCATAAACCAACTCTATATTTTTACGGTTACAAAACAAAGATATATTATAGCCTTAATGTTGTCCTTTGTCTTTCCTTTCACATCCATAATTGTGTTTAAAATATTATCAAACATGATTTTTTTAATATGTATGGCATCAAGGTTATGGTTGAGGATATTAGTCTTCCAATAAGTAAAACTCCTAGAAAATACTTCGCTTTACTCAATTGTGGGTCAAACCAAAACCAGAAAACTTTTGGTTATTGGATTGAAAACCAAACACAATGTCATCATACTCCGATAACATGTCATACAATTCTTCATCCGACGGTAGCAACAATACAATATCGCTTTCAACTCTGCCAATATAGAAGTCCTTTTTGTTCTTTCTACACTTGTGATCCATTAGGAAGAATCGCTTGTGGCAATAAAAAAAGATGTTTTATCATTATTTGTTAACATGAAGGCTTTGTTATTTTCCATACAATATGGACATGCTAGTTTCCCATGCGTGCTCCAACTAGGAACCATTCTATATGCAGGAAAATCATTGATTGTCCACATCAAAGCTGCCATTATTTGAAAATTTTATTTCCTCGATACATCATATCTCAAAGCCTCAGATGACCATAACTGCTTCAACTCATCAATTAACGGACAAAGACAAACATCTATATTTCAACTCGGACTATTAGTGATGCGAACCCTAGCAGAATTTAATAGAATTCGCGAACCCAAGATCTATCTAATCCAAGTTTGTTGAAAATAGGATGAGCTTATCACAATGGAGGATCTGCTCTAAGACAACAAGACTATAAACCAACTCAATCACAATGCCTACACTTGGAGACGAGCAAACAGAGTATAAATTCACAACAAAGATTGGTCAATTCTTTGAAGAGTTGAAAGTTCAATCAAGAACCTAGATTGACAACCAAAGGTAAAAAATAATCAAAATATTATTAGGCAAAAAAGTGTGCTAAAAATTATTCTCAAGAGTATTTATACCCCAAGTCAGAAACCCTAGTTTCCCTAATAGATTACATATAAACCCAATTTAAATAATAATCAACTCAAGCTAAAACTAGCCCAAAAAAATTAAAATAAATAAAATAAACAAGTTTGAAACCCAAACAAGTGTTTCCTCACAAAATAAAGAAAGTTTAATAGCCCAACTAATTTAATAATACAAGTTCGGTTATTCCGCATTCTATCTGGCAGAAGCAAAACCCAACTTTAAATGGATGGTTCTCTCTCGTCTTAAAGAATTATAAGGCGTGCCATATACCATTGGAAAGGTATGGAAGTCTAGTTTCCTTACCAACTAGAATTACCTCAACATTCGACCTGTAGCTCCAGTTATGATAAAAAAAGGTAGCGAAATGTCAAAGTATCCGAATATAGTATTCTTCTCCCAATCCATGTGTAATGGTCTTGGTTCCACTAACAAGCCACTCTTGAACATGAATTAGATTAATCACGACTTTCTGCTCATTATTTAATATCCTCTTGAAGTCCACCTTATCCCATGTATCTTGAAGAAGTCCATTGAAAGCTTTTTTGAACCTCTTAGCTCTAAGCCTTGTAACTGGACAAACCGGAACCTCCAATGGATCCTTTGGTGTTGGGATCACATCAATTAGGATCGAGTATGATCATAGATAAAAACATGAACTTCAACCTCATGCATATCCCTAGTGGCAAATTGTAAACCTCAAGTATCATCGGCCAACAAGAATAAGGAGCAATAAATGTACCAAATGGATTGAATCCATCTATACATAATTCAAGACAAACGTTCCTTGATTCTACCGAAAATTGAAGATGCACCATATTAAAATGTTTCCAGGATTCAATATTAGAATAGTGCACCATCATTCAATCCACCACATCATGTGAATGATGCCATATGTTATTCTCAACGATCTTTGGTGTCATAAGAAACTTTTGTTGTCTAGGTGTGATTGAGTATGCCTACATGTTCTGCAGTTGGTTAACTCTGTATTTTCAAGGTAGTACAACATGCAGAAGTTTGGACACATGTCAAATTTTTTGTATTCTAGGTTCAGGGGTTTCATCATAGATAGCATAAAACTTCTCTTACAGCCTATTTCATTCAAGTAAAATACTTTTCATCCATTCGATAATTTTTTCATAATCAGCCTCACTTAACCTATGATCTGACTTGATGGTGAATACCTATGCAATGACTAATAATTTATTATAGATAATTGATAATGAATTAGTTATAGTATTAAAATAGTTTGAAGAAATTTGAGTTAAACCAATATTTGGTTATTTATTTAGTTTATCTAATTAATTAATACATGTTGTCATCGATATTCTAAACAGGTTTGACATAAGTAATGGATGATCGTTCATGAATGTATCATGATTCACCCGAAGGGTTGCATAGGATGAATTATTGTAATGGGGTTTAGGGTTTTATTAATTCCCATTATCTAGTCTGAAAAATATTAATGGAGGCGATATTAGATGACCATAAAAAGATGTAAAAATAAAAAGTTTCCCAATCTAGATATTGTAGCGATAAATCTTCTATAAAAAAGGTTTATGGAGAGATACTTGTGTTGGTTTGCACACAAAAAATCATATGTTCCTTACAAGACCATGGTAGAAAGGATGTTTAGGTCAACTTCTAGTTCTAGCAATGTGCATAAGTTGTAGATGACAATAATAATCCTTATAGAAATATGGTTATGGATGCAATGAGAATGAATCAGGGTTATGCCGGTCAATGTCCAATAGTAGATGAAGAACCTAATGCAGATAAGGCCTAGTTTTTTTATATATCTTTTGAAAAACTCTAATGAACCATTATGTGATGGGCACATAAATCATAATAAATTCTTGATGGTGAACACCTGTGTTACGACTGATAATTTACTGTTGTTCGTGCAGCCATCCCATAATGGTTCGTTAGAATCTCTCAACAGATCAAAAAACCTTGTTGCGTCTGCATTAGGTTCTTCTTCTACGATTGGACATACCCTGACATTACCTTCACTCATTCTCATTGCATCCATAACCATATTCCTGTAAGGATTACTGTTCTCATTTCCAACTTCATGCATGTTGCTAGCACTAGAAGTTGACCCAACCACCTGTTCTTCTATGCTCTCATCAGGAACAAATAGTTCTCCGTGAGCATACCAACACAGGTAATCTTCCATGAACCCTTTGGTTAGAAGATGCATTGTTACAACATCTTGATGCAGAAACTTTAAATTTTTACACTTTCTGCATGGACATCTAATACCGCCATCAATAAAATTCCCCGGAATAGATGTTGCAAAATTAATAAAACCCTGGACACCGTTACAATAATCCATCCTCCACAATCCTTGGGGTGAGTCCCGATACATCCATGAACGATCATCCATGACTTCTATTGAACCTCTATAAAACATAACAAAAATATTGGTTTTCCCCGACATTATCGATCCAACAAACTAAAACAACACTTATGTTAAATATTCATTATCAATTATCAACTATCAACGTTCATACATACAAATTTATACATATATAAATTTACAGAAATCACAACTTCGAAATAGAATTGATAACAATTAAACAAGACTCGTTAAACAAGTTATTAATTATTTATTTCATCACAATGACACATTTAATTCGGTGTAATTCAAACAAAATTTCAACAATTTAATTACAAATAAATATAATTTGACAAAATCTAAAACAAACTATAACAACTACAAAATTATACATTTATACTATAAGTTTCTTTGACAAATAACAATTAAACAAGTACAAATGTTAACAAAATACATATACTAAAACAATAAAATTCACAATTAAATATTAAAACTAAAAAGGATAGATTTAATTACAAAAAAATGATAAAATCTACAAGAAACGGATATTGTGACCACGTACAAGATATAAGAAACTTGAGTGCTCGTGTTGAGAATAGTGGAAAGTTGGGATGGGTGTTTGGCAACAGTTTGGGAGGGGAGGTGCAGTTTGGGAGGGGAGAGGTGGGATGGGAAAGAAGAAGAAGGAGAAACAGTGGAAGAGAGTGTCGGCATATAACAGTTTTTTCCGATGGAATCACCGACGGATTACTTCCATTGATGATTCCATCGGCAATTTCGTCGGTGAAAGTGTCACGTCACTGTACGGCTATCTCAGTTTGAATCCCTTGGTAATTCCGTCGGTAAAATTATTTGACGTCACCACGTTGTTGCATATTTCCAGACAAATTATATACCCCGTCGGCGAAACCGTCGGTATATACTGACGAAAATATTCCGTCGGTATATACCGACCGTGTCGCCGACGGGTTTATGCCGTCGGTATGTACCGACAGATTTTGAGACGGAATTATTACCGACGGAAAAATTTCATCGGTAATTCCGTTGGTTTTCTCCGGTTTTCTGGTAGTGAACGGAGCAAGAGTGCTCAATCAGCTAAGGAGTTATATAGTGTTTCATTGAAGAGTTGGAGAGAATCCTAATAGGAGTTCATGTGTTAACTATTAGAAATTTTATGTTCTTATTAGGATGACAACAGTTTAAAGATTGTCACGTGTTCTGCCAAGCTATTGCAGTAAAAGACAAAAATGAAGTAAAAAATACCCCGCTTGTAATATTCTAAACTAGTGAAAGTTGTCTATTCTGGATTTGGCTAACCCAAAGAGTTTTTTATATATTTTGAAGAGTTCTTCAAAAGGTTTTCCCTCCATAACGAAATGACTTGTTCATTTAAGTTTTTCATACTTATATTTATTTAATTACTAATCAGTATGTGTAAGGTGTTAGTAGATTGCTTCTTAACATACAGTGAACAAAAATGGGACTTTTAGATTTCATTTCTTTACATGTTGATGAAAAGGTTAGTCTTAATGGTAATAAAAAAAAAAGAACAAGTGGTGAAAGACTTATATGTAAAGATAAGACAACAAATAGATAAAAAGAATGAGTAATATACATTTAAGGCTAATAGAGGATGCAAATTAGTAAGGTTTGAACCAAGAGATTGGGTTTGGGTGCATATGAGAAAAAAAAAGTTTCTTGAACAAAGGAGATCAAAATTGATGCCTTGAGAACATGGTCCTTACAAATTTTAGAGAGGATTAATAACGATGCCAATAAAATGGATCTATCAGGTGAGTATAGTGTTAGTGCAACATTCAATATTTCTTATCTCTTTTTATTTGATGTAGGTGATGATTTGAGCATGAATCCTTTCAAAGAGAGGAGAGAGGCAATGATATGATCCAAGAAATACCAAGAAATCTGTTAGAGGTTCAAGTTGGTCTTGTGACAAGACTTAAGGCTAAAAGGTTCAAAGAGGCTTTTAATGGAATTTTCCACGAATAATAGGCTAAGGTGGACTTCAAAAAATATTAAATAATGAAGTACAAGCCTTAATTAATTTAATTCATGTTTAAGAAGGACTTATAGGTAGGTATTCAGACATTACAAAAAGATTGGAATAAAAAGATTCAATTCTGCCAATTTTGACCTTTCACTACTGTTTTGGTCGTAACTATATCTACATAAGGGATTTAATGTGATTCTAGCTACACTGGAAAGTAGACATCTATAGCTTTCCAGTAATATATGGAACCCCTTCTAATTCATTAAGAAGAGAGAGAACCATGTGTTTGAAGTTGGATTTTAATTCTTCCAGCAAATTATGAAAACAACTTTAGTCTTATTTAAATTAGTTGGGCTATTATTTTATTTATGAAAACAACCCCTTATATTATTTTATTAGGCCTTTTAGAGATATTAAGGCCTTTATTTAAATTTAGATTCATTAGATTATTATTATTTATTAGGCTTGTCCATATTTATTTGGGATATCCTATTAAATTTAGTTTTTTTCTAGTATAAATACTCTTTTTAATAAAGAAATCAGCATTCATGTTATCTTTTATGTAGTTGAGTGATTTCCTTACTAAGTTCTTGATTGAACTTGCAAACTCTTTGAAAGATTGATGAACTTTGTTGAGATTTTATACTACTTATTCATGTCTCTTTATAGGCATAGGGTGGGAGTGATCATTGCTTATAACTTTGGTTTTTCGAGGCAGGTTCTTGTTGGGTCAAGTTACAAACCATTCAAGTCTGATTTTAGCATATCTTGAGAGGTGCCCGCATTAGTTTTTATATCATATCTTACTTGTCTTTTGTCTCATTTTTCTACTTATGTCATGTATTCACCAAATGAGAGAACGGAGAAGGAATCTTGCTCAAGAATGCAAAGACTTATCCCGTATATATAGGGTTGTCTAATTATCTATAATCCATGGGTCCAAGTTCAATTTCCAATACCATTGGTTCTTAAGTATAAGGTTATTATCTCTGAGTCATGGTTTATTTATCCCAAACTTGACTTTTAGCTTTCTGGGTTTGTCATTTATTTTGTTGTGGGTTTCTGAATCTTTAAATCCATAAGGTTTGCATAAGTTGGTATTTAAGTTAGGCTTCAAAAATCAGGTTATGTTCTCTTTGTTTTCATTGTTTAAATTTGTTTTCTCATATATCTAGTTCTTATTTTTCTTTATATCTTGTTTCATATTAATTTGGGTTTTTTTTTTTATTATCTAGTTTATGTTATTAGGTCTTTTCTATATAAAAAAAAAACTAATGCAGAAACATAAATGGGAGCGAAGTCTTTATCAAATCTAGGCCCATAATTTGCTGGCGTCCAAAACGACATCACTAACCAACGTTTAATTAGATTACAAAAAAACCCTAGCCCTTTTTATACACACACATGCGCATCCATTACCACTACCACTCGCACATTAGGGTTTTATGCTCTTCGCCGAACCTAAAGCAGAAAAGCGCCGTTCCTTCTTAAATCTCCAATTTCTCTCCCAATCATGGCTACCCAAATCAGTAAGAAGCGCAAAGTAATCTCAAATTTCCCTCTCTTTTCTTTTATTC
>Ga0325411_1008049_pt1 | contig 11444 bp, 8 predicted proteins | sample PopdelMetagenome_13_FD_206181 | JGI IMG/M metagenome (GOLD analysis project Ga0325411, IMG submission 206181) | Populus deltoides microbial communities from Bellville, Georgia, United States - Xylem-PdIQD-R4 | ecosystem: Host-associated > Plants > Phyllosphere > Stem > Wood/Secondary xylem...
AAAAAAAGTTAAAAACTTAAAAGTGAGTTATGAAAAAACTGATCCTCTAAGGCCAGCAAAATACTAGGAGCAGGAGGAAACAATGTCTTGTTCACTCTCATACGCAAACCAGTTGCCTTTCTTCTCTAAAAGGGCATCCACCAATCTCCTATTTCCCAATTTCACTACGTCCTCCCTTCAACTTGATAGTGATAAGCCATGCCGAAGAAGATTAAGGGCTCTGTTATCCATTCAAGAAATCCCCCCCAATGCCCTTCGCCGGAAGAATGACCCCCTGTGGAGAGGAGGGTTTAGTCTAGGGGTCGACTTGGGACTGTCTCGCTCTGGTGTTGCCCTTAGCAAAGGCTTCACAGTTCGCCCTCTCACGGTATTACTACCATATATTCTTAGTATTTCTTTTTTGAAGATTTAGAGTTTTATTAATGTTATGTTTAGGTTTTGGAATTGCGAGGACAAAAGCTTGAGCTTCGACTTCTTGAAATTGCAGAAAACGAGGTAGAAATCTCTTGTTTTCTTGTCTTAAGAAAAACAAAAGGCCCATGTATTAGTTTTTGATGATAGTGTAAGGAAATGATGGTTTGTATATAGGAGGTAGATGAATTCATAATTGGGCTTCCAAAATCTTGGGATGGTAAGGAAACTCCACAATCCAACAAAGTTCGTAGTGTTGTTGGAAGGTTTGCTGTTCTAGCTGCTCACAGGTGAAACTGTACCTGTCGTTATGCTTGTTCTGCTTCCGTTCATTTAGATATGGATTATAATTGTTATTTCTTAGTTTTAAAATTCAGGGGTTGGAGAGTGTACCTACAAGATGAACACGGTACATCAACGGAAGCTACTAACCGAATGATTGACATGTAATTGTTCCTTTAAAGAATTTTATTTTAGTGCTACTTTTTTGATAGATTTTTGCGGTTATGTAGCATTGTGCTATCTGCCCTAGTTAAATTCACTCGTCTTTGTGAAATTGTTCTATATCTTTGAATAGCTTGCAAGTTAGGATTTTCTTGGGATTCGCATGTGTTATGAATTGGTTTGTTACATGTTGACCGGTATCTAAATGTGCAGGGTAGGTTTCCTAAGGTGGTATCACCGCAATCATCAATAGGAAAGGGTCATTTTTCGGTGGATGTTAGACTTCTCTGCTGTACATAATGATAGATTAGTTTCTTTTTTTTTTTAAGTTACAGATGAGATGCTTGGTGTGTTGCTTCTTTTTTTCTTCTTTTATATCATCACTTTGTGTTAATCTATTTGGATTATTAAGCATCAAGAAAAAAAAAAAAAAAATTGTGTAGAAGATCTAATTGATTTCTTGAACTGATCTCAAGTTTGACATGCAAATTGAGGTTTTATTGTTGTGATTGGGATTGCACTTTGTAACACCTTATTTTGCTTGTTTTTGTTTTAACATTTGAAGGGAGATGCTTCGTCTTACCTTGCAGAAATACAGGTTGATAAATTAAAGGTTGCATTATTACACTGAAATGCAAAAATTGCACAAGCATTTATAAATTATGGTACCTACTTTGTTGGATACTTGTATGCCAAACAAATGTTTCTACAGCTGACAGAAATTTCTCAATAGTTATGACCTGTATCTGTGACAACTATTTCTCAACTTTTACAGGGGCCTCAACAAGTCTACACGGCAAAAGAAAGTTGATGCCTATGCTGCCGTGGTGCGCTATCACATTTTATTTCAATTTCATGTCAAGGATATTTGATGTATTCATATTGTGATGTTCTCACTATTTTTCTGCTAACTCTATCTTCTTTTTTCTCTTGTACTGCCCCTTTCTGGTTGCAGATGGTTTTAGAGAGATATTTTTCCACGTTTGGCGAGGGAACTGAGCTTGTACTACCAAAACAATCAGATCTACAAGAAAAACTTCAAAGAGGTCCGCCAGCGGACATAGATTTTTATCCAGAATAATTTAATGGTTCACAATTATTTTCTAATGAAGGGGATGATTCAATTCCTGCAATCAATGCATGAGTCTCACTTAGCATATGTAGAGGAGAAGATTTTGTTGCAGTGAAAAAGTTGCTATGCCCTTGACATTTGAGAATGCTTCAAGGCTTTTCTGTGTATATTTCTATATGAGAGAATTTGATTTTCCATTTTCAAAGTTCTTTCTTTTAGCCTGGTTGCTACTAGTAGTTATCATGTTTTTTTTTTTTATCAGAAATATATTTTCATTAAAATCACAATAAATATGAAAGTTGAATCTGTGAAAAAACAATTGGCATATTAAACAATGAATATCGATTATCCTTGTAGCATCTCTTCCTTTCCAATTTTTTGACTTGAACTTCCTCTTTCCAAGCTTCTTTTGTATCTCATGAGTATAAGAATAACCTATCATCACAAAATAATGGGGAATGAGGGCTGCGTTGCTAGGCCCTGTTGAAGGAAAAATAAGTTGTCAATCAATGCAGCATATTTTTCTAACAAAAAAAATGGCAACTTCATCTGTTAGTAGGGGGATTCATAAGCGATGGCATTTTTTTGGTTGTAGTTGAAATGAAGAGGAACAGCAGCAACTCCTCTGTTAGCAATGAAGGACAATGGTGGAACTTTGTATGGAAGATGAACTTTGTTAGCAATTAGAACAGGTCTAGAAGCCTTCCCCATGAAATGCAACCTTGAAAGAAAGGAGTACGTCCAGGTTTCTACCATATCTGCCAGATGTCTTTGGAATGTCCACTACAAAGAAGTGGCTGCAGGATATGGTCAAAGAGGTAGATGGTGAAAAGATGCTGGTTTGTATTGTCTGGTATATTTGGGAAGAGAGAAATCTCCTTGTCTTCGAGAATCACTCCTCAGAAGCTGCAGATTGCATGGCTTGGTGTCTCTAGCATGGTTCCAGGAATATGATTCTGAAAACCTAAATATGGCTCGTGTTACCTAGACAGTTGAGAAAAGCTGACACCCTCCTCCATTGGGAGTGATTATTCGTAATGAAAAAGGAGAAGTCATTGTAGCTGCTTCAAAAGCCTTGCAGAAACCAGTCTCTGTGGAAGTTGGTGAAGCCTTGGCAGGTTTACATGGTCTGAACTTAGCTGTATAGACGAGGGTTACTCAGATGTTATGCTGGAAATAGATAGTTTGATGCTAGTGCATGCCCTGAAATCTCCTAGCCTCTGCTGCAATGAGCTTGGACAGTTAGCAGAAGACATCCTTCACGCTGTATGTTCCTGGAGGCTCAAACCAGGGTTGCCCATGCCTTTATTAAAATGGCAAGAAATCCCAGTTTTTGAGAGAGTTTGGAATAAGACTTTAGTATCTGATTATTGGGTCATGGTAGGTTTTTCTTATTGGTTGAAAAAAAATTGATTTTTTCTTCCTGTAATTTTAGATAATTAAGATTTTTCATTAAGAAGGGCATTATGACCCGTTCCTAGTTGATTTATATAGTGCTAGGCTCAATTATATATATACACGTGTGCATGCACACGCGTGCGCATACACACAATCCATCTTGCTCAATTCTTGTTAAAAAATTTAGTGAATTTTTGATAACATGAAGATTTGATTAAAGAATGAAATTGAAAATAAAAAAAAATTTTAATAAAAAAACTAAAAAAAAAAAAAAACCGAAAGAAATTTTTTTATGAAAGATTATAATTGAAGGATTAAATTGAACAAAATAAAATTTTTACAAAAAAAAATAAGAATGAAATAAGAAATCAAAAGACTGATAAAATAAAATTGAAAAATAAAAAACAAAGAGGAAAATCATGTATTTTATCTAGTAAAAGAGAGAAAAGAAGGAAAAAACGACCACTAGTGATAATCCAACCACCATATGTTGTCGCACGCTACACCGTGTGGAAGAGAACACAATGACGCATTTAAAGAGATGATGAAAGATTAGATTTGGCTACCAAGTAGTGTCGAACGTGTTGTCGAAATTGTGCATATGTCATTAACTTGTTGGTGTATGCCTAACATGCAACAATTTTTTTAATTAAAAAATTAAAAAGTCAATACGAAAAATATAAAAACACTCTCCATAATCGTGGTGATTATCCAAAAATCCCATGTGAAAGTACAAATATACCTCGAATATAAATTTTATTTTTTTTGTCTTTTCTAAGGTAAAATTTGTACTCTATCACACATGAAGAAAAGAAAAATGCCTTGCCCAACAACCTAATATTTTTTTTGATCATAGAGTAAAGAAGTAATTTTACTATTTAAAAGTTCATGAAAAGTCAAAAAACCTCTTGGTTACTCACTCTAAATTTTATTGATTTCGAGAGTATAAATATATTTTACTGTATGAAAATAAAAAATACTTAAATACTCTAGAATAATTTTTTAATAATTAAGAGCCAGTATAAAAGACAAAAGCACCAGAACCAAGACCACTTTTTTTTTTTAATTTAAATGCAAAATAATAATTTTACTGTAACTATTCATAATAATTTATGACGCCCTCTATATATATATATATATATATACATAATTGTTTTTTTCAATGCAAACGCCATTTTAAACCTAACAAAGGTAAAAACGAAATGCGAAACAGCCTCGTAGTTGCTTTCTCCACAAATTCTAACCCGAATTTCGCCGCTATTTATATTTTAGCAGGACTGTGAGTCACTGACTAGTTGCTACACAAACACAAACACAAACACAAGGACACAACACAACACAACACAACACATAAACCCTCAAGTGTCTTTGGGGTTCTGTCTCAGCTCCATAAAATCTGCTGACTCCCCATCCCCGTCCACTCCACCCTCTTCTCCCCCCATACAAGTCTATTTTCCCTTCGATTTCAAGAGGTAAAAAGCTGTCCCCCTTGTTAACTTTTGATTTATTCTAACATGGATTCGCCTTTTCCTTTCCTTTCCTTCTTTTCACAGTTTTCTTCTCTGCTGCTGCATAGCATCTGCTTTTGTGTTAATGGGGTTTATTAGCTTCTTCTTTTAATACCAGTAATTAACGTTTTAGTTCAGTTCCTTACATTATTGCTATTTATTTCTTCATATCAGATTCTGGGTTGCTCTGGTATGCCATTTTTGTCTATGTGCTGTTTTTGTTTTGAATTGGTTTGCGCTAGCTATTTACTTCAGGGCTGCCCTTGATTGCGGTTGTTTCTGGGAAAATCAAAACGTGGTACTTTTTAGCATAGCATCTGTTCTCTTCCATGTCTTGACTCAACAACTTTAGGATGTAAATGCTATCAAATTGTCCAGCTCGCGAAAGATGTAACAAGCAATGGTGTCACTGTACTTGTTTATATCAATCTCTTTTGGGAAATGAAGTACGAAAAACAATTCTTCAATCTAATTGGGGAATACCGCCCCCTCGTTTTATTTATTTTTCTGCCAAGCATCTAAACATATGCTCATCTTTTTTATTTTTTTTGCAGTTTTACGTCAATGACCAAGCCCTTAATCCCATACTAGCTGGGGGTAGGGGAAACTGAGTTTAAACAAGACCTGCATGATTTAGAATCCAGAGGGCTAGAAGCATGTCTTGTGCTACCTTAAACTTACCACCTTCTCTCAAACTTCTCAATAGCTGCTTTCAGCCTTCAAACAAGAAATCTTGTTTCCTCAGCAGCTCGTTTTCTTCGGTAAGCTTTGTGGGACCCTTGACTTCCTATGGTAACAAAAGCTCTTGGGACTCATGCCATGTAATTAAGGGCTTAAGATCGTTTCCCATCGTCTTCAAATGTGTTGCTCAGAAATCAGAGCTGTCGGTTTCAGTTGGTGCTGGCAGCAATATTGCTTCTGGTAAGAACTGATGATTTTAGTTTTGTTATTCCTGTTCATCTATTTGTTCACATGGTCTTTGGTTTTGTATTCCTATGTTTCATTTCATAGTATCGTTGGGTTTTCTTTTTAAAAAGAGTTTAAGATGGTAAATAAATGACCCACTGTTGCAAATTTTGTGGTTTTTATGCTTAAATTATCTTTGGATTTTTAGTATACTTATAGAATGAAGAATTTACATCATCACTTTCTCAAGTTGTACTTGCCTTTGCCTTTGGTATGAGTTGGAGTTCCATAATTTTCTACATTTAGGATGTGCAGCTGCAACTTCCACTGCCTCTTCTTGCTCTTTTTTTTTTCCTATTGGTTTCTTTGATCATCCAGTTAGTTTTTTTTTTTCCTATTATTTTTGTCTGGGTAGCTGAGCATGCCTAGGTGGCTATTGTTCACAAGATGAGAGGATGTTGTGAGCAGAAATTAACAATCAATGGACTTTGAGATGATATTCCATTGCATTTTTTTAATTGAAGTTTGTACTTAAGAGTAGGAACTTTGATACTTTGAGGTCAGACTGAGTAAGTGGTTAAAACCTGAGAAGTGGGGATTTTAAGTTCCTATTTGTTGATCTTCTTAGCACCGATTTTTATGTCATCTTCAAATTTGCAAAGTTTATCGGGTAATCCTAGGAAGTTAACTCCATTGTGAAAGCAGTCGCCGATACCTGTCATAAACTATGCATGCAGTTCCTTTTTCCTACCATGGTACTAGTTTTTTCGTGTGAATCATTTCCATGGTGGTCTATCTATTTTTGAGGCACTTGCGTGAAAATGTATCAGTTTCTTCTTTTGTTTAGCAATAAGTTATAAATGAGATGAAATAGTTTGTCATTAAGTAGTGAAGTTTTTTTGCTGCTGCAATGATGGTTATTTTTCCATTCTTACATGGTTGAGACTGCCTCTTTATTTGTACATGGATTCATTTAAATCTTATTGATTTTTGCTTTCACTTCCATGATATTTTGCTACAGGTTTTTGTTTTTGTTTTTGTTTTTTTCTCTATTGAGATGGGAGACAAAGAATTGGGTTAAATAGTTGTTAAATTTTTATTCTTACTGTTTTCTTGTTTATTGATCCTCCTTCACCTACAAATTTTGCAGAAAAGAGGTTGGTTGTGTTGGTTATTGGTGGAGGGGGAAGAGAACATGCACTTTGCTATGCCTTGCAGCGATCTCCCTCCTGTGATGCAGTCTTCTGTGCTCCTGGCAATGCAGGGATTTCTAACTCTGGAAATGCCACCTGTATTCCAGAGCTTGACATCTCTGATAGCTCAGCAGTGATCTCCTTTTGCCACAAATGGGGTGTTGGACTGGTTGTTGTGGGACCAGAGGCACCTTTGGTTTCTGGCCTTGCAAATGATTTAGTAAAAGCTGGAATCCCTACTTTTGGGCCATCAGCAGAAGCAGCTGCTTTAGAAGGTTCAAAGAACTTCATGAAAAATTTGTGCGACAAATATAAAATTCCTACTGCTAAGGTTTATTCCTTTTACCCCTTTAGGTTTTAGTTACCAGGCAGACTCAAAACCTTCTTGCTTCTCCTGAACTTTTCTAATTGCCATTTCTTTGCTTTTAGTCTTAGTTTCATCAGTAATTCTTTTCTTGGAAAATGAAAAAAGTTGAAACAAAATATTGTGCCTGGAATCCTCTCATTCTTACCTGACTAAAAGTTTCAAGGCACTCTCTTTGCTTTCCCAGTTCTTTGTTGCTGGAACCCTGTTATTAAAGCTTTCTTTATTGTTGCAGTACCAAACATTTACAGATCCATCTTCTGCAAAGCAATACATTGAGGACCAGGGAGCACCTATTGTCATAAAAGCAGATGGCTTGGCAGCTGGAAAAGGAGTTATTGTTGCCATGACACTAGAGGAGGCATATGAAGCTGTTGATTCAATGCTCGTGAAGAGTGTTTTTGGTTCTGCAGGTTGTTGCGTAGTTATTGAAGAATTTCTGGAAGGAGAAGAAGCGTCTTTCTTTGCCCTGGTGGATGGAGAGAATGCTATTCCTCTAGAATCTGCTCAGGACCATAAAAGAGTTGGTGATGGAGACACAGGTCCCAATACTGGTGGGATGGGGGCATACTCTCCAGCACCAGTATTGACAAAAGAACTTCAGTCAGTGGTCATGCAAACTATAATTCACCCAACAGTCAAGGGAATGGCAGCCGAGGGTTGCAAGTTTGTAGGTGTTTTGTATGCTGGGCTGATGATTGAGAAGAAGACTGGCTTACCTAAGCTAATTGAGTACAATGTACGCTTTGGCGACCCTGAGTGTCAGGTTAGATACAGGCCGTAATATGCATTCAAAATTATAAACCCAGTTCTTGCATGAGAAACTGAATTATTATTTGCAATGTTGATTTATATTTTTTGGATGAGCGATCATTAGACCCTTGTATTTATTGGGTTATTTATGTCTTGTTAGTTTACAGTATCTACTACTCACAGAGTGGGCTTAGGATATACGTGTAAGAATAAATGGTGAAAGGGAAAACCCAGAAGGCTTGTCCTTATTTCCCTGGCCATTTAGCTTTCTTTTAGTTCTCACCATATTCTCTTTTTCGTTGTTATTCTTGTGTCTTTGGAATTAGTGTTGTGCCGTTATGGTCTTATGCAGCATTTGCAGCTTGATTAAAGTGAAATACCCATGGAGAAGCTGTATTTTGATTGAGATCCTGCCCTATACCACTTTTATGCTACTAATGATGGGGAAACGAGTTTTTATTGAAACTGTTGGTTTGGGAACATATATGTTCCCGTCAGGTTTCAAGGATCAAAGTTTAGAGTTTGGTCATATTTAGCTTGTTGGTAGTTTGTTGCTTCCTGGTGAAAACCTTCTATCATTTGTCTTATTATTCATTTAACAGTGACTGACTGCATAAACTTTTAGATTTTAGGTGATCATTAAAGGAGGTGGTTTTTGGTTTTTTCCCTAACAGGTTTGTGATGTGATTGGGTCAACCTGAATACTTGTTTCAAATTATCAATAAACAGCATGATGTAATTCAGATATGGTTTCTTCATACCTTCAAATTATGACTGTATGCATAAACGAAAGCAATATCCAGTTGGGTTATCTATATTGGCGATGATGAGTGGGGAGGTTGCGCTGGTTTTCTTGCATGTGCATGTGCATGTACATGATTGAACACACTATAAATTGGCCATCAGATTTTAGCTGTCATGATTATCCCACAAAAGTTGCTGGAAGTGTGGTATATCAATAGTTGCGACATCAAACTAATGGGGGATTCTCTTGCATTAATGTGCAGGTTTTGATGGTTCGCTTGGAATCGGATCTAGCACAAGTCCTGCTTGCAGCTAGTAGAGGAGAGCTAAGTGGAGTGTCCCTGAAATGGTCTCCAGGGTCTGCCATGGTGGTGGTTATGGCAAGCAGGGGGTACCCTGGGTCCTATGAAAAGGGGACTGTGATTCAAAACCTTGAGGAGGCTGAGAATGTTGCTCCAACAGTTAAGATATTTCATGCCGGAACAGCTTTGAACTCAGATGGCAACTTCATTGCTACTGGGGGCCGAGTTCTTGGGGTCACTGCCACTGGAAGAGATCTTGAAGAGGCCCGGGACAGAGCTTATCAGGCAGTTGAGGAAATCAACTGGCCAGGAGGCTTCTACCGGCGAGATATTGGGTGGAGAGCGCTTCCTCAGAAGCAATTGGCTCCAAAAAAATAAACTGACATTAAAAAATTGAATAGCCAAATTCGAGAACACAAATATTGTATTCTGAAGAATTCCAAAATAGTTGATGACATGAAGGTGGCTTACAATCAATCATAAAAAGATTCCAAAAAACGGTTTGTGTAATTGAACTTGAAGGTATGGGAATACTGTTGAGGTAATTTATGTTTTCTTTTTCGCTATATTCTTGAAACAGTATATTCTCCTCTTTCCATTAAAAACATAGCATGCAACAAGCGAACAAGAGAGTTGAAAATGGTCGGTAAGGTTGCAAGTGACTTCTTGAGTGAAGGAAGTGTCTTCTGATTGAACTCCCATTTTACCTACACCAATTCTTAAACCAATTGAAATCCTCCTGTGTTATTAAGAACACGACTGGTTGTTGTTCTAGACTGTCTTGTCCTCTCAAATATTAAAGGGGTGTTTGAGAGTGGAATTTAACATGTGTTTTTGTTATTTTTTTTACTTCAAATTAATTTCTTTAATGTTTATGGATTGTTTTAACATGTAAGTGTTAGAAATAATTTTTTTTAAAAATAAAAAAATATTATTTTAATAATTTTTTTAAATAAAAAACACTTTAAAAAATTATGTCGATAACATTTCTAAACACCTTTTAAGTGTCTCTACTTTCACCTTCTTAGGGTTCCACCATCCAATGGTAGCTCGTGAGAAAAATTTGACATTTAATGAAAAAATAGAGCCGAACCCTGTTCTGAGCAAAGTCCATTCAAGATTGTCTATGGATAGAACCCTGTTCTGAGCCGAACCCTTTTGGAGTGCTGGAGTTGATGCTTATCCCTCGTATTGGATAACCGAGTGTTCAAGCTGATGGTATGACATATTACTTGTATGGTATTTATGAGCATAACAAGAAGACAATTCAATGACAGCAAATTGAAGTATAAAGCCCTGTATTAGAAGGGTGGGGTTTGGAGTTGGTGATTTAGTATGAGCAGTGCTTACTTGTGATAAGTTTCCGGTGGATTCTCTTTGCCTTCATAGCCATATGAAAACTTCTATGTCTTTAATGTTTATCACTTGACACCTTATTTGAAAAAAAAATAATAGAACTCGAGGATGAGTTCTCTTCAACCTAGAGAGAATGATACAACCGAACTTGTAGAAATTAAAAATTTTGAGTATTTGAGTGAGGATTTGACACTACTAAATAAGGGTCTGATCCAAACAGACTATATGGGTGGCTAATAGGATAAGTCTGAGCTTAAGAAAAGACTTGGTTGTGGCAGACTTTGTTAAATCCTTGAAACTGAGATAACAGGAAATTTGACTGTTGGATTATACTTAAATTTTTCCAGGTGATTTTACAAGAAGTTATCTTATTGGAAGTCACTATGTTACTTATCGGACTATTGGATCTTTTGGAATTAGGCACAAAAGGTGCTATTTGGGCTAATTTTGTTTTGTTTTTCTAGGATTCTTAGGACTTATTATTTTTATTTTGGGTTTTGTTTTAATTTCCCTAATATTTTTGGATTTTAGGTTGTTTTCTAGTAAAGATAAGTTTTCCTGACCTATTTAAAGATCTTGTAAACCTCTTAAAAAAAAATCGATCATTTATCTAAATTTCAGAGAATGAACCTGCGAATTTAGAGTTCAAATCTGCAACTCTTTTCGCTCATTAAATTCTTGTGTTTTCTATGCTATTGCTGTTCTATTTAGCTTCTGCCTGCATCACTATTTATTATTTAAATCTTGTTTGGAGTTACTGTTAATGTTATTGAGTATAAAAATAATATGTTTGTGATTGATTTTGATAAAATAAAATAGTTTTGGAATCTCCCAAAAGATGGCCGTGATGTTTGATGTCTTTTCTGTTTTATTAGTGTATGTTTTTGATTCCTAAGCATGGTTTTGGTTCCAAGTATTCAGAGAGTCAGTTGAGAGTCGAAATTTTATGTTTTTGTTGTTTGTCATTAGAGTTTCAGTTATGAAGTTAAATGA